>JACCEC011926495.1_pt1 | contig 12050 bp, 26 predicted proteins | sample 7450121 | NCBI WGS metagenome assembly JACCEC01 (sample SAMN15323455, study PRJNA562643) | freshwater metagenome | isolation source: river surface water | place: USA:Blue River Watershed | collected 2017-08-18 | reverse complement strand
TAATTAACCTTTTTATCTCCAGGCTTAAATACTTCATTTATTTCTGCATTTGTATGTTTTCCATCTTTCATATTCGCTGTAGCCAGTCTTTCGATGACTGTTGCTCTGCGCCATGAAGATAAAGTTTACATGGCAGGAGACCGTGGAGCATCAGATGATGGCGTTATTCTTTCACTTGAATCACCAAAGGTTTGGAAGACTGGACCTTATGTAATTGGATATGCTGGCTCAATGGACGGGGATCGAATCAGACATAACTTTAAGCCAACAGCCCCCAACATTAAAGACACAGACAAGTTTATGCATACAAAGTTCATCAAAGAACTTCGTGAATTTTATAATGAGTTCTGGATTGACACATCAAAGGACGGAGAACTAAGTCTAATTATTGGTATTCGTGGAGAAATCTATGAGCATAGTTCTGGAGACATGTCTTTATCTAAATACTCAGTTCCATATATCTCTATTGGTTCTGGATCAGAATATGCATATGGAGTTATGTATGCAACAGACAAACAAAAGAATGCAAGAAATAGAGTTGTTCAGGCAGTAAATGCTGCTATTAAATTTAACCCAGCATGTATGGGTCCAGTTGACATCATAAGCGCTTAGGAGTATACTTAGTATATGAACGAAGAATTTGAAGAGATCCTAAAGGACATTCAGAATATAGAGTCAGATTTTGACGAGTTTGAGATCTGGCTTGATAACGGTATTCAGCGTGGATGGATTACAGAGCCATTTTGCAACACTCACGAGGGAGATCCATACATGACAGAAGAAGAGCAGCAAGAGTGGGAAGAAGGCGGAGACCCATGCCAACTAGTTTTAAAAATCAAACAATAAAAAACAAGGAGAATAAAATGAAGAAGACACTACTAGCACTACTATCTGTTGTCATTGCATTTACAGCAATGCAGCCATCTCAAGCACAAGATCAAAAGGTTCTAGCGATTATTGATACTGCTATTGATTCAAATAAGGTAACTTCGGTAATTCATGAAGTTTGCTATACTTCAGCAGCAAACCAGGCTTGCGCTGACGGTAAGTTTTCAATGGAAGGCAAAGGCGCTGCATCGATTAAGTCATGGCCAGCAAGCAAGTTAAGTCCTGTATATCACGGACACAATATGGCTCAGGTAGCACTATCTGCTGATCCAAATATTAAGATTGTTTTTATTAGAGTATCAAATATTCCATCTTCAGGGGTATCTGCAAATGCAAATGAGCAGACAGTATTTAATGCAATTAAATGGGTTAGCGAAAATGCTGTCAAGTATAGTATTGATGCAGTATCTATTAGTATGGCTGGCATTAATACAGATATTAAGACCAAGGTAAAGTCTGCTCATCCAGGATGTTCTAACGTACAGTTTGCAAATCATGTTGCAGTCCTAGCATCAATAAATGTTCCGACATTTGTTGCAACTGGAAATGATGGGCTAAATTTTGTTGGGTTCCCATCATGTGTGCCAGGAGTAGTTGGTGTTGGGTCAATCAAGCCAAACCTGTCTGAACTATCATCTCAAACAAACCGTGGTAATGGTCTTGATTTAGTTTCACTAGCAACACTTGATATTAAAAACTACTTTGGTGTTGTAGATACCATGGGTGGAACTTCTACATCTAATGCCTTTGCAGCAGCAACATATGTTAAGAATAACAACACTCAAAAGTTTGGCGACTTTTTAAATGCACTGCCAAAGATTTTGGGATACTCATTTATTAATAAGTAACTACAAGTCCTGGGCATGACTAAAACTGCCTGCATTGCCCTATAACTCAGTTGGTAGAGTGCCGAACTGTTAATTCGGATGTCCCTGGATCGAGGCCAGGTGGGGCAGCGTGATATAATTATATTGTCATACCTATAAGGAGGAATAACATGGCAGCAAAAGGTAGTCTAGAAGCAATCATTGAGGTTGCAAAGAAAGAAGTGGGCACAATCGAAGGCCCAAAGGATAACGAAACAAAGTACGGTGCATGGATCAAGGTAAACTTCCAGCCATGGTGCCAGTCATTTGTTTCTTGGTCAGCATTTACTGCGGGAGTAAAATCATTCCCAAAGACTGCATCAACAGTAGCAGCAGCAGACTGGTTTAAGAAGGCTGAGCGTTGGTCAGATGCTCGTAATGACGATCCACAGCCAGGAGACTGGATCTATTTTGATTTCCCAGAAGATGGAGTAAATCGTATTTCACATGTTGGTCTTTGCATTAAGAACAATGGTGATGGAACTATCCAAGTTATTGAGGGAAACACTTCAGGAACTGCTAAGGGAGATCAGCGCAATGGAGGAATGTGCGTTGAGAAGACTCGTGGTTATGTAAAGAACAATAAGAAGAAATTGGTTAATGCTGTAGTTGGTTGGGGTCGTCCAGTATACACTGGAGAAGAGAATGCTCCACTACTAAATAAGGTTGTGGCATCTGCAACAACGGTAACCACAGCACCAAAGAAAGCAGCAAAGCCTGCTGCAAAGAAGTCCTCTGGTGGAGGAAAAGGAAGTCAGGTAGCATAAATGGAGTCTAGAAGAAAGTCATTACTAAAAACTGTAAGTTGGCCATTTGTACATTTTACTTTTGTTTCTGGAATAATTTATTTCGTACTAAAGTATTACACTGGAGAAGCAGAGTGGGAGTATGTTGGTCTATATGGGCTATCATATTTAACACTAGAAATGACCTTCTTCTATCTTCATGAAAGACTATGGGCTAATTTTGGTAAAAAGGTTAAGTGATGAGAATTAAGATTATTAAGTTTGTTGTTAAGGCTTTGGGTTATGAGTGGTCTGGAGATGACCTAAAACTTCCAGTTTGGTATGTAAAAGAAAAGAAAAAGAAATAGCACGATGCCAGCATATGAATATGACTGCATGCTTTGCGCTGTAAGATATACGAAAGTTCGTGGAATATCTGAAGATGATCCAGGATATAAGTGTGAGACTTGCAATAACTCTTTAGTTCGTGTATACTCTAATATAGGAGCAGTATTCAACGGTAGTGGATTCTATTCCACTGATAATAGAAAGCGGTAGTATAATGTTTTCAATGGTTAAAGATGAAGTAGAGCAACAGTGGGAATTATCACCAGTTGACAGATGTGACCGATGCAGCGCTGAAGCCCTAGTGAAGGTTACTGGCATTAGCGGGGAACTACTATTCTGTGGTCATCATTATAACAAGATCATGGACAGTGCAGAAGGCTATAAGAAGATGATGTCGTTTGCTCTAACCGTCATTGATGAACGCCAAAAACTAGTAGGATAGTTCTAATGCTAATAGATAGTGCCCAGTATGCTGGTGTTTTGTTTGTACATATTCCAAAGACTGCTGGCACATCTATTACCAAGTTGCTAAAGGACAATAGCCTTGATAATTGGAACCGTTCATGGCCAAGACATCATGATCCATACTCACACTTAAAAGAAACAAACACTATTGATGATAGCATATTTTCTTTTTCTGTTGTTAGAAATCCATATACAAGAACGTATAGTTGTTTTAAGCAATACAACAGAGCAAATGAAACAGATATATCTTTTGCAGAATACCTAAATAATATTTTTAAAAAGATTATATCTCCAGTAAGTCCACTTCTACATATTGCTCAATCTTTTTATGTTTTTGAAGACAACAAGTTACAAATAAATAAACTTTATAGGTTTGAAAACTTAAACGACTTTGAGAAAGATTTTGGCTGGACACTAGGAAATTATAATGTAGGCAACTACAACATTGATTCATACTTAAAAGATTATACAGAAGAGGCAGTGCAGATGACAAAAGAACTTTATTCTGTAGACTTTTCTTTGCTTGATTATTCATTAGACTTTAGCAAAAGTTTGGAAATAAAATGAGAAAAACAGTAGAAGACTTTAACTTTAAAAAGCATAACTCATACAACATAGAAAAGATCAAAGAATATATAGATAACTTTTCTTCTGAATGGTTTATCAATACATCAAGACAAGATCATTTCTATGTTCACAAAGATACCAACTCATACTTTGTCTATACTGCAGACCTTCGATGGAAAGAAGGCGATGAGTTTGTTGCTGAAACTACATCTAAAGATAGCGAACTACTCGAACTTCTTGAGCCAATAATTTCAGACCTTGAAAATATACATGATGGCATTAGAGGTATGGTCCTTTTGATTAAGTTGAAGGCAGGACAGGACATAGCACCACATCACGACTCAGGAGACTACCTTATGATATCAAGACGAAACCATATACCAATAGTCACGTCCGACAATGTATTTTTTGGTGTTGGTGACGAAAAGGTTAGTATGGGCACGGGAGAGTGCTGGGAAATTAACAACTCACGAACTCACTTTGTTAACAATGGTAGTAAAATAGATAGAGTGCATTTGTTAATTGACATTATGCCAAATACAGAGATAGGTAAAAAATGATTATTCAGATTATCGGACTTCCAGGTTCTGGCAAAACAGAACTAGCAAAAGCACTAAAAGAACGTATTAATGCCATTCATCTTAATGCAGACGAAGTTCGTGCAACAGTTAATTCAGACTTAGGATTTAGTCCAGAAGATAGGATCGAGCAGGCTCGTCGCATGGGTGAGATGGCAAGACTAATTGCTAAGCAAGGTGTTGCCCCAGTAATCGTTGACTTTGTATGTCCTACAGATTTAACTCGTGCAGCATTTGGCAAGCCAGATATCTTAGTGTTCATGGACACCCTTGCTGAGGGCAGATTTGAAGACACCAACAAAATGTTTGAGCGACCAACAGACTTTGATGTATCTTTCATTAGTCACAACTTAAATGCTGAAGCAAAGTCATCTCACATCATTCAAAAGTTTAACTTACATGATTGGTCTGCACCTACAACACTAATGCTGGGCAGGTATCAGCCATGGCACGAAGGCCACCACGCCCTTTACAGAGAGGCTGGTAAGAGAACTGACCAAGTACTTCTTGGAGTTCGCAATACCTACAATACAAGCGAAAAGGATCCGCTTAAGTTTGATCAGGTAAAGGAATATATTGCCAAGGATGAGTTTATGGATGGTGCATTAGTACTAAGACTACCAAACATTACCAACATTGTTTATGGTCGTGATGTTGGATATAAGATTGAGCAAGTAGATTTGGGGGCAGAGATTCATGCTATTAGCGCTACTGAAAAACGCAAGCAGTTGGGTATATAGTATCTTCTTTGACAACAAGATTGCAGATGCAGAAGCAAGACTGTACTCTAATTGGTTTAAGGAAGATGTAGATGATGAGCGTCTCTAAAAAAAGATCATTTGCAAAGTCTTTGACCTGGAGAGTAGTTGCACTTATAACAACATTTGTGACTTTGTATGCTTTAAGTAAAGATATTAATATGGCTACACTGGCAACAGTCATAACTAATACTGTTAACTTTGTTGCATACTATTATCATGAAAGAATTTGGAATGCAGTTAGGTGGGGTAAGCAATGAAAGTAACCAAGGCAAGGTCGTTTGCTAAAGCACTTAGTTATCGCATATGGGGAACGCTTTCATCTGTGGCTGTTGCGTATGTTATAACAAAAAACGCTTCTCTTTCTGTAACTATTGCATTTTGGGAAACGGTAGTCAAGGTATTTATTTATTATGCACATGAGCGTGGATGGAACTATATACAATGGGGGAGAAAGTCATGAGCAAGAATATCGTTGTAGTTGGCGGAGGAAGTGCTGGCTGGCTTACTGCCCTGACTGCAAAAAAGAAGTACCCAGACCTAAACGTTATTGTTATAGAGTCAAAAGATATCGGCATATTGGGAGCAGGAGAAGGATCAACTCCATACATGCCTGCATTCTTAGAGACACTAGATATAAGTTTTGAAGACTTGGTAAAAAATTGTGATGCAACCGTCAAGAATGGAATTAAGTTTACTAACTGGAACAACAAGGATGATTTCTACTATCATGGATTTTCATTTACAGATTCATCTCTTGGTACTGAGTCGTTATCATCTAAGTTTTTGTCTGCAAACCCAATGCTTTTGTCAAGCATTATGTTAAATAATGATGTAAGGGATGTAGACTTTACAGAAATGGTTTCAGAAAATAACAAGGTTCCGTTTGTCATTGAAAAAAATAAAGAGGGAAAAACTCTTTCAGATTATAAGAGATTAGGCTACACATCTTTTCACTTTAATGCTACAAAACTTGCAGCAAGGTTTAGAGAGATAGGTGTCGAAAGGGGTATTCAAGTCTTTGAAAACACCATAACTAATGTATCTTTAGATAAAGATAATAATGTAACAAGTTTGCAACTGGACGACAACTCAAAAATTTTGTGTGACTTTGTTTTTGATTGCAGCGGATTCCATAGACTTATTATTGGAAAAACATTTAATTCAAAGTGGAAAAGTTATAAAGAGTTTTTGCCAACAGATTCTGCTATACCATTCTTTCTTGATATGACGGACAAGATTCCTCCATACACAGAAGCAATTGCCATGAAGTATGGCTGGATGTGGAAGATACCACTACAAAACAGATTTGGTTGCGGATATGTGTACGACTCATCGCTAATATCTGAGGCAGATGCAATAAAAGAAGTAGAGGACTATCTAGGATTTGTTCCTCATTATCCAAGAAAAGACAAGGGTGGCTTTAGTTTTAGTCCAGGAGCGTTTGAAGAGCCTTGGCAAAATAACTGTGTGGCAGTTGGCCTTGCAGCAAATTTTGTTGAGCCACTTGAAGCAACTTCTTTGTGGGTAAGTATGGTTGAACTTACTGAGATATTTGCTAGTCCAGACTTTTTAATTAATAACTGCCCTGAGATAAGAGCAGAGTTTAATAAGATTGTTGTAAACATGAATGATGATATTCTTAACTTTATATACTTTCACTATATGTCTTTAAGAAAAGATACACCGTTTTGGGAGAAGTTCTCATATGAAAATGCTCCAGAAGATCTAAAAAAGAAGTTAGATGCTTGGCAAAAGAGAATGCCAGGTAAAACAGACAACGGCAATCACTGGAGTTCTAAGAGTTGGTTTTTAGTTGGGTCGGCACAAGAAAAGATAAACAAAGATCTTGCAAAACAATATATAGAAATGTCTAGCGAGTATAAGGCTGGAATAGATAGGTATGATTACTACAAAAAGTATAGAGAATACAAGGTATCAGAATGTGTAGATCACAGACAATTTTTAGAGGGACTAAAATGAAGCAGAAGCCAGAATGGATGATTGCATTAGGCGGAATGCTTAATAAGAAGTACTGGAACAAACCAAACACTGTCGAGTTTTTTGCATTTGTTGCTAAGGCAGTAATTATTATTCCAGGTCTTTTATTTAATAAACAGATCTGGTGGCTTTACATTTTTGCGCTGGTATCAAGTATAATGTTAATCTGGTCTTCCACAGTAAAGACTATACCAACATTAATATGGTTTAATATACTGTGGTCTATATTAGCGATAACTGCTATAATTAAGTATTGGGTCTAAGGGGGCTTATTATGTATCAGTACTATGTAAGAAAAGTAGAGAACGTAGTAGATGGAGATACCATCGACGTTCTTATTGATTTAGGGTTTGACATTTTGTTTGCATCTCGTGTAAGGCTGGCTGGTATTGATACCCCTGAGTCTCGCACCAAAGACCTTAAGGAAAAGGCACTTGGCCTTGAAGCCAAAGAATATCTTAAGAAGTCTTTAAAGGATGCCAAGTCTGTTGTAATCAAAACTGAAAAGATGGATTCATCTGAGAAGTATGGTCGAATTTTGGGTTGGATATACGTAGATGAAAATACTGTGTCACTCAATGACATGATGATCAATGATGGATATGCTTGGGGCTATCTAGGAGATACTAAAGTTAAAGACTTTGATGCGCTTGCAAAGGCTAGAAAGAAGTCTGGCAAATGAGCCATGTGCTTTATTTTACTGCTGAATGGTGTAACCCATGTCAGAGAACTAGACCTATTGCAGAAGAACTAAAAAGAGAAGGTCTGGTAGATTTTCTATTTGTTGACGCAGACACTGAAATAGAACTAGTTGAAAAGTTTGGAATCAAGTCTATACCTACTTATATCTTAATAAAAGATGGTTTAGAGATAAAGCGTATGAATGGTGCAAAGACAAAAGATCAGTTTCTGGAGTTTGTCAATGAGTGATCCAGACGAAATCATAGATGAATTAATATCAAAGGGTGGCTTAGAGTTCGTTGGTATAGACCAGGAAACTGGGGAGGAACTTTATCGGCCAACCAGCATATTAAAAAGTATAGATCCAAAATTAAGTGACGAGATGTCCGTATACTTCTCAAAAGCAACAATGGCTTTATGGGAGAAGGGCTTTATCGACATGGACGTTACGATTGAGGATCCGCTTGTCAAACTAGCAGAAAAGTCTTTTGACATAGAGGCAATCAATTCTTTAGGTAAAGATGAGAGAGCCGTTATAAAAGAAATAATAAAAGTCCTTTCAGAAAAAAAGTGATACAATGAATAATAGGGGTATTTATGAATAATTTGTACGGTGCTATTGGGCTAACTATAACTATCTTATTACTTCTATTTACCTATATTATTGCATCAAAATCAGGTGGTAGGGCTCCAATTATAAGCCAGTCAATGCTTCTTTACAGATACAACAGTGGAAAGAGGCGCTCAAGAAGGCTTGTTGCAAAAACTCAATCACTGAAGCATCACGACAAATCTAACATAAAGGTTATTATCTTAGACAATAGCGCTTATTGGATCAAGGATAATATTTTTTATAAAGCGCCTTTAGTCGATGAACTCATTGATAAGGATTCGGCAGAGCAAGTTGACACAATGAATATGGATAAGGTACAATTAGATAAGATGCTTTTTATCATGGACAAACTAAGAGAAGGGATTAATGATGATAGTAGGGGTTCAGGGGACAAGTAGTTTTAACAACTACAACATATTCCTAAGATCAATGGCTGTCGCCCTTTCTGAGTTAGCAGAAACAGACAAAGAGTTTTTGATATATTCTGCAGGGCCAAATAATATTAATATGATGGCAATGGAGTTTGCAAACTTATCTGAAAGAGGAATGAAGTCTAGAGGGAAATTAATAAAGTTCTTTAAGGTAACACCTGAATGGCTAGAAGAAAACATAAAGGACATTAATCATTTTGCTTTTCTTTCTAATCCAAAAGAGCCTGTTTCAAAAATTGTGCACTCATCAAAACTAAATAATATAAACACAAATGTATATACATTTTAAACTGTGCAAAGCACACAACAGAACGGAAGAAAAATGAAGACAATCAATTCATTAGAGACTATGGAATCTATAGTACAAAACAACAAGCAACTATCTTGGGATGGTTGGACTGTTGTTGAGACCTTTCCATCAGAGAAGGCATACTTTTCAAAGTTTGGCATCTATAAAAATAACAAGTGGCAAATGAAAAAAGAGTTTGCTCCTTCTAGCCAGGGTTGGGAAATTCCAGATAAGTACGTGAAGTAAATGAACAAGCATAAATGGAAAGACAACGCAATATGTTTAGACTACGATACCAACCTATTCTTTGACAAATATGAAGAAGACGAACTGCTTAGGCCAGCAATCGATGCACTATGCTCTTCTTGTTCAGTAAGGAAAGAGTGCTTTTCTGTTGGTATATCTGGCAAGGAGTGGGGAGTTTGGGGTGGAGTGTACTTGGAAAATGGAGAAGTATCTAAGGAATTTTCTAGCCATAAGAGCAAGTCTGACTGGGGTAAAACCTGGCAATCATTAACGATGGAGTAATATGTATACAGATGCAATGAAAAGGGCTTTTAGATCAGTACACTGTCCTAAAGATTTCTCTTTACAGATAATAGATAATGATCATTTTTTAACTGTTAAGGCTAAAGAAAAAGATTTTATGGCTTTAGACACAGTAGAAAAAAAGAGAGAAGCAATAGAGTACATGATCCGTGTAAAAAAAGCATTAGAGGATAATGGTGCAATTGTTTTGCTAGTTAGAGAGGGTGGTAAAGAGTTATGATTGAATCAATACTTGTCGGTGTGTTTGTATTTTTAACACTGCTTTTTGCATCACTTTATCTTTCACAAATCAAAAAGAATCGTGCAATTCTTGCAAACACTCTTCAACTTTTAATCATGCAGCAATCAATTAGTGATGAAAATAAAACAGATAAAGAGCAGGCAAACGAAGACTTTTTAAAATTTGTTTCAGATTCTCGTGATTGGGCATATCAATATATTGAAGATGTTCAAGATAAGATAAATAAGTTTATTACTGATGTAGAGCCAGAAATTGCATACTTTGACGAATATGGTCTTGTTGGTGATGCCTATCCACATTACTACTCAATGAAAAAAATATCTGGTGCATATAAAGAACTTAAAAAAACATTGCCAAATGAGGAAGGCAATCACTAAAGTGAATTTCTATATGTTTACATCTGATTTTGATGTAATAAAAGAAGTTGAAGATGCAGGCGCCAAGGGTGTGTTGCACACATATAACTCTTATCAAAGTAACCCTTTTATAAAAATAGCAAAAAACATTCTCTCAGAAACAAAAATGAAGCATATGGTTGCAGTTAGGCCATACACAATATCTCCTCAGTATTTGTGTACAATAAATGATACATTTAGTGAGTTTTATACAAAGGGCAATCCAATTCAGATAAACTTTATCACTGGTTGGATAAAAGAGAATGAGCAGGATGCTGGAGGGATACTAGGAAGCATAAATGATTTTTCACAATCTCAAGAAAGGTCTCAATATTTAATAGATTATGTTGAGATGTTAGAAAGTTTGGATAGAAAAATTCCAGATTATTATGTTTCAGTTACTAATGAGTTTACATTTGAACTTGCTAAAAAATATAATAGCAAAATAATAATTGATCAAAGCCATTTTCAGTCAAACAAGTTTGATCTTTCTGATAAAAGAGTGATGGTAGTGGTGCATGCAAACACTAAGGATGGATCTCTAAAGGACTATCAGGAAATAAAAAATATTATTATTCAACTAGAGGATGCAGGCATAGATGAGGCAATCTTTCCATCTGGGGGACAAGACCTTGAGCGTCACATAGTCGGTTTTATACGCTCATTTAATATGAATGAGTTATAGTCGGTTATTTGTGATAGAATAGAGTTATGATCGTTCTAAAATCAATTAAAAATCTAAGCATGTTCATATGCGAAGAGGAGTTGTGCCAGGACGAAAGTACACACGTGTGGGCAAATTCTGAAAGCAGAATTGTTGACCTGTGTGATTTACACTATAGTGAAGTAACAAAATATAAGGAGAAATAAAATGACACATCACAATGAAAAGAAGTCACAGATTAATGCAGTACTAGCATCTTACGGACGATCAGTCCTTGGTGCTGCTGTAGCACTTTATGCTTCAGGAGTTACTGATCCAAAGACACTTGCATATGCACTACTTGGTGCTATCGTGCCAGTTGCACTAAGAGCAGTCAATCCAAATGATACAGCGTTTGGCCGTTTGCCAGATGTTGAAGAAGTAGAGGCAGCAGTTAAGTCTGCAAAGGTTGTTAAGAAGACCGCAAAGAAGGCTCCAGCAAAGAAGTCATCAGGCGGAGGAAAGACAACTCAGCAAGTAAAGTAATTTTACTATAGATTGGCAGGCTTGTTTTTGACAGGCCTGCTTTTCTATGCTATAATATTTGTGCCTGCCCATATGGGGGGCAAACTAACTTATTCGCTTGAAAGGGGAATAACATGGTAAAAACAGCACTGGATCTTTTTAATGATCCATTTTTCAATACCTTCTCAAATTTTCAGAAGGTACCAACAACAACAAACTATCCACCTTATAACCAAATCAAACTAAATGACAAAGAGTATATTCTTTCATTTGCTTTGGCTGGGTTTTCTAAGGATGATGTCTCAGTATCGCTAGACAATCGCAAACTTACAATCAAGGGCGAGAAGCAGGATGCTGAGTTACCAGAGGGTGCGGAGTATCTACACAAGGGAATTGCTGCTCGCAAGTTCACTGATATCCCTGCAGCTCTTCCATGAAGGCTGCACCACTTTTCGGATCGCAGTCGCGCCCGTCCGTGAACGCATGC
>JACCEC010146746.1_pt1 | contig 12051 bp, 5 predicted proteins | sample 7450121 | NCBI WGS metagenome assembly JACCEC01 (sample SAMN15323455, study PRJNA562643) | freshwater metagenome | isolation source: river surface water | place: USA:Blue River Watershed | collected 2017-08-18 | reverse complement strand
GAACAAGTGGCCAAACTCAGCAACGACCAGCTCAAAGTTTTGAGCACCGATGCTATTGCGGCCCTGTCGCAAACCCAATTGGGCGCTTTGACCACGGCCCAAGCGTCGCAATTGACCACCGATCAAATGGCTGCGTTGAAAGCCACGCAAATCAAAGGACTGGAGACGGCGGATGTGGCCAAGCTCACCACCGATCAGTTGCGTGCGCTGTCTGCAACAGCAGTGGAGGCGATGAGCACAGCACAAATTGCCACTCTGTCCACCGAACAAGCGGCCAACCTCACCACCGCCCAAGTGGCCAAGTTGAGCAATGAGCAGTTGGTAGCCTTGACCACGGCACAAGTGGCCAACCTCACCACCTCGCAGGTGGCCGCGTTGACAGCGAGCCAAGCCAAAGCCCTTGAAACAGCGGATGTGGCCAAATTGACCACTGCACAAGTTCAAGCCTTGAGCAACACCGCCGTTGCTGCCCTGGGTACTGCGCAGATCAATGCCATGGGCAGCGCCCAAGTGGCAGCTTTGAGCACGGCTCAAACTGCAGCACTGACGGCTGCCCAAGTGGCTGGTTTGAGCACCGATGTGGTGGCGGCTTTGAGCACTGCTGCGGTGGTGGGTTTGAGCAATGACCAAGTCAAAGCTTTGACCACTGCGCAGGTAGACGCCCTGACCACTTCACAAGCCAGCGTACTCACTACTGCTGCTGTGTCGGTCATGAGCCCCAACCAAATCAAGGCTATGGCCACCGATGATCTGGCCAAGCTCAGCACTGACGCCGTCAAAGCCTTGGCTAATTCCGCTGTGGCATCGTTGACCACTGCTCAAGTGGCAGCACTCACCACCGCGCAATTGACCGCTTTGACCACCTTGCAGTTGCAACAAGTCAGTGCAACGCAAGTGGCCGCGCTGACTACGGCGCAAGCAGCCGCCCTGACCACCGCGCAGGTGGCCAGCATGAGCACTGCGCAAATTGCGGGTATCGAAACCGCCGACATGGCTGCCCTGAGCACCTCCGCAACCGCCGCCCTGACGGCCAATCAGGTCAAAGCGCTGAGCACAGCGCAGATGGCTGCCATGACCACTTCTCAAGTGGCCAATCTCAGCACCTCACAAGTCAGCAACCTGTCGGCCACCCAAATGGCTGGCCTTGAAACCGCCGATTTGGCAGCGCTCACCACAGCACAGTTGCAAGCTGTGACGGCAACGGCCGTGGGTGGTTTGACCACTGCCCAAATGGTGGCACTCACCACGGCCCAGGCGACAGCGCTGACCACCGCACAATTGAGTGCTTTGTCGACCGCTCAAGCAGCCGCCTTCGAGACTGCCGATTTGGTCAAACTCAGCACCGACCAGTTGCAAGCACTCAGCCCCACGGCTGTTACAGCATTGGGCACGGCACAAGTGGCCGCTTTGACAACCGATCAAGTGCCTGGTTTGAGCGCTGCTCAAGCTTCGGTGCTGACTACCGCTCAAATCGCCAGCCTCAGCACAGCACAAGTGGCAAAGCTGTCAACAGCACAAGTGGCCGCCTTGACCTCCACGCAAGCCCGTGCCTTGGAAACCGCTGACCTCACCACACTGAGCAGCACCCAACTGCAAGCCATGAGCTCGGCCGGTGTAGGCAACTTGACCACGGCACAAGTCAAATCCTTGACCACCGACCAAGTCTCGGCCTTGACCAGCAGCCAAACCAAAGCCCTCAGCACCAGCCAGTTGAGCGCTCTGACCACTGCCCAAACTGCAGTCATCTCGGCCGATCAAACCGCAGGCTTGAATGCTGCCCAATTGAATGCCCTGTTGGCTGGTGTTCAAACCGCTTCTCTCAGCACATCGCAAGTGGCGAGCTTGACCACTGCGCAAGTGGTGGCCTTGACCACCAAGCAAGTCAATGACTTGTCTTCCGCACAAGCTGCGGCCCTCACCAATGCGCAAATTGCAGCCATGCAAACGGCTGACTTTGCCGCCTTGTCTACCGCCGCCGTCGCTGCCTTGAGCTCTGCGCAACTGTCAGCCATGACCACTGCGCAAGTGGTTGCCATGAGCACCGAGCAGGTGGCAGCGCTCACCAGCATGGGCGTAGCAGGACTCAGCTCGGCCCAGGTGGCCGCGCTGCAAACCGCTGATCTGGCACAGTTGACAACCACAGCCGTGCAGTCGTTGACCACAGCCGCTTTGTCTGGCCTGAGCACCGCGCAGGTTAGCAAGCTCGGCACGGCGCAAGTGGCTGCATTGGGCACCGCCCAAGTGGCCGCCTTGAGCACCGCGCAAGTGGCTGGTTTGACGACCACCCAAGTGGGAGCACTCAGCAGTGACCAGCTCGCTGCGTTGAGCACGGCCCAAGTGGCCGGCCTGGGCACCGCCCAAGTGGCTGCGTTGACCACAGCGCAGATTGACGATCTCACGGCTGGGCAAGTGACTGCCCTGAGTTCGGCCCAAGTACGCGCCATCGAAACCGCTGACCTGGTCAAACTCACTTCAGAACAGCTGTCAGCCATCGGCACCGCAGCTGTCTCTGGTTTGAGCAGCGACCAGGTGGCCGCCTTGACAACCGCACAAATCGACAAACTCACCGCAGCCCAAGTGGGTGCTGTGAGCTCGGCCCAAGTGGCAGCGATCGAAACCGCTGATTTGGCCAAGATGACCACCGAGCAGCTGTCGTCCATCAGCACAGCTGCATTGGCGGGCTTGAGCACCCTGCAAACCAGCAAGCTCAGCACCGACCAAATTGCAGCCCTGAGCACCGCGCAGGCAGCAGCCCTGAGCACCGCTAATGTCGCCGCACTGACCACTTCGCAAGTGACTGGTTTGACTACTGCCCAAGTAGCAGGTTTGACCACCAACCAAGTCAAGTCAGTGGAAGCAGAAGACTTTGCCAAGTTCAGTGCCGACCAAGTGGCCGCCCTCACCACCGCAGGTGTGGTGGCACTGACCACAGCACAAGCAGCAGTCATCACCAGCGCCCAGCTGGCTGGCATGAGCACTGCGCAGGTCAATGCACTGGAAACAGCCGACCTCGCAGCGTTGAGCACCACTGCTGTGGCAGCCTTGTCTGCCAATCAAGCGGCGGCCCTGAGCACCGCTCAAGTGGTGGGGCTGACTAGCGCCCAAGCCGCTGTATTGACCAGCGCAGCCGTCGCGGCGCTCAGCACCGCACAAACCAGTGCGTTACAAACCGCTGATTTGGCGGCCTTGACCACAGCCGCCGTGCAATCTCTGAGCACAGCCTCGGTGAACAAACTCAGCACGGCCCAAGTGGCCAGCCTGACCACCGCCCAAGTGGCTGCCCTGAGTGTGGACCAAGTCACGGCGCTGAGCACCGCGCAGGTGGCTGGCCTAACAACCACCCAAGTGGGTGCCTTGAGCAGTGACCAACTCGCTACGCTGAGCACCGCCCAAACCCGCGCCTTCAGCGCGTCCCAAATTGCTGCGCTGACTACCGCACAAATCAGTAAGTTGACCGATGCGAATATGGCCGTGCTGACCTCTGCACAGGTCAAAGCGATCGAGACCGCCGACTTGGCGCAATTGACAGAAACACAAATGCAAGCCATCACGGCTGACAGCTTCAAAGGCATGACCGCTGATCAAATCGCAGCGCTGACCACTGCTCAGGCCAGCCAGCTGACCACTGCGCAGGTCAATGCCATGAGCGTTGTCCAGTTGCAGGCTTTGGAGTCGGCTGATTTGCGTCAACTCAGCGATGCCCAAGTGCAAGCCATCAACACCACCGGCATCAAAGGCATGACGGCTGAACAAATCAGCCAGCTCACCACGGCCCAAGTGGCGGCTTTGAGCACCGCGCAAACCGTGACATTGACAGCCGATCAACTGGTCAACCTCAGCACGGCCCAAGCGGCCAGCTTGACGGCCACCCAGATGGCTGCCATCACTACCTCGCAATTGCGTGTGCTCGAGAACGACGACTTCAAGCAACTCAGTGCAGAAGCCTTGCAAGCCATCACCACAGCAGGTGTGAAAGCCATCACAGCTGACCAGTTGGGCGTGCTCACCACTGCCCAGGCCAGCCAGCTGACCACGGCCCAAGTGAATGCCTTGAGTGCATCTCAATTGCAAGCCATTGGCACAGCAGCGTTGCGTCAACTCACAGATGTGCAAATGCAAGCCATCACGACAGCGGGTGTCAAGGGCTTGTTGGCTGAACAAGTCAGCAACTTGACCACCACCCAATTGGCTGCCTTGAGCACCGATCAGGTGCGTGCCTTGACTGCGGCACAAATCGAGAGTTTGACCACGGCGCAAATCACGGGCTTGACTGAAACCCAGATTGATGCCCTGACCTCTACCCAGATCAAGGCCATCGAAACGGCAGACGTCGCCAAGTTTACGGCTGCGCAATTGCAAGCCATCACCACAGCCAATGTGACCAAGCTGACCGCTGATCAAATAGCCGCACTTACTACGGCGCAAATCAGCAAACTCAGCGAGGCACAGGTGGGCGCGCTGACAGCCAGCCAAGCCCAGGCCATTGAAACCGCTGACTTGGCACAAATGACCGCAACGCAAGTGGCGGCCTTGTCGACCACTGCGGTGAAGGGCCTCTTGGTTGAACAAGTGGCCAAGCTGACGGCCGAACAATTGGCGGGCATGACCACCGCTCAGGTAGCTGCCTTGAGCGCTGCCCAAGTGGAGGCCTTGACCACGGCGCAAATCAGTGAGCTTACGGATACGCAAATCGCGGCCATGACCACGGCTCAAATCAAGTCGATTGAAACGGCCGATGTGCAGAAACTGACCGCCGCTCAACTGCAAGCCATAACCACTACGGGGGTGAGGGCCATGACCGCGGATCAGATCACGGCATTGACCACAGCACAGATTTCTGAGCTGACCGATACCCAAACAGCAGTGTTGACCGTGGCGCAAGTTCAGGCCATCCAAACCGCTGACCTGCAGCAAATCGGCAACCTGCCATTGCAAGCGCTCAGTACGGCCGCGGTTCGCGGCATGAGCACAGAGCAAATCAGCAGCCTGACCGATACACAGGTGGCCAACCTCACCACCGCCCAAGTGGCTGTGTTGACCGCTGATCAAATGGCCGGCTTCACCACGGCCCAGATCAGCAAGCTGACCGGTGACCAAGTGGCGGCATTGAGTTCTTCTCAAATCCGCACCATCGCCACCGATGACTTGCAACAGTTGACCAACTCGCAACTGCGCGCCATCACCACCGATGCCGTGAAAGCCCTGCTGGTGGAGCAAGTGGCAGCCTTGACCACTGCGCAAATCAGCCAGTTCACTGATGAGCAAGTGAGTGTGCTGACCGTGGCCCAAGCCCAAGCCATTGAAACGGCTGATCTGGCGGCCATGACCAACTTGCAAGTGCAGGCGCTGACCACCGCAGCAGTGCGCGGCTTGAGCACCGACCAAGTGCAAGCGCTGACAGCTGGACAGTTGTCTAACCTGACAACCGCACAAGTGGCGGCACTGAGCAATGACCAAGTGATTGCCCTCACCACAGCGCAAATCAGCAAGTTCACTGGCGACCAAATGGCAGCCATGACCACTGCGCAAATAGCAGCCATTGATACTGCCGACATTGGCCAACTCACGGCGGCTCAGTTGCAGGGCATCACCACAGCAGGTGTGAAAGCCTTGACCACTGACCAAGTGGTGGCATTGAGCACCTCGCAAATCAGCAAGCTGCTCGATACGCAAGTGAATGTGATGAGCACATCTCAAATAGCAGCCATTGAAACTGCGGACATCGCCAAGATGACCAATGACCAAGTGGCGGCCATCACCACCGCAGGTATCGTGGCCTTGAGCACTGGCCAAGTGCAAGCGTTGACCGCTTCGCAACTTGCCAGCTTGACCACGGCCCAGGTGGCGGCCATTGAGACAGCTGACATTGCTGCCCTGACCACCGCGCAGATCAACAAGCTGACCATGGATCAAATGCCAGCCTTGACCACGGCACAAGTGGTGGCGATTGAGACTGCAGACTTGGTGTTGTTGACAAATACTCAGTTGGAGACCATCTCTACTGCAGGCATTGCGGCCCTGACCAGCGACCAGGTGAAGGTCATCACAACCAGCCAGATCAAGGCGTTGACACCGTCACAGGTGACCGCGCTGGGCGATGATGTGGCTGTGATCGGCACCGACCAGTTGCGGTTGTTGACGGATGAACAGGTGGCGGCCATCACCACGGCGGGCATTGCCGCGTTGACCACTGATCAAGTGGCTAACCTTAAGGCTACGCAGGTGGGTGCGATGACGACGGCGCAGATTGCGGCGATTGAGACTGCTGATCTTGCTCAATTGACTCAGGCTCAGTTGAATGCAATGTCGCAGGAGCAGTGGATTGCAGTAACCGATCAGGCCGCTGCGCAAACCATAGGCACTTCACCTTATGTGTGATAAAACTATCCAGAAGTCAGATTCAATCTGACTTCTGGATTAAGTTAGCGGATTCCTGCGCAAAGCTGAATGAGGGGGTACTCCTTCTCTTCTGCAAGGGCCTCTGAAGTAGAAACGTTAAGCAGCCACGCCCAATCGCGGCTTAGGGTTGAACGCGCCAAATTCCATTGCAGTGGATTAATTGTTGATGATGTACCAATCATCGTATTCGGAAATATTTTCATAGACACGTGCGTAGCCCTTGGAAAACATAAGTTCAGAAACATTCCAATTCTTTTGCTTAAGATTGTTTTCGATCGTCCATATTTTGACTTTATAAGCATTGAAATCAAATGCCTCTAATATGTCGAATTCGCTGCCTTCAGTATCAACTGAAATATAGTCTATTTCACGCGGAGCTTGATGCTCAGTCAATAAATCGAAGAGGGAGACGGTACGCACCGGGTATTGAGTGGCGTTAATTCCACGAATATCCCTAGCCCAGTCATCAATGACAACTGAGTCAATTTTTGAGAGTTCTGGTGATTCTGCTTGATTGAAAATAATATCTTGTCCAGACTCTTTCCAAACGCAGCGTGTATCAATTGTGCAGTTTCTGTTACTGCGCAATCGATCATGCCATATTTGTGCCGGTTCGGCTAGAATTCCTTTCCAATTGAAGTATTTTTCAAGTAGCCAGGTGTTGCTGATTGATAAACCATCTGTTGCGCCAAACTCTACAAAAAAACCATCGGATTTGTAATCTAATTCAGACAATACAAATAAGTCTTGGAGATGCTGCGCTTTACGAAGTCGAACAACAAGATTGAATAAGTTTGAAATTCCGATGTGGTTGATGTTTTTCATGTTAATTTAGCCTCAGAGTGATTAATCGGAATATATTTTTTTGCTTATAAATTCCAAGATGCTGGACTCGTAGCCAGATAGATTTTTTTGTTCTAATTGATTCAATCTGCCGTATGCTTCGATAGCTAAATCAATATTATTAGAAAGCAGTAGGGCATAGATTAAATGGAGCCAGTTTGAATGGTTGCTTGGTACCGTTTGCGATATTTTTTCAAAAATAATGGCGGCCATGCTCGGCATGTGGTCATTTAAATAGTAGATCCCAAGCGTGAAAAGTATGACATTCTTATCTTGTCCACTTTCGTTCTCGTAGCCAAGTTGCAACAGGCCAATGGCGTCACTGATGCTCCCTTGAAGATTCAGCGTACTGCAGACCTGTAAAAGCATGTCTGCAGGCATTAATTTTGATTGGATTCTTCGGCGAGCTTCGCTTACGCTAAAAAATTGCAAGCTTTTGGGTTTTTCAATCGGGACCATCGGATTGAACTCACCCAGCAGGCGTGCCATTCGCTGGAAGGTCGAACCAGAATATCCAACGATCGCAGAGTGGGCAAGTATCAGCATGTCGATCGTGCCTTCAATGACAGAGTCCTTGCTTCTGGAAATGTTTCCAAAATAGGTTCGCTCGTCATCATCTTTGCATTGTGCTAGCCATTCTTGATCGGGAATTTTCTTCTCTACGTGTGCCGATTTCTCTCTGCGATGCACATTGGGGTGAACGCTTGCTAAAGTTTCTGCCAACGGGTCATCCGAGCAGACAAAAAATTCTTTGTCTTTGTGTTGGGTCACCAGTGAGAGCACTTCGTGGTCGGTTAAGCCGACGTTCAAATCTGTTCTACGCAGATGGAGTCCGTAAAAAGGCTTGCTGATTGTGCGAGTGATGAATTGCTTAACTTTAAGCGTAATGAAGTCACTGAATATCAAATGACGAATTTCTTTGTGGATGAGGTCGCTAGGAATCCACTCTGGAAATATAGCTGGGTAGTAAAAGATCTTCTTTTGGCTTGAGAGCACTTTCGCATCGAAATCATCTAGGGATTCGTAGCCGTAAGCGGAATTGAAGGTGACATTGAGCACGGTGGACGCGATCTCATCATGCAGCAAAACAACGGCGTCTCCGCACTGGTTGTGAAGATCCTTGATGGATGCGCGAGATGTGGGGTGTTGATTGTTGAAAATGTCTGAGAAACTGGCTGCACACCAATTGTTTTCTGGCCAGTGGATGCAATATGAAAGCCCATAATGGTGAGCGATCGCCAATCCAGACACCAAAGCGTTGATGCGGTTGCCAATACCGCCATCACAAAAAATAGTTAGGCGAGCAGCTTGCATAATTCTTCAGCAGGTACAACCCAAGACAGTTGCTTACTTGGTTTGATGGCCGTATCTTTGTTTTCTAAGTTTTTCAATATGTAGATGAGATGGTTTAAATCGGGGTCAACATAGGCATTGATTTGCAAGTCATCTTTGAGATTTTCATTTTCATGAAACGTCCCTTGAATTTTGATGCAATGTGCATCCGACAGAAAATCTTCCGTTGCACCACCCTGTGTTGCGATTACGGGTGTGCCGCACGTTTGTGCCTCAAGGGCTGGCAAATTAAATCCTTCGGCGCGGTAGGGTGTGACATAGGCATCAGCCAGGTTGTAAAGCGCGTTAAGTTGCGATAAGTCCAAATGACCCGATAACAAGCGAATGGCATCTAGGGTGTCTGGGTCGCTCATGCCGATATTGCTCAAGGTTTGTTGCACATAAGACTCTGAATTCATCAAATAGGTCGAACGTTGGTCTTTGAGTAGCAGTTTCAGGCGTTTGTTTTTCTGACGTGCTTTGGCAAATGCCGTGATCAATACGTCTAAGCCTTTGTTCCAATGATGGGTGCCCACATTTAACAAAATGACATCATCTGCTTGGTAGCCGAGGGCCTCTCGGTTCTTGGCAATGCCCTCGCCATCCATTTGAAAGAAGTAATTTGGATCTGCTGCATGCCCAATGACATGGATGATGTTTTCGGGCATGCCGCTGGCCAAGAGCCTGTTTTTGCTCCAAGTACTTGGTGTGTGTATTTTTCCGCCTCTTGAGGCATACCTATTGACCATCTCTTGGTCGTAATTTGAACTGTTCAAGCCAAATTCAGTGACGACAAACGTGACAGTAGGTAAGTCCACAGGGGTATCGAGACCAAATGGTGCGAATATTCTGTAGATTGCTTGAGGATTGATTTGCTCAGAAATGTTCTGAATGATTTGCATGTCATTGGCATGGAAGCCTGCAGAGTTTTCACCTGACGCCCAGTGCGCCATGACAAAAGGCATGTCGATATGGAGAATAGAAGCCAAATTTGACTTGTGCCAATGTAAGAGCTGGAATTGATTAACCAGAGCATACGAGTGGCTGATGCCTCGCCATCCCTCGACCTGTAATGCTAATTTTTTGGTGGCTTGGGTGGTCATCAGTTGTATCCGAATGAGTTGGATTTTCTGCCTGAAACCAAATTTGTCAGTTGACTCTCTAATTGGTACGTCATTCTGACGGGGGTGGCTTGATAAATTTCTAAATTGCGCTTGATGGCTTGTTTCAGCTCACGGCAATTCTCTTTGTCGTTTGACAGATCTAAAACGATCTTTACATAGCCCTGTTCTGTTTCAGCTATCAAGTTGGAGGCGCCCAAAGCTTTTTGAATGCTGAGCCCCATGCGTGAAACCATGGTTTTGCCATGCATAGTTACCAAGGGCAGGCTGGCGTTGGCCGCGTCCCTTGTGGTAGACCCACAGTTATAAGGAAAATTATCCAAAAATATGTCTGCCATTCGCAGCTTAGCTAAATACTCAGCGTGTGCAGCACGACCTGTAAAGATGATTCGACTTAAATCTGCTCCTTTTTGCCGAGCATATGTTTTAAGCTGAAATGTGGTCGCTTTGTTATCGTCCATCAACCACAGCACGCTGTGGGGTGCTTCCTTGAGGATGTTCAACCAGACGTTGAACATTTCTTCGGTGATCTTGTAAACATTCCCAAACGCCGCCATCACAAATGCATCTTCAGGCAGGCCAAATTCAGCGCGCGTAGCTTCACGAACGGGCGTTTCATCCCGCGTCAGGGGCAAGAAGCAGCCGTCCACATACAGCGGTTTTTCGGTGAAGTAGGGCGTCAATTCCTCGGGCAACACATATTTGTCGGCAATCACAAAATCAAACCAAGGCATGCCGGTGGTGCCAATAAAGCCCAGGTAGGTGCCTTGTTTTGGGGCAGGGTGCAGGGCAAAAATGCCAGGTCGGGCGCCAGCACTGAGGCCATGCAAGTCAATCAGCACATCAATTTCATCGGCCAGAACCAATTCAGCCACCTGGCGGTCGCTCAGGCTGTGGATGGGGCGTAAATGATCAAAGGCATTTTTCAAGCGCTCTCGGTGCGCGGTGCCATCTTCAGGGCTGAAGTCGTAGCCATAAATTTCAAATTGTGTGCGGTCATGTCCTTCTAACAGCTCAGGCAGTAGCAGGCCAACGGCATGCACGCACAGATCGCCAGACACATAGCCAATGCGCAAACGGTCGTGGTGGTATTCACGACCTTTGCTCAGGTATTCTTGTTTGAAGCCATAGGTTCGCTCTACAAATGCATAGGCAGTGAGCAGTTGCTGAACTGGGTCATCGGTCATGGCCAGCATGGCCAGAGGCGAGGTGGCCATCAACATGTCGTTGTGCGAGATATTGGGCAGGGGCTTGTACACCGGCCATTTGCAAGCTTTTTGGCGAATGTGTACCCAATGCTGAATCACGCCGGGTTGTTTGGGGTCGAGCTTGAGGCTTTGATCTAGGGCTTGCTCTGCTAAGTCGTAATTCTTTTTGTCCTCATGCACGCGACCAATGTGGTTCAGTGCCACCACTTGCATGGCTTTGTCGGTGCCTTCGCTGAGCAGGGCATTGCCGACGACCTGCGCCCATTGCTGCAGGGCCAGCTCGTGTTGACCCAGTTTTTCGTAAAGCAGGCCCAGATTGATGTGCGCTTGCGACAGCTTGGGTTGCAGTGCGATGCAGTCTTTGTAGGCTTGCATGGCACCATCGCGGTCATTCGCTGCTTGCAAGAGCGAGCCCAGATTGAACAAGGCCAAATGACGATGGGCGCTTTGGCCATGGGCAATCCATGTGCGATACAACGCGATGGCGCCATCTGCGTTTTGAGCGGCCTGCATGCGTTCGCAGGCTTGAAACAACTGGTCGATGGTCATCTGACCCGACAGAGCCAGGTTATGTTCGGCGTCCATCGCAGGAAGGCGTGCGTTCATGTGGTGTTCACCAAAAAGGTGTCTGGTTATTGGGTGGTGTCGGTAGGGTTGATGGCGTGCACATACTCTTCGAGTGCCAGGCTCTCGGCCACCAGTTCGAGTTGGTTGGGGTACTGCGCCAAGCCTTTGCGCACAACATTCAAAGCGCCCGCAGGGTCGAGGTTGCAGCGCAGGGCGCGGGTCAACATCACATAGGTGAAGGGTTGCGTGTTGTGACCTTGCAGTTCCATCAATTCGTTCAACATTTCAATGGCTAGCTCCCATTCTTGGCGAATCACTGCCAATAAACCGTTGATGGCCAGCATGTCTTCGCTGTGCGGGTAGATGGCCAAACCGGCATCGCCCAAAGCGTAGGCAAGGTTGACTTGCTCTGCGGCCACCAGTGATTGAATGGTTTCGCGGATTTCTGTGGGGCTGAAACGCTTGATGTCGCCACCCTCCAAGAATGTGTTGATCGATGTCTGGTTCATCAAAGTTTGGATGAGCGTCATTTGCTTAACTCCTGTGGGTGGTTTGTTGCCGCTGATGTCGGAAGATCCGAG
>JACCEC011964964.1_pt1 | contig 12053 bp, 8 predicted proteins | sample 7450121 | NCBI WGS metagenome assembly JACCEC01 (sample SAMN15323455, study PRJNA562643) | freshwater metagenome | isolation source: river surface water | place: USA:Blue River Watershed | collected 2017-08-18 | reverse complement strand
TTATGTATATAAAAATGGAATTCGACAAGATATTATTATAAAAATTCCATCAAAGGAAGAACCTAAAGTACCAAAAGATAAAACTATTTTTAATGTAAATAATGATGTATCTAATGATGTATCTAATTCTTTAGAAGTAAAAAGTAATCTTATTCAAGAAGTTGATGTAAATGAAGTATCATCTATTTTTGATTTGGATAAAAAGAAGAAAAAGTCAAAGAAAGAAAAAAAAGAGAAGAAAGAAAAGAAGGAAAAGAAAGAAAAAAAGAATAGTGAAGACTTAAATAGTGAAGATTCAAATAGCGATTTTGAATAAAAAATAAAAAGATACAAAATAAAAAAAATATAAATGAAAAGTAGATAAAATGATTTTATATACAAAAATATTTATTCTTATTTTTCTACTTTTAATAGCATTATTTACAATTTATATTTATTATTATTATAAAAAAATATATTCACAAAAAATACTTTTACATAAAATTGAACATTTTGAAGATTATATTCAAAATATTAAAAATAAAGATTTTCATTTAAATGAAAATATTATTCAATACATTATGAACGAATGGAGTACTATACATAATTTTTAATTACATTTTTTTACAAATTATTATTTATATAAAAAATAAATTATTTTTATATAAATATTATATTTTTGATATAAAAGGAAATTTTACAATATATAAATATGCCATTTTTTTAATTCTCACCATGAAGAGGATAATAGAACTCTTTTACAGTTTCAATATTAAGACGATCATATTTTGAAGGAATACCAAATTTCTTTATATAAGGTGTTCCTTTAATTAAACAAATATGATCTATATCAAATCCTTTGGATGGTAATTTAATTTTTTTTGATGTTTCTAAACCAATTTGACGATAAATAATATCAGCACAATTTAAATAAAGAAGATCAATATGTGGTTTTTCAACTTTTGATTCTACATCATATATTTTTTTTAAACCTTCTTTCTTTAAATATGGAATAATGATATTATTTAATATATTCTGTTTATCTTTATATTCAGCGCTAATAATCTTTACACCACTATCTTTTGGTTGTTTACTACGATATTTTATATTGTCATAGTCACAATGTAATTTACTAAATTTCTCCGCTATTGCTAAACATAATGGATGGAATATTTTATTCATCATTTCTGCAGCAACAGATGAGTCAATATATCCTAAATATATATATCTTGTATGTAAAGGAACAGACCATCTCATATTATTAAATTCATTATTTTTTATATTTCTTTGTATATCTAATAATGGTTTTACATCATTTCTATTAATGATTGAACCAATGAAATAATGATGTTTATCACTAAAATTACCACGGATCTTATTTATATTTACAACTAAATTTTGCTTTTTTATAACTTTACTATTTATTCCTTCTTCTTCATTTTTTCTCTCTTCATTTTTTCTCTCTTCAACTCCATTATTTTTTCTCTCTTCATTTTTTCTCTCTTCAACTCCATTATTTTTTCTCTCTTCATTTTCTTTCTTTTCATTTAATCTTTGTTGATTATTTCTTACTTCACTATTCTCTTTTTTTAAATTAAAAGGATTAAACATTTTAATTAAATATATTTACTATATTTAACTAAGATAATTCTAAAATATTTTTAATTATTTTTATATTAATCAAAATCAATAATTAATTTCTTTTGATAATTATCTTTTTCCATTTCTATTTTTTCTATTTTATATAATAAAAATTTCTGACCATTATGATATTTTTCCATTGATATTACACGATAATCATATAAACGCAATAATTGACGTAATATTGTTACTGATTTTTTAGCATCAATATTGTCTAAATATTTATTATGTTTACAATTCATATAATATTCTTTCAATTCAGGAAGAATTACATTTAATTTATCAATTACATTTTTTTCTGTAATCATTTTTCGCGAAAATTGATAATATGAATCTTGAAATCCATTTGGTATAAACAACTTTAAAACATCTTCTACAAACTCTTTACTTGGTATTTTTTTAAATAATTGCTCTTTTTTAATTTGTTGATTTAATTGATCATTATTTGGGTCAATATTATTTTCATTATTCATTTTTTTTTTATTGATTATTTGATATTATCCTATTTTATTTAGATATTTTTTTTTTATTTTTTACATCTTTATTTAAAGATTTTTATTTAAAATAAATTACGCGGTTGAGCCAACGTTTTTCCATTTGGTATATAATTTGTTTGAACCGATGATTTTGAATCACTTCTCGTATTTTTCGGTGTTAAATCATTAAAATTATTCATTACACCTCCTTGCGTATTCATAAATTTCTTCTTATCCAATAATCGCTCTTTTGCCACCTCATCTCTACGTGTATTTACTGGATTTCGATCCATATAACGATTGATCTCTTCCTCCTTTTCTGCTATCTTATTTAATGTTTCAAAATTTTGAAAAGCATAATTTTGCGCAAAATCTCCTTGATTATTATTTTGTACTACCCCCGCACATCTTCGTCTTTGACCTATCTCACCATTACGATCATATTGTTGATTCGAATTCATTGGAATACCTAATCCAAGATTTTTATTTACATCATATTGATAATGCATGTTATGTTCAAACATATAATTCGACATCGGTTGATATGCTGTTTGATTATTCATATTTAATGGTACTGATTGAATACTATTCATTGGTTTTCTTATATCATTTGAAAAGTGTGTATTAAAATGACTTTCAAATTGTTTACTATATGATTCTTCTTGATTATACATTTTTTGATTTTTATCCTTTCGAACCTCTTGGTTTTCAGAAAAATTCATATAAGATCCATATCCAAACCCATTATTATTACCAAAATTTGTATTGCTTCCATAATCCTCTAATTTTCGAGGATTTCGACTATTTTCAGGTACATTTTGAGAAACTACATTTCGATATGGATTATGTAACGTCTGAAAACGATTATCCACAATTCGTTGATTATTATTTTCTAACGATTCAAAATTCGATTGAACATTTTGTTGAAACATTTTTAATAAATAGATTCTTCTTATCTTTTACTTCTATTTTTTTTTTCGTTTTTATCCTATTCTTTTTATCACTCCTTTTTTTAGTAAAAATTATATAAAAAAATATGAATAACTCTTATCACTACTCCCTTAATAACGTTTTTCATACTATTTCTAACAAAAATATACACATTCAACCTACTTTACTTTCATCATTAAATGAAAAAATTCTTATTTCACAAAAATATTTACTCAAATATTTACACGACCTCTTCGAATATCATAATATTGATTACTCCATTTACCATAATACTCTCCTTGGATTTCACCTTTTTCAAGGTATTCACATCTTTTATCACCAAATTGAATTAATTATGATGTATCGCAACTTTCAAGATTTATATAAAGAACTTAAAAAAGACGGTTTTATCATCGATTTTGAATCCAAATATTTAATCGTTATTTCTTCCACCTTTTTCGATAAGATTCAAATAAAAGCATTCATTTATCTCTTACATAGTCACGAAAATAATAGATTATATCACCTTTCACCACACTTTGTTTCATCTTCTAAAAATTATAAAGATCTTCTCATCGAAAAAGAATCCTTTCACCTCACTTTCATTCCATTTCAATCTATCTTTCCATGTAAAAAAGTAAATTATGAAGATTTTCAAATATTTATACCCAATCAATACCAAAATATATTAGAATCACTCCAACTTAAACAAGAAAACTACACTTTTGATTCAAATACCATAAAACCTAAATTACTCAAACAAAATCATGAAGAAAATCATCATGAAGAAAAACCTTTTTACTCCTTCCTAACCTCACTCCTTACATCACAATCACCCAAAGAATAATACATCTTATTACATTTTTAATTTTATTTGTTAACAAATAAATTATTTATTAACAAATTCATTTTTTTATAAAAAAAAATAAAAAAAATATGATTATTGAATCTTTTCAAGTACTTCACGTAAAAATCGTTCACTATAATCTTTTTCTTTATGAATTAAACCTTTATTCTTTACTTGGAACCATTGATATTTATATTTATCTAAATTATTATTTCGTAATAATAAAACATAATCTGTATAAAAATCAGTTGATTCATTACCATACATTAAAGCAATGTTATCAATATTTTTCTTAACTTTATTTAATAAAATAAAATTGATCTTTAATATATGACTTAATATACCGATATCTAAATCATTTCCTTCATATTCATCACTTAATATTTTATATTTTAATGAAGTAAAATCATTTACATTTCGGAAATACTTTGGATCCATATTTTTATATAAATTTACAATATACTCTTTGTGAGCATACGATTTTGAAGAAGATGATGTACTATTCGATTTATTTTCATTTTGTATCATATTGTTTTGAATAGCACCATTTAATTCTAACTTCTTCTCTAATTTTTGGAATAATATATGATGTTTAGAATTTTCCATAAATTCAATCATCTTCTCTTTTAACATTTTTACATTTAATAACTCTACATTATTCATCACACTATTTGAATTATTCTTATATTTAAATTCATTGATTAATAAATCAAATATAGTAAATAAATTCTTACTATTACTTGGATGTAATATTAATATAAATTGATTACCCAATATCTTCGACCAAACCTCAGGTATTTCATTCATATTACTTAATAATCGTGATCGATTCACTAATGTATACTTATTCTTCGGTAATACAACATCTTGTGTTGTAATCATATCAACCAATGGACGACGATCCAAATATAAACCTTCTTTATCCAAAAATATACTTTCCACCTTCTGTATAATTGCCATCGGATCTGTCGTATTCATAATATAATATTTTTGAGGATTTTCAATAACACGCTCCCTATTAATAATACTTGGAATATGATCATTCAATATTTCATTTCGTTTTAATGTAAATCGAATTAACTCTTCAACAATCATCGGAATATAAATATTTAAATTTCGCTTCTTTTGATCTAATAAATTATACTCATTTACATGTAATTTACAATCATTTCTATCCACAACACAATGAGGATCTTCACTACAATCAAATACAATCTCCTTTTTATTCGAATTTGATTTACTACTACTACTATTACGATCCTTACTCTTAATACTTCGTAATCCACACGGTATTCTATGATTCGGTAATTCATAAAAATCATAATCAATATTTTGCTTTTGAACAGATATTAACTTTTCAAATATAGGTGCTAAAATACGATCTACATTCATACGTTTTTTATCTATATTTCGTTCATCACTATGTATTACCATCAATAATTCACTCTTTTCTTTACTATGATCTTGTAAATATCGCGATAGTTCAAATCGTAATCGTATATAAGTTTCATCTTCATATTTTCGCTTATTCATAAATATAATTCGCTCATCCACTAAATGAACATTGTCATGAATAAACATATCTATATCACTATAAAACTTCGTACTCAAATTCTTTAATTTACTCTTCTTCTCCTTAAATACAGATTTTTCAACACATATTACACGATTCTTCTCCGTTAATATTCCCACTATATACTTGTCACTCATATCACTTATTGTACCTAATGGTTTTACTGGAATATTTGTATTTTTTACTACTTCTTCTAATAATTGTACTGTTTTATCGAATGATAATAATGAAACTTCACTATAATCTTCAATCATCTTATAATCAAAATTAGGAATATCCACAATTAACTTCGATGGACGCACTGGAACAAATAATTTATTGGTCAATTCAACGCCAAAAACTTTATTCGATTTATCTACATATTGTAACTTCGGTAAATATGAAACATCCAATGTTTTTGAAATCTTTACCGCTGTTAACAACTCCTTTAATGTATCATATAACGATATACCATAATCAATTATAATTGTCTCTTTATTTACATTTTTAACATTATTTGCGACTAGTGAGTCATATACAACTGATTTCCAATCAATACGATGATACGACTTACATCCATCATATGCGATTTCAAATAATTTTGATATTTCTGGAATATTGTTCTCAAATACACATTGAACTTGCGCTTGTTTACCCGTACCTTCCACATAATATATCGGTTCATAATATTGCTTATGTTTTACTAATATGATCGTTTTTCGAACTTTGTCATAAAATTCTGTTACATTTTCACCCAATGGACATAATAAATCATTTTCAAATATAAATAAATTAATACCATGTTCTGATATTATCTTCGGACGTTGTATTAAATCCCATAAATATGTATGATCAATATCCGTATTCTTTGATAATAAGTAATTTTTATAATTTTGTAATGGTGTAATATTTTTATGAGGATCATAAAATACATTTATCAAATTACCACCATATAAACTTCTAAATAACTTCTCATCAATCTTATCCACTATATATTGCTTCATATCATCCACTGATCGAGGATTTTCTTGATCACACGAAAATATATTCGTAATTGCCGATAAAAAGGAATTGTGATTTTCATGTTTAATACCACGTCGTAAATAACCTTTCTGAACTCCCAAATATCCAGTTGGAATATTTGAATTTAATACCATTTCCATTCGACCATTTAATATACCAAATCGATTTCGCTCCAACGGTATCGACTTACCTAATACATAAATTACATCTTCATTTCCACCATTATTATTAATATCAATACCTAAACACTTTTGATATGTTTTATATGCTCCATACTTTGGATCATCTTGACGTTTACCAAAACAACACGGTAAACATAATCCTTCCTCCGTTTGATTATCCTGGAAACCCGGATATGGATCCTTGTTTCCACGAATAAAGATTTGATGATCACCAAATGGACATACACCCGTTATACATACACCACCACTACCCGCGGTTTTACGTTTTCTTACCAACTTTTGATCAATATCTGCCATTGGAATCGGAATGCGACAATAAGGACACCAAACTTCAGGACATATATACCAATTCGGTTTATCCGGATCTGATCCATACTTAATCGCATAAGTATATGAACTTCGCTTAATTTCCATATTACTATCTTTTGCTAATCCATCATCTGGATTATATGCTAATACAACCGGTTGACGGACCTTTTGACAAGATTTACTATATTTTGTATACTTTTCATATTTCACCTTTCCTTTCAATCGTTCTCGCTTGTCATAAAATAACTTCTTGTCATGACGCTGTAATCGACGAATAAAATACTTCGCATCATTACAAAAATCTTCACATGTGTCCAACTCTAATATAGCATCGTCACATGATAATTGTACATCCGTACTAATCTCTTCATTTCCTGCTAATAAACGATTTCCTACTGTTAATTGTACTGATGATGATCCACTATTTAAAACACTCGATTTTGATTCACTTTTATCCTTTTCTTCAACACCTTCGTCTTCCATCATACCTGTATCTAATAATGCTTGATCACCCATATCAATATCTAAATCTAAATCTTCAAATGTAAAATCTTGTTTAATCTCCGTTAAACCTTCAAATAATGTTGTACTATTTAAACTCTTTTCCGTATTTCGCGAAAATAATAATCGCTTAAACGTAGAATTACTCTTTAACTCATTGCGATTTAAATATAATGATAAAAATAACGTGATAAATCGATAGGTATCATATATATGTCTCATATTTCGTACACCACGAATATTGATGCTATTCTTTGTAATTTGAATTACAAAACCTAACTTATTTGTACTATCCGATGATGATGATTGAATATGACTATATTTCTTTTTATATTCCACAATATATTTTTTACACTCTTCCGTACTTTTACCAAACTCTTTTTCTAAAAATTTAATAATTAATCCATCCTTAATACCCTTATTTTTTAAATTATCAATCTTCTCCATAATTTCATCCAAATTCGCAAATCCACTCACACGATTATATCTTAATTGTATACTATTTAAACCTAACGATTTATTCGGATTTATCGATAAAAAGTTTGGAAATAATTTACAAAATTCATACAAATCCTTTAAATCTATATTTTCACCACCATTATATTCTATAAAATAATTCATATACGCAATCGCACAATTGTCACTTAACTTTAAACCACAATTCTTATCTAATTCTGAATAGGGTGCTGCTATTTTACGATCAATATCTACTGAACGACTTATACGATAATCTAATATATTACGATTGATATCATCCACAAAATCCTTACAATTCATTATACATTCATTTATATCATTAAATGATGCCTTATTTTCCGATTTAAACGCAACACTTAATTGAATACGTCCATATTTATATAAATATAATGTACTAAATAAAGGTGAATTTGAAGGATTCATATCTTTAATATAACGCTTTACTTGTAATCCATTAAACTTTTTTACTGGAACTTGCGGATTTGTCCATTGTGATAATAATAATTGTTTATTAATTAAATTTTGATCAACCGCCGATTTACTAATTAAAACAAAAGGGTTTTGAAATCCATAATCATTATACTTTATAAATGGTGTCTTCTTACCTATCTTTCGTGTACGCAAATATTCAAAAATTTGATATAAATCAATAAATTCATAATTTGTAATATTACTTGTATTCACACTTTTCATCATACTCTTTTTACCATTTATCTTCTCTAAAATTTTATTTTGTAAACTTTTACTAACACTTCCACTATTGTTTACACTATTACTATTTACACTATTTTTTGAATCACTATTTTGCGCTTTCATTTTCATAATTTTTACTTTATTACCACCTGTCATCATATCATTCATTACATTACCATCCACTCCATTTACATTTAATATAAAATTATTAAAATAACACGATTGAAAACGAGACTTATCAAATTCATAATGAAATAAATTATCAATTACAAAATCATGATTTACCATATCATCTTTAATTAAAAGATATTTACTTGACATTTCTTTTAATTGAATATCATAAATAGCAACAGGAAAATAATTTTTTAAATATTTTGATATAATTGCCGACTTTTCATATTTTTTTGTTTTCATTAATTGTTGATATTCATCATAAGCATCACTTAAATATAAATGTAAAGCATTATCTTTTGTTTTTATATTTTTTAATAAATCATATAATAATGTATAATTATCTGAACTTTCTATCATACGCTTGTTTTTATCTCTTATATTATTTATACTATTTTCATTATACATATCATATTGATATTCACGTGTTAACTCAAATGATACATCCATATGAGGCACCATATTTTCATATTTATAACCAAATATATGCGATTTATCTTTTTCATCCTTTACCCAAATTTCCATATTTTGAGGTAAGATATACCAATCATCGTCATGTTGACTACAATGAATAAAAATCTTTTGTTTTACTTCATTTAATGAATCATCATACATTATACGTGATTGAACAAATTTAATTTTTTTCTTTTCTTGCTTTACGATTTTAATCCAATAATTCAATTCACTCTTAAATTGATCTTTCAAAATCTTTAATTCATTTGAATGAATCGATTCTCGGTTTTCTAACTTTTTTAAAATAACTTCCACATTATCTTTTACTATTCCAACAAAAATATATACTATATTTCTGCTTTTATCAAATTTAGATACATATTCCACAGAAAAATATGGATCCTCAAAATATAAATCACACATTTATTTTTATTAAAAATATAGATTCTATTATTTTATAACAAATTTTTTAATAAATTATTATTTATTCATATTTTTTACTCTAAAAAAAAGTAAAAAAGTAAAAAGAGAAAAAGAAAACTAAAAAGAGAAATTTAAAAAGAGAAATTTAAAAAGTAAAAGTATAAAAGTATAAAAAATATACTTTTTATTTATTATATAAAGGACTATCACTTACAGTGATACCACAATAAGGTTTAGGACTTTTACTATAATCTTCTTTTTTATAAATTCCTAAAGCAAGCGCTTCTTGTAATAATACACGGAAATTATTCCAAAATTCCGGTTCATGACCAACCGATAAAGTCATAATATGTGCTAATTCATGAATTGCTACAAAACGTATTACATTTTCATCTACAAATGATTGATTTTCATCCTTTTGTCTTAAACAAAAGATGATCTTTTCACCTTTGTTTACAGAATAGGACGTATATTTATTACTCGCACCCGACTCACTTATATTATTTGGATTAAACTTTTTTACTAAACGTTTTACCGCTTCACGAATTGATAACTTGTCATTTGAACCTTTGTCATTATCCGACTCTTCTTTGTAATCATCTCCTTCTACATACTTTTTATTCATATGCTCCGTTAAATTTAATAATGCCGTTTTTGTTCTTGATAATATATTTGCCGCTTCCTCTTTGTTTGGAGCATTGCGAACTAAATAATCTTGACCATCAATCGTTGATTTAACATAAGTAACTTCATTTGTTAAATGTTCAATATTTGTATAACATACTAAAATAATACCTACAATCACAATTAAACCAATTAATGAATTCACATCAAACATTTGAAAATATGATAAAATAAAAATACTATTTTATAATAACATTAATTTTTTCTTTGATAAAAATATAATATTTTCTTTAACAAAATAAAATCATAATATTTATATTCGAATTCCATAATTACGATTTTCTTTAATCTTTTTATACTCTTCTAAAATATAATTTACACCAAAAGGTGGTTGAATATGCGTTTTAATTAACCGCTCAATATCAATATCTTGAATATCAAATAATACTTTATCTTGAAAAGGTTTATAAGAGTTAAAATATTTCAAAAGTTCAATATATTGGGGATGTGATACTATTTTCTTTTCAACTTTGGATGAAAGTAATTTTGCTTTGGGATATAACTTTTTATAAAATGTATTTACATAACCCAATTTATCTAATAAAGCATATAACTTTTGATAGTTCGCAACCATATTTGTATCACGAATATCAATATTATACTTTTCCAATATTTCATCTTTCATCGAATGAATATAAAATTCATAAAATAGTTGAACTGATATAATTTCATCTTTGGGTTTATCATAAGTCATTAAAGATTGAGACAAATAAGTATAAGCTAATCTATCTTCTATATTTTTTGGATTAATTTTAAAATCTTTTATTTTACCTTTTTCAAATTCATTTAAAAAATAAATTTTTACAAAACTATCCATATTACTATGTTTTAAAAAGACTAAATCTATAAATTTACCTTTATTATATATATCATTTATTGTTGATATTTTTTTACCTGATATCGGTGTATAATTTTCTATATAAAAAATAATACGTTCTTGAGTACATTGATTTAATATTGAAATTTTATCTAATATATCTTGTTCACTTCTTCCATATAATAGTGGAAATTTAATATATGTATAAGAATATATATTATTTAATAAATTTAATAATGGACGATAGTTTACTAAATATGATTTATTTGTAGTTAGTATATTACCATTTTTATTAATATCATATATAAAACAATCTTTTACATTACAAGTTAATAATTTTTTTATATATGCTTTTGTTAATAATTTCTTCTTTTTTATTAAATCACTATTTTTTTTTATTATACTTTTCTTCATTTCTATTTTACTACTCTTTTACAATATTTTTGTTCTGTAATACGTTAACAAATTATTTATTTGTTAACATAATTAATATTTATAAATAAATTAAAAGTTATAATTTTCGTATGTTTTGTTATTACCACGTTTGTTTAACATATTCATATCTGAAGGGCATATACATCCGCGATCCGTTGAATAAGTTGAAGGACAACATTGAGGTGATGCTTTTGAACGACCAAAAATAAACATACTATTTTCAGGTAATTGACTATAAATCATTTCATCTTTTAAAGGTAAAGGAGTTCCTTGAGGGACCCATTGATAATTACTCTTTAATCCAGCATCACAAGGAGGCTTTTGCCAACCATTCTTACATCCTGTTTTAAGAGTTAAATTATCATAACTTCCTAATACACCACTTCCTACATAACTATTTACAGATGAACCACTTGATCCATAAACAGTTCTTTGACGTTCATATCCTTGAAATTCACTA
>JACCEC010208530.1_pt1 | contig 12053 bp, 11 predicted proteins | sample 7450121 | NCBI WGS metagenome assembly JACCEC01 (sample SAMN15323455, study PRJNA562643) | freshwater metagenome | isolation source: river surface water | place: USA:Blue River Watershed | collected 2017-08-18 | reverse complement strand
TATGGGGCGGCGGGAAATCGCCGATGCCGCGGGCCAGTCCAACCGGTTTCTCGATCGCCCTGTGCGCGCCATGGATCAGGATTCAACGGTCGGCGCCAATCTTGCCGAGCTGCGCCGCACGATCGAAGATCTGGATCCCGGCAAGAAGGATGATCTGTTCACGCGCAAAAAGCTGTTCGGGATCATCCCCTGGGGCAGCAAGATGCGCGATTATTTTGACAGCTATAAATCCAGCCAGGGGCATATTGCGTCGATCTTGTCGCATCTTGCCTCGGGCAAGGATGAACTGCTGAAAGACAATGCGGCGATTGATGTCGAACGCCAGACACTTTGGGCGGCGATGGGTCGGCTGGAACAGATGATCCATGTGTCCAAGGCGCTCGATGCCAAGCTGGAGGCCAAGGCCGCCGATATCGAATTGTCAGATCCGGCCAAGGCCAAGGCGATCCGGGAAACGGCGTTATTCTACACACGCCAGCGGACGCAGGATTTGCTGACGCAGATGGCGGTTACGGTGCAGGGCTATCTGGCGCTGGATCTTGTCAAAAAGAATAATGTGGAACTGATCAAAGGCGTCGATCGTGCCTCAACCACCACGGTGGCGGCGCTGCGCACCGCCGTGACCGTGGCGCAGGCGCTTGTCGGGCAAAAGCTGGTGCTGGATCAGATCACGGCGCTCAACACGACAACCGCGAATATCATCGATTCCACCGGCGAGATGCTGAAGAACCAGACGGCCCAGATCCATGAGCAGGCGGCCAGTGCGACCATCCCCGTGGAAACCCTGCAACGCGCCTTCCAGAATATTTATGTCACCATGGATCAGATCGATACATTCAAGGCCAAGGCCCTGATATCGATGAAGACCACGGTCGATACGCTGGAAAGCGAAGTCGAAAAGTCAAAGGGGTATATCGCGCGGGCCGAAGGCCAGGCGCAAGGCGCGCTTGAGGCCGGCTCCGCCACCCCCTTCACCCCGGTCGACTAAGAGGATCCGATGCGCAGCGACGATGTTCTTGCCCGGGCCGAAGCCGCGCTTCAGCGCCATGGTGGCCGATCGCGCCTGCAACAACGCGCTGTGTCGCGCCTTGTGACGGCGGGGAAGATCAAGGCAAAGCGCGTGGCGTGGTTGACCATTGGCTTCCTGATTGGCGTGCCCGCCTTTGCGTTGCTGATCAAACCCATTGGCATCATGGGCTTTTTACTGTCGATCATGGCCTATATCGGCGGCGTCTGCGCGGCCATCATGATGCCAGCCACGCGCCATTTGCCGCCGGAAAAACTGCCCAGCGCACCGTTAAAGGCGCTGCCCTTGTCAACCGAGGCCTGGCTCGCCAGCCAGCGCCGCGCGCTGCCGCCCCCGGCCCAGCGGCTGGTCGATGGCATTGGCCTGAAGCTGGAACAGCTTGCTCCCCAGCTTCAGACGCTGGATGAGCGTGAACCAGCCGCGCATGAAATCCGCCGTCTGATCGCCGATGAGCTGCCCGAACTTGTCAACGGCTATGTCCGCGTTCCCGAACATCTCCGCCGTGAGGGCCTCCATGGCATGAGCCCGGATAAACAATTGGTTGAAGGTCTGCACGTTGTCGATGCAGAGCTGCAACGCATGAGCGAACAACTCGCCAGCGGCGACCTCCACAAACTCGCAACCCAGGGCCGTTATCTGGAACTGAAATATCAGGGCGATCCACAGGCCAGGTGATCCTTTTTGAGGCGTATCAATGGCTTGCCCGTAATTGACGCGAGGGCAAGAAAAGCCTAGTTTTCTGGCATTCCGCTACGCCCGTAGGCGGGCACTATCCAGACCCCCCGGAGCCAGCGTTTCGGGGGGTTTTGTTTATGCGTAACATCCGGACAGCGATTTTGATCGATGGCGGTCATTTGCGGGTCAAGGCACAGCACGCCAAGAAGGTCTATGACCCAGACTATATTGAACGCGTGGCCCATGCCTGCCTAGCTTCTGACGAGGCGCTGCTCCGCATCCTTTATTATGATTGCGCGCCCTATTGCGGTGAAGTTCGATTGCCTGTGTCGGGCAACAAAACAATGTTCGCAAAACCAGGCGACTGGCTTCATCAACTCGCCCAGAAAGACCTTTTCGCTGTGCGACGCGGCGTGTTGAAGTTTCGCGGCTGGGTCCCCAAAAAGATACCGACGACGCCGCAGGAATTACATGACGCTGATTTTCAGCCTGTCTTTGAACAAAAGGGCGTCGACATGCGCATCGGGCTCGATGTGGCGACATATTCGGCGGCGCGTTTGGTCGACCGGCTCATTCTGGTGAGCGGCGACACCGACTGCGTCCCCGCGATGAAGCAGGCGCGCAAACATGGCGTCCAAATGGTGCTGGTGACATTCCCATCCGTTGGCGTGAGCGGCGACTTGTTGTCGCATACCGACTTTCGTCGTGAAATCGCTTGGCCGTGAGCCCACCCTTGCTTTTCCGCCCGCTTTCCGCCAAAGGCCAGCCTCCCTTCATGGGACTCGAAGAAAGCCGGAGGGGCGTCCGCATGGGGCGGCGTCAGCGATCGGTAGGGAAAGGCAAGCTTTATGGCTCTTTACGAGCACGTATTTCTTGCGCGTCAGGATCTGGCCCAGGCTCAGGTCGACGCGCTGGCGGCAACCGCCACGACCATCATCGAATCAAATGGCGGCAAGGTTTCCAAGACGGAAACCTGGGGTCTGCGCACCCTGGCCTATAAAATCGCCAAGAACCGCAAGGCCCATTATGTCATGCTGGCGTTTGAAGCGCCGGGTGATGTGGTTGCCGAACTGGAACGCCAGACGCAGATCAACGAAGATGTGATCCGCTACATGACCGTCCGCGTGGACGAGCAGGAAGCCGGTCCCTCGGTGATGATGCGCAAGGGTGAGCGCGATCGCAAGCCGCGCCGCGACGACGAACAAGAATTCTAAGGAAGGCGAAAACACATGGCACGCCCATTTTTCCGCCGGCGCAAGAGCTGCCCCTTTGCAGGCAAGAACGCGCCGAAGATCGACTATAAGGACGTCCGTCTGCTGCAGGGCTTTGTCTCTGAGCGTGGCAAGATCGTTCCGTCGCGCATCACCGCCGTTTCGGCCAAGAAGCAGCGCGAATTGGCTCAGGCCATCAAGCGCGCACGCCACATCGGGCTTCTGCCCTTCATCGTTAAGTAAGGAGCACGACCGATGGATGTTATCCTGCTTGAACGCGTGGAAAAGCTTGGCCAGATCGGTGACGTTGTCACCGTGAAGAACGGCTTTGCCCGCAATTATCTTTTGCCGCGCAACAAGGCGCTCCGCGCCAATGAAGCCAACCGCAAGCTGTTCGAAGCCAACAAGGCCAAGATCGTTGCCGACAATGATGCCAAGCGCACCGATGCGCAGGCCGCTGCCAAGGGCATTGACGGCGCGTCTGTGACGCTGATCCGTCAGGCGTCGAACACGGGCCAGCTTTACGGTTCGGTCGCGGTGCGCGACGTTGTCGAAGCCCTGGTGGCCGATGGCAAGAAAGTGTCAAAGCAGCAGGTCGTGCTTGATAAGCCGATCAAGGCCATTGGCGTTTATGACGTCAAGGTCTCGCTGCACCCAGAAGTGGCCGTGACCGTCAAGATCAACGTCGCCCGCTCTCCGGAAGAAGCTGATCTGCAGAGCCAGGGCGTGGATATCCTTGCCCAGATGTTCGAAAAGGACGTCGCCGGCTTTACCGAAGAGTTTGATCCGAATGCCGAACCCGGCACCATCGCAGAAGAGGCTCCGGCCGAAGCTGCGGCGGCCGATGACGGCGACAACGCCTGATCTGACCTTCGGGACTGAACATGGAAAAGGCCGGCCTTTGGGTCGGCCTTTTTCTTATGGGGCATCGCCCTGCCCGATGCTTTCTTTTTGCCGCGCAACGCCTAAATACCCGCCATGACTCATCCAAAGCCTGCCGATGACCTGCCCGTCCTGATGCGCCAATTGGGGGTTGCTGATGCCCTTTGGACCGGGGGTGCGCGCAGCATTACCTCTCCCATAGATGGCGCCGTTGTGGCGCAGGTGACAGACGCCACCGCCGAAGACATCGCACTGGCCGCGGCCCGGGCGCATGAGGCATTTGATCGCTGGCGGCGTGTTCCCGCCCCGGTGCGGGGGGAATTGGTCCGTCAATTTGGCATGGCGCTGCGCACGCACAAGGCCAAGCTGGGTCAGCTTGTCACGATCGATTGCGGCAAGCCAATCTCCGAAGGCCTGGGCGAAGTGCAAGAGATGATCGACATTTGCGATTTTGCAGTCGGCCTGTCGCGCCAGCTCTACGGGCTGACCATCGCGAGCGAACGCCCGCTGCATCGCATGACCGAAAGCTGGCACCCGCTGGGCCCGGTGGCGATCATCACCGCCTTTAACTTTCCGGTCGCTGTTTGGTCGTGGAATGCCGCGCTCGCCCTTGTCTGTGGCGATTCCGTCGTCTGGAAGCCATCGGAAAAGACACCGCTGACCGCATTGGCCGTGCAGGCGATTTTTGATCAGGTCGCGGCTGATTTCCCGCAAGCACCGCCGCATCTGTCGCAATTGGTGCTGGGCGGCGCCGATATTGGCACCGCGTTGATTGATGATCCGCGCATGCGCCTTGTGTCTGCCACGGGCAGCACGCGCATGGGCCGCAGCGTGGGGGAACGCGTCGCCCGCCGCTTTGGCCGCGTCCTGCTGGAACTGGGGGGCAATAATGCCACCATCGTCACGCCCAGCGCTGATCTTGATCTCGCCCTGCGCGCCTGTGCCTTTGGGTTCATGGGGACCAGTGGGCAACGCTGCACCTCGCTGCGGCGGCTTTTCCTGCATCGATCCATCCATGATCGGTTCATGGCCCGGCTCAAGGCCGCGACCGCCTCTATCCGGATCGGCGATCCGCGTGATCCCGATACGCTGATGGGGCCGCTCATCGATGAACAGGCCTTTGGCGCCATGCAGGCGGCGCTTGCGGCGGCCAAGGCCGTTGGCGGCCGCGTGACCGGGGGCGATCGGCTGGACCGGCCCGGCGTTTATGTGACGCCAGCGCTTGTTGCCATGCCCCAGCAATGCGGCCTCATGCTTTATGAAACCTTTGCGCCGATCCTTTATGTGTGCGGCTATGATGATCTGGACGAGGCCATCGCGCTTCAAAATGGCGTCTCGCAGGGTCTGTCCTCGTCAATCTTCACCAATGATCTGCGTGAGGCAGAGCTATTTACCTCGGCCACGGGCAGCGATTGTGGCATTGCCAATGTCAATATTGGGACATCGGGTGCCGAAATTGGCGGGGCCTTTGGCGGAGAAAAGGAAACGGGCGGCGGCCGCGAATCCGGGTCAGACAGTTGGAAGGCCTATATGCGCCGCCAAACCAGCACGGTGAACTATGGCCGCGACCTGCCTTTGGCGCAGGGGGTGCAGTTCGATCTTTAGGGCCCGATGGGCGGCGCTGGCGTGGGTAGGGGCCGGGCGCTTCCCCCTCGACCTTTGGCGCAGTCAGGACTAGGCGGAATCACTTTCCAGCGCTAAGGCCCGGCCATGTCCCAGATCACACCCGAAATCGTCGCCGAACACGGCTTGTCTCCGGAAGAATATGCCCGCGTCCTCAACGCGATGGGGCGCGAACCCAATTTGACAGAGCTGGGCATTTTTTCGGTCATGTGGTCGGAGCATTGCTCCTATAAATCCTCGCGCTTTCACCTGAAAAAGCTGCCGACACAGGCGCCTTGGGTGATCCAGGGGCCGGGCGAAAATGCGGGCGTGATTGATATTGGCGATGGCGATGCGGCCATCTTCAAAATGGAAAGCCATAATCACCCGTCCTATATCGAGCCTTATCAGGGCGCAGCAACAGGCGTCGGCGGCATTTTGCGCGATGTGTTCACCATGGGCGCGCGGCCGGTGGCCAATATGAATGCCCTGCGCTTTGGCCGTCCTGATCACCCCAAGATGCGCCACCTGATTTCGGGCGTGGTGCGCGGCATTGGCGGCTATGGCAATTGCGTGGGCGTGCCGACCGTGGGCGGAGAGGTGAATTTCCACCCGGCCTATGATGGCAATATTCTGGTCAATGCGATGACCGTCGGCGTCGCCCAGACCGACAAGATTTTTTACTGTGCCGCCGCCGGTATCGGCAATCCGGTGGTCTATGTCGGGTCGAAAACCGGGCGCGACGGCATCCATGGCGCCACCATGGCCTCGGCTGATTTTACCGAGGATTCCGAAGAAAAGCGGCCAACCGTTCAGGTGGGCGATCCCTTTACCGAAAAGCTGCTGATCGAGGCGTGCCTGGAACTGATGGCATCAGACGCGATTGTCGCCATTCAGGATATGGGCGCGGCGGGCCTGACCTCCTCCTCGGTCGAAATGGCGTCCAAGGGCGGCGTCGGTATTGAGCTGGATATGAACAAGGTCCCCTGTCGCGAAACAGGGATGACGCCCTATGAAATGATGCTCTCTGAAAGTCAGGAGCGCATGTTGATGGTGCTGAAGCCCGGCCGCGAGGCTGAGGCAGAGGCCATCTTCCGCAAATGGGAACTGGACTTTGCCGTGATTGGGACGATCACCGATACCGGCCATATGGTGCTGAAATTCAATGGCGAAACCGTGGCCGATATTCCGCTTGCGCCCTTGGCAGATGAAGCGCCCGAATATGAACGCCCCTATGTCAGCCCGGCCGAATATAAGGCATGGGCCAAGGTGCCAGCCCTTGGGGCCGTGCCGGACAGTGCCGATCTGGGCGCAGATCTTGTTGCGCTGATGGGATCGGCCGACATCGCGTCGCGGCGGTGGATCTGGGAACAATATGACAACAAGGTTGGTGGCGATACGGTGCAGGCCCCGGGTGGCGATGCCGCTGTGGTCCGCGTGCATGGCAGCGCCAAGGCGCTGGCCATCGCAACCGACTGCACACCCCGTTATTGCTATGCTGACCCCTATGAAGGCGGCAAGCAGGCCGTGGCGGAAACCTATCGCAATATTTCAGCGGTTGGCGCAACGCCGCTGGCCATCACCAACTGCCTGAATTTTGCAAACCCGCAACGCCCGGAAATCATGGCGCAAATCGTCGGCTGCCTGAATGGCATGGGCGATGCCTGCCGCGCACTGGATTACCCGATCGTGTCGGGCAATGTGTCCTTGTATAATGAATCCAAGGCCACGGGCGGCGGCTCTGCCATTTTGCCGACCCCGGCCATTGGCGGCGTTGGCCTGATGGCGGATTGGCGCAAGGCGGCCACCATTGCCTTTAAACAGGCCGGAGAGGCGATCTGGCTGATCGGCGGCCATGGCGGGCATTTGGGCCAGTCGATCTGGCTGCGCGAAATCCATGGGCAAGAAGCCGGTGATGCGCCAGCGGTTGATCTGGCGGCAGAACGTGCGCGCGGGGAACAGGTCCGCTCTCTGATTGCCGATGGCGCGGTCACGGCGGTGCATGATGTGTCGGATGGCGGCTTGCTGGTGGCGCTGGCCGAAATGGCCTTGGCCGGCCGTATCGGTGCAGAAATCGACCCGCTGACCACGGCACAAGCCTTTGGTGAAGATCAGGGCCGCTATATCGTCACGACATCATCGGATCAGGTGATTGATGGCGCCGTGCGCATCGGGACAACGGGCGGCACGCACATCGCAGGCGTTGCGCTTGAAACACTGCGCACCGCGCATGAAGGCTTTTTCCCGGCGCTGATGAACGGCTAAGCGCGCGCGGCCGTCAGGCGAAGCGCGCGCCGTCAATCGCCAGCGGGGCAAACCGGATCAGGCGGCTGGTCGCAACCGCGGCCTGCCGGTTGACAACAGCCAGCTTATACGCCGGATCCGTGACCATGGCGAGAAACGCGCCCGCATTGGGATAGGCCGCAATAAAGGCGGCATCCCAGGCTTCGCTCTCTGGCCCGGTGACGACAGTTTCAAAGCGCCCCCGCCAGACAATATGCCCGCCCACGCGTTCGAATATCGGCCCGCTGCTTGTGCCATATTCGGCATAGGCGCGCGCGCCAGACCAGCCCTTATCGGCATGTTCATGGCCGTCCGGATAGGCCGCGACGTCACGAAACCGGACCAGGTTCAACATGTTGATCGGTGTGTCTCGCGGCAGGGCCTTGAACAGGTCAAAGGCGGCGCGCGTCGGATCGACATAGCTTTCGGTCATTGGGCAACATCCTCTCCAGCCGGGCATTCGCCCTTGTGCGTGCCCGTGACTTTCATGTGAAAGCGGATGGGCTGACGTTCGGATTTGGGCATCGGCCCGGTCACAGTATCAAAAGGCGTATCGGGTTCGATGCGCAGCACGGCATCCAGATTAAATTGCGTGCCCTGGTAACGGCCATGGGCGGCAATCAGCGTCCGGCCCGGCTGGCCTTCGCGCGCGCAGGTGATGACGGCATCCAGCGCGCCCCGGTTCAACGAAAAGCTTTCAAAGCTACATTGGCCATGTTCACGCCCGCCAATGACCGTCGCATTGGGGCTGCGCGCCTGATCAACCGAAAGGCACATGGCCTGTGTGATCGTGCGCCCGGCAAAGGTCTCGGCAATCTCACGATCGGCGGGCGTTGCGCTGTCGTCCAATTTGGTAAGGCTCGCCGGATCAATCAGCGTCTTGGTTTCCCACAGGCCCGGGGCAAGCGCCGTTACAACCGGCGTTGATTGGCTGGCCGCAGAGGCAGCCGCGCTCTTGCCCGATTGCACCGGGCTGGGCGTTTTCTCACACGCCATCAGCAGAAAAAGGCAGCCAGCGGCCAGCAATCGCAGGGTCATGGGTTCCTCCTGCCGCTGTCTGGCGAAAACTGCAACTCTGGTGGCGTCAGGACGACAGATCAGGCCGCTTGCGGGGCGGCCAGAAAATCATAGGGATCAATGCCCACGGCCCGATACCGCTGGTGCGCCAACCCATAATAAGTCGGCGTTCCGATGTTGAGCCGCGCCCGCGCTGCTTCCAGCGGTTCGGCCAGCAAGGCCCGGATATCCTGTTCGAAGATCTTTCTGGCCAGCTTCCCATGGCGCTGCGCCTCGGCCACGGCGGCAAACACCGGGGCATCGGTCTTAAACCGGCGTTTCAACTCATAGGCGCCCGCCCAGGCGATCATCAGGCTGCCCCAGGCGCGATCCTGACCATAGGTAAAGCCCAGCGCGCATTGTTCACCCAAAGCATCGCGGCCATAGCCGGTCAGGACATGCAACAGATCATGCGTGTCGCGCAGGCGGTTGCCATACCATTGGATCTGGTCCTGAAAGACAGGGCGGCCCACGCGCATCTTTTCTGATTCGGCAACCAGCCCGGCGGCTGACAGGCCCTCACGCCGCATAAAGGCAACATAAGCGTGCGCCACCGTATCTTCGGGCAGCTTCAACAGCGTGTCATGATCATCAAGGATATCGGGCAGATAGGGCTCACTGACCATCAACTGACGGCCATGATCGCTGGCGCAAAAGGCCTGCGCATCCACCCAAAAGGACCGGCGCGGCAGACATTCAAAGATATGGAACACCTGTTCGGTGTCTTCCTTGTCCCGAATGAGCTGGCGGAAATGGGCCAGCGCCTTGAACGGACGAAAACGCAGCTTTTGCCGCCGCGGATCAGAAAATTGAGTCGGTGCCATAACTTAGCGGGCTATCCCTTGCTGACAGGCGTGTCAATTACCCGCAAAATCGGGTGTGCGCCCGCTGGGCCAGCGCGCCATTGCGCCTTGGCCCACCCATCCCTAGGTTCAGCGCATGTCGTTGATCATTCGCACCACTTTGGATGAGCCCGAAACCGGGCAGAATTTTGTGCCCCATCGCCCGGCCCGCCCCCCCAAGTCCGATGGCGGGAAGAAATTCCGTATCGTCAGCGATTATGAACCCGCCGGGGATCAGCCAACGGCGATTGCTGAACTTGTCGCGGGCATTGCCGCGGCTGAAAAGGATCAGGTGCTGCTCGGCGTGACGGGTTCGGGCAAAACCTTCACCATGGCCAAGGTGATTGAGGCGGTGCAGCGCCCGGCGCTTGTCCTTGCGCCCAACAAGATCCTGGCCGCGCAGCTTTATGGGGAGTTCAAGAATTTCTTCCCCGACAATGCGGTTGAATATTTCGTCAGCTATTATGACTATTACCAGCCCGAAGCCTATGTGCCCCGGTCTGACACCTATATTGAGAAGGAAAGTTCGGTCAACGAAGCGATTGATCGGATGCGCCATTCGGCCACACGCGCGCTTTTGGAACGCGATGATGTGTTGATCGTGGCCTCTGTGTCGTGCCTGTACGGCATTGGCTCGGTTGAAACCTATTCGGCGATGATCTTTGACCTGAAAAAGGGCCAGACCGTCGATCAGCGTGAGATTGTGCGAAAGCTCGTCGCCCTGCAATATAAGCGCAATGATGCGGCCTTTGCCCGCGGCAATTTCCGCGTGAAGGGCGATAATCTGGAAATCTTCCCCTCGCATTATGAAGACACCGCCTGGCGCGTCAGCTTTTTCGGGGATGAGATTGAAGAGATTGTCGAATTTGATCCGCTGACGGGCAAGAAGGTGGCCAGCCTCGATTATGTCCGCGTCTATGCGAACAGCCATTATGTCACGCCCGGCCCGACGCTGAAACAGGCGATGGAGGCGATCAAGTTTGAACTGCAGGAACGACTGAAAGAACTGGTCGCAGAGGGTAAGCTGCTGGAGGCGCAACGGCTGGAACAGCGGACCAATTTTGATCTGGAAATGATTGCCGCCACCGGATCATGCGCCGGCATTGAAAATTATTCGCGCTTCCTGACCGGGCGTCTGCCGGGTGAACCGCCCCCCACCTTATTTGAATATCTGCCAGAAAATGCGTTGCTTTTTGTGGATGAGAGCCATGTCACCATCGGCCAGGTCAATGGCATGGCGCGTGGCGACCATCGGCGCAAATTGACGCTGGCGGAATATGGCTTTCGCCTGCCCAGCTGCATCGACAACCGGCCGCTGCGGTTCAATGAATGGGATGCCATGCGCCCGCAGACCACCTATGTCTCGGCCACGCCCGGCAATTGGGAACTGGAACAGACGGGCGGCGTCTTTGCCGAACAGGTGATCCGCCCCACCGGCCTGATCGACCCGCCGGTGGATATCCGCCCGACCGAAGATCAGGTGCAGGATTGCATCAATGAATGCCGCAAAACGGCGGAGGCGGGGTATCGCACGCTCGTCACCACGCTGACCAAGCGGATGGCCGAGGATTTGACCGAATTCATGCACGAAGCCGGCCTCAAGGTCCGCTATATGCACAGCGATGTTGAGACGCTGGAACGTATTGAGCTGATCCGCGATCTCCGCCTCGGTGTCTATGATGTGCTGGTGGGCATCAACCTGCTGCGCGAAGGGCTCGACATCCCGGAATGCGGGCTGGTCTGTATTTTGGATGCCGATAAAGAGGGCTTTTTGCGGTCAGAAACCTCATTGATCCAAACCATTGGCCGCGCCGCCCGCAATGTCGATGGCCGGGTGATCCTCTATGCCGATCGCATGACGGGCAGCATGGAACGCGCCATCCGCGAAACCGATCGCAGGCGCGCCAAGCAATTGGCCTATAATGAAGCGCATGGCATCACGCCGGAAACGGTGAAAAAGCAGATTGGCGATATCATCGCCCATGTCGCATCCGGCGATCAGGTGACGGTTGAGATTGAAGATGGGCCGCAGCACATGGTCGGCCATAATCTGCGCGCCTATATCGAAGACCTGGAAAAGAAGATGCGCGCCGCCGCCGCCGATCTGGAATTTGAAGAGGCCGGCCGCCTGCGCGATGAAATCCGCGCGCTGGAGGCAACCGAACTCGGCCTGCCCGCAGGCGAGCATAAAGCCCCCATCATGGGCCGGTCCAATGAAGGCAAACCAGGGACACGCAAGACACGGTTCGGCAAGACGCAGCGGAAATGGGGGAAGTAAATCCCCCAGCCTGAAGGACCATGCTTCGACACGCTCAGCATAAGCGGTCGCGGAGGGGCGTTCAGAAACGAGCCACCCCGATCCTGGCCGAACAAACCCCCACCTCACCCGTTCGCCCTGAGCCTGTCGAAGGGCCGGTCTTTGCGCGCGTTTTGGAAAGCGGGGCTGGCTATTCGGTATCGAACAACCCGGCGAGC
>JACCEC010022708.1_pt1 | contig 12055 bp, 9 predicted proteins | sample 7450121 | NCBI WGS metagenome assembly JACCEC01 (sample SAMN15323455, study PRJNA562643) | freshwater metagenome | isolation source: river surface water | place: USA:Blue River Watershed | collected 2017-08-18 | reverse complement strand
CGCAATCAGGACCTTGTCGGCGGGAAACTCGACCGGTTGGCCGTCCTTCTCTGCCAGCAGCACCGCCGCCGGACCGGCCTTCGTATCCGCTGAGCCCTTGCGCAGGCCGGTCACCTTCGTGCCGGTCGCGATCGTTAGCCCTTGCTTCTGCAGGATGCGGCTGAAGGCGCGCACGACGTCGTCGTCGTAACCGGCCCCGATCTTGGACAGGAATTCGACCACGGTGACCTGTGAGCCGAGGCGGGACCAGACCGAGCCGAGCTCGAGGCCGATGGCGCCGCCGCCGACGACGACGAGCTTGCCGGGGACGCGGTCAAACGCGATCGCGTGGTCGCTGGAGACGACGGTCGCGCCGTCGAACTTTAGGAACGGCAACTCGACCGGCGCGGAGCCCGTCGCGATCACGAAGTGTTTCGCCGTGCAGGTGATCGGCGAGGGGTTGGCGGCGCCCGCGGGAGGAGTGACGCGCAGGGCCTGCGGGCCCGTGAACTCGGCGTGGCCGGTGAGCACCGTGACCTTGCGGGCCTTGGCCAGCTGGGCGATGCCGCCCACGAGCTTGGTCACGACGTCGTCCTTGCGTTTCATCATCGCGGCCAGGTCGACCTCGACGGAGCCGAGCTTCACGCCGTGTTCGGCGGCGTGGTGCCGGGCCCAGGTCACGTGTTCGCTGGAGTGCAGCAGTGCCTTGCTCGGGATGCAGCCGACGTTGAGGCAGGTGCCGCCGAGGGCGGGTCGTTTCTCGACGAGGGCGACCTTGAGGCCGAGCTGCGCGGCGCGGAACGCGCACACGTAGCCGCCCGGGCCGGCGCCGATCACGATGAGGTCAAAGGAGGAGACGGAGGACATGGACGAAGGGTCGTGGGAGATCGGTCATCGGTGACGGGTGGACGGGCCGAGGGCCTGTCACCCCTTACTCGTGACCCGTCAGACTGAGATCAGCAGGCGGGCGGGATCCTCGATCGCCTGCTTCACCTTCACGAGGAAGGTGACCGCCTCCTTGCCGTCGATGACGCGGTGGTCGTAGCTCAGGGCGAGGTACATCATCGGGCGGATGACGACCTGGCCGTTGACCGCGACGGGACGCTCGTTGATCGCGTGGAGCCCGAGGATGGCGCTCTGCGGCGGGTTGAGGATCGGCGTCGAGAGCATGGAGCCGAAGATGCCGCCATTGGTGATGGTGAAGACGCCGCCCTCGAGGTCGGCGAGGGTGATCTTGCCGTCGCGGGCGCGCTTCGCGGCGTCGGCGATCGACTGCTCGATCGCGGCCATGGAGAGGGACTCGCAGCCGCGCACGACGGGAACCATCAGCCCCTTCTCGGTGGAGACGGCGACGCCGATGTCGTAGTAGTGGTTCTCGACGAGCGTGTCGCCGTCGAGGGAGGAGTTGACGGCGGGCACCGCCTGCAGGGCGTGGACGACGGCCTTGGTGAAGAAGGACATGAAGCCGAGCTTCAGGCCGTTCTTCTTCACGAAATCATCCTGGTACTTGGCGCGGAGGGCCATGACCGCGGACATGTCGACCTCGTTGAAGGTCGTGAGCATGGCTGCCTGATGCTGGGCGGAAACAAGACGCTGGGCGATCTTGGCCCGCAGCGGGGAAAGCTTCCGACGCGTCTGGCGCGCCGGTGCACCGGGCGAAGAGGCCGGGGCGCTGGGAGGAGCGACGATGGGCGCGGCCGGGGCTGGTGCGGCCGGTGCAGGCGGCGGCGGGGTGGATGTGGCGGCGGCGATCATGTCGCCCTTGGTGACCCGTCCGGCCTTGCCGGTGCCGGCGACGGCGGCCGGATCGATGCCCGTCTCGGCGGCGATCCGCCGGACAGCCGGGGAGGCGGCGGCTTCCTTGGCGGCGGCGCGTGCCTCGGCCTTGGGCGCCGGCTCGGCCGGAGCCGAGGCTCCGGCGGCGGTATCGATCACGGCGACGGCCTGGCCGATCTTCACCTCGGAACCAGCGGCGACCTTGAGCGAGATCCGGCCGGCTGCTTCCGCGGTGCCCTCGGAGGTGATCTTGTCGGTCTCCAGCTCGAAGATCGGCTGGTCCTTGGCCACGACGGCGCCGTCGGCAACGTGCCACTTGGCGAGGACGCCGGAGGAGATGGATTCGCCCATGGGCGGGACTTTGACTTCAAGCTGGGACATGGAGGACGAGGTCAGCGGGATCGGTTGCGGGTGATGAAGGGGGACTGGGTTCAGTCCGAGAACGCCTGCTTGAGGAGGGCGGCGAGTTCGAGCCGGTGGACGGCGAGGGTGCCGACGGCGGGCGAGGCGGAGGCGTCGCGGCCGGCGTAGCGGGCCTTGCGGCCGAACGTCTCCTCAAGCTGCGGCGCGATCCAGGACCAGGCGCCCATGTTCTCGGATTCCTCCTGCGCCCAGACGAGGCGGGCGCCGGCGTACTTCTTCGCGATCTCGGCACGGCGCTTGCGGTGGAGCGGGTAAAGCTGCTCCACGCGCACGATGGCGGTGTCGTGGTGCTTGTTCTTCGCGCGGTGGTCGGCGAGGTCGTAGTAAACCTTACCGGAACAGAGGATGAGTCGGGAGGCGAATGCCGTTCCCTGAGCGAACAGCGGATCGTCGATGATCTCCTGGAATCCGCCGGTCGACAGCTCCTCGAGGCGCGAGGTGGCGGCGGGATGGCGCAGCAGGGACTTGGGCGACATCACCACAAGCGGCTTCTTCACGTCGCGCTTCACCTGGCGGCGCAGGGCGTGGAAAAAATTCGCCGGCGTCGTGATGTTGGCGACCTGGATGTTGTCCTCGGCGCAGAGCTGGAGGAAACGCTCGAGGCGGGCGGAGGAATGCTCGGGACCTTGGCCCTCGTAGCCGTGCGGCAGGAGGAGGACGATGCCGCTGGTGCGGTACCACTTGGACTCCGCGCTGGAGATGAACTGGTCGATGACAACCTGGGCGCCGTTGGCGAAGTCGCCGAACTGCGCCTCCCACATGCACAGCATGTCGGGATAATCCAGCGAGTAGCCGTAGTCGAAGCCGAGCACCGCGGCCTCGGAGAGCAGCGAGTTGTAGACGCAGAAGCGGGCCTGATCGGGGGCGAGCTGGGTGAGCGGCGTGTGCGTGGCGTTGGACTCCATGTCATGGAGCACCGCGTGCCGGTGGCTGAAGGTGCCGCGTTCGCAGTCTTGTCCGCTCAGGCGCACGGGTGTGCCCTCGAGGACGAGCGTGCCGAACGCCAGGGCCTCGGCGAAGCCCCAGTCGACCGGTCCGCCGTCCTTAAAGGCCTGCGCGCGCGCGTCGAGGAAGCGGCGGATCTTCGGGTTGGGGCGGAAACCCTCCGGCAGGGTGGTGAGACCCTGCGCGACGCGGGCGATCAGGTCGGACTTCACGGCCGTCGCGACTGGCTCGAAGTGGAAGTCGGGTTGGAACACGGCGGTCGAGCCCTCGAAGCGGCGCGCCCCGGCGGCGGCGGCCCGGCGGGCCGTCTTGGCGGTTTCCGCGGCCTTCGCCTTCTCGAGGTGCTTTTCGAGCGCCTCCGAGTACTCGGCGCGGATGGCGTCGGACTTGGCCTCGGTGACGGTGCCATCGGCGACCAGCTTGCGGGTGAACACCGCCGAGATGGGCGGGTGCGAAGCGATCTTACGGTAGAGCAGCGGCTGCGTGAACGCCGGCTCGTCGGTCTCGTTGTGGCCGTGTTTGCGGTAGCAGACCATGTCGATGACGACGTCGCGCTGGAATCGCACCCGGAACTCAAGCGCGAGCCGCGCGACGTGGCAGACGGCCTCCGGGTCGTCACCGTTCACGTGGAAGACAGGCGCCTCGATCATCTTGGCGACGTCGGTGCAGTACACGGTGGAGCGGGAGTCGCGCGGCTCCGTCGTGAAGCCGATCTGGTTGTTCACCACGATGTGGAGCGTGCCGCCGGTCTGGTAGCCGGGCAGCTGGGAGAAGTTGAGCGTCTCGGCCACGATGCCCTGACCGGCGAAGGCGGCGTCGCCGTGGATGAGCAGCGGCAGCACGCGCCAGCGTTCGCCGGTCGCGCCGCGGATGCGCTGGCGGGCGCGGGCCTTGCCCTCGACGACGGGGTTCACGATCTCGAGGTGGGAGGGGTTGGCCGCGAGGCGCACCTCCACCTTCTTGCCCGACATGGTCTCGAGGACGGCCTCGTAGCCGAGGTGGTACTTCACGTCGCCGTCGCCGCCGACGGTCTCCGGGATGTAGTTCTCCGAGAACTGCTCGAAGAGCACGTCGAAGCTCTTCCGCATCACGCTGGTGAGAATGTTGAGCCGGCCGCGGTGGGCCATGCCCATCACGACCTCTTCCACGCCGAGCTTCGGGCAATGCTCGATGATGGAGTCGACGGCCGCCACCATCGTCTCGCCGCCCTCGAGGGAGAAGCGCTTCTGGCCGACGTATTTGGTGTGCAGGAACCGCTCGAACAGCTCCGCCTTGTGCACGCGCCGGAGGATACGGACCTTCTCGGCCTTGGAGAAATCGGGCTGGTTCCGGGAGGCCTCCATCCGCGTCTCGAGCCATTGGCGGACCTCGACGTCCTGGATGTGCGTGTACTCGACACCGATGCGGTCGCAGTAAGTCGTTCGCAGGGCGCTCAGGATGTCCTGGAGCTTCATCTGCCCACCGCCGAGGTAGGTGCCGACGTCGAACGAGGTGCCAAGGTCGGCGTCGCCCAGGTCGAATTGCGCGAGGGAAAGCTTCGGGTGCGGCGGCGGAGTGTCGCTCAGCGGATCGAGGTGCGCCTCGAGATGGCCAAGCGAGCGGTAGGCGTTGATGAGCTGATGAACGCGCGATTGCTTGAGACTGTCGATGATCGGTGCGGTCGCGTGGGACTGCGAGGCGTCGCGGGAGGCCTCGGCGAGGGCGGCGGCCGGAGATGCTCCGTTCGAGCCGAGCGAGAAACCTTGGAAGAAGGCGCGCCAAGTTGGGTCGACCGAGTTGGGGTCAGCCAGCCAGGACTGGTAGGACGCCTCGATGACGTCGGCGTTGGCGAGTGAGGGAAGGTTGGGCCGGAACATGGTGCGGAAGGAAGAGCGACTCGCAGCGACGGATCACGTGGCCACAAGGCGGTTTGTGCGTGAAAAGAGAATCGCGAGATAACCACAGCCCTTGTCCGGAAACAAGTGCGCGGGCCCGGTTTGCGGAGATTGCAATCGCGCTAAACGTGCGTCACAGCCGAATAAGTCCCGCGCCCAAGTCCCATGGAAACCGAGGTCAGGAAATCCTTAGAAGCCCTGTTGGGTGCCATCGCGTCTGGAAACGGACAAGTCATTGCCGAAGAAATGCTTAAGTTGGACGACTTTGTGGAACGCGGGAGCGCCGGTTTGCACCCGCAACTCGTCCACTTCCTGCGGAATCGGAGCTACGCCAAGGCCCGGATGTTCCTGGCGGGCGACGCTGATATCCCAGCCGGCATGTGCGGGGGCGGAAGGCCCGGCCGGAGCTGAATCATGGCGAACGAGCGGATTTCAACGGAGGGTGGTCGCGGGCTTGGGCACAACCCGTTCGGGGCGTTAAGCGCGGCGGGATTGCCGGCGGCCGCGTCGGTTCCCGTCGCGAAACCCGCGGCCTCGCCGGCCGTGGCCCCGGCCCGCAACCGCGGGCGGGTCGACGTCCGCCGTGAGACCGGGGGGCGGGGAGGGAAGACCGTGACGGTGGTCGACGGCTTCATCGGTATCGGCCTGCCGGAAAAGGAGCAGCTGGCGAAACGCATGCGCGCGGCCTGCGGATGCGGCGGCACCGTGAAGGACGGCGCGATCGAGATTCAGGGAGACCAGCGCGAGACCGTGGCGCGGATCCTGACCGAGGCCGGATTCCGGCCGGTGTTCGCGGGAGGCTGATCAGGCCGCCAGTCCGGCGGCGAGGGTGAGGGCGCCCTTGGCGCGATTCAGGATGTACAGGTGATAGCCGGGAGCGCCGGCTTCGACGAGCCCGCGGATCTGGTTCAGCGCCCAATCGATCCCGATCGTTTCCATGACCTCGGCGTTGTCCGCCGCCGCCTCAAGGCGGGCGGTGAGGCGGGCCGGCAGCGACGCCCCGCACATCTGCGTGAAGCGCTGGATCTGCTTCAGTGAAAGGACCGGCATGATGCCGGGCACGATCGGCACCTGGATGCCGGCGGCGCGGCATTTTTCGACGAAGCGGTGGAACACGTCATTGTCGAAGAATAGCTGCGTGGTGATGAACGCGGCGCCGGCGTCGACCTTGCGGCGCAGGTGGCCGAGGTCGGCTTCGAGGCTGGGCGCCTCGGGGTGCTTTTCCGGGTAGCCGGCGACTCCGAGACAGAAATCCGCGTGGCGCGCCTTCAGCAGCGCGGCGAGTTCGCTCGCATGCCGCAGCCCGTCGGGAGCCGGCTGGAACTCGGTCGCGCCCTTGGGCGGATCACCCCGCAGGGTCATGATGTTGCGGAAACCGCCGGCGTGAATGCGGTCGGCGAGGGCGTTGAGCTCCGCGCGCGAGTGGCCCACGCACGTGAGGTGCGGCATCACGGTGAAGCCAAATTCCGCCCGCAGCAGCGCGCTCACCTGGGCCGTGCGGTCCCGCGTAGTTCCGCCGGCGCCGTAGGTCACCGAGACGAAGTCAGGCTGGATCCGGCGCAACGCCCCGGCGGTGGCGCGGAGCGCCTCGACTCCGGCGTCGTCCTTCGGCGGGAAGAACTCGAGGGAGCGGAGCACGCGCCCGGAGGCAAGGAGCTCGGAAATGGGCCGGTCGGGAGCCATAAGACGCATCAACGCATGCGGAAGTGTTGATACGTGTAAAGTCCGTAGTGGCTGGGGCCCAAAAAAGCGCGGGTGGGTGCCCCGCGCTTTGCTCTACCGATCCGGCTCCGGTCCGCTCACTTCTTCGGCTCGGCCGCGGGCGGCGGCGGAGCGGCTTCAAAAAGTTCGTCGGACTTCTGCGGCAGGCCGGTGAAGGTGTACTCGGCGATCTGGAAGGCCCGTTTGGCCATCAGCCCGTTGATCGCGGCCGATGAGTCGGAGTGCGCGACGAAGGCGAACACTGGACCTGCCGGGATCGTCTCGAACTCCGGGGCCAGCGGTTTATCGTCCGTCTTTGCGTCATCCTTCTTCGCAAGGTCGGCGACACTGCCGAGGGCGGCGGGGCCGGTCTTGCCGTCGGTCGAGGGCGCGGCCGGCTTGAGCTTCTTCTCCTCCGGCTTGCGGCCGAATGCGACGGTGACGGTCTTGTTATCGAAGGTCGTGAGCTTGAAGATGCGCTGGTTTGCCTTGGCCGCGGCGGCGTTCGCATCGTCGGTCGCGCTCGAGTCGGTGAAGCGCACCGTGCCCACGCTGCTCAGCAGCGAGGCGACGCGGTCGGCCTTCACCTTCTGGCCGGCGGGCGTCTTGTCCGACGTCCACGGATCCTCCTTCTTGGCGCGGGAAACGGTGACCGGACCGCCCTCGGCAAAGGGAATCTCCACCTTGGCGACGTCGTCGGGTTTGATGTTCATGAGCTCGGCGTTGGCCCAGTTGCGGGCCTCGGTATCGAGCCACGCGCCGAAGCTCGCGAGGAAGGCCTTCTGCTCGTCGCCGAAGCGCACGAAGCGTCCGCCACCGGTCTCGGGGTTCTTCCCGAGCGTGACGGTGAAGAGCACCTTGCCGGTGCCGTCGAGCAGTTCGACCTTGGTGTCCTTGAACTCGAGGCGCGCGATGCGCTCCGCGTTGCTGGTCACCAGCCGTTGCAGCTTGGCCTCGGTGAGGTTGCCGACGAAGCCCGAGAGCTTCCCGAAATCGGCGGGCATGTCGAAGTAGCTCGGCACCTTCCAGGTGCCGTCGGCCTGCCGGGTGAGGTCGATGGTCTTGCCGGCGTCGGTGATGCGGATCGCGGTCGCCTTCTCGACGACAGCTCGGTCGACCATCGGCTGGTTGAGGCGGGCGTCGGCCGGCGGGGGCGGCGCAGGCCGCTGGAGGAGGAAGGCGCCGGCCGCGAGGACGGCGAGGACGATGATGGAGACGACGAGGGTCTTGATTTTCATCGCGGGAGATCGGGTCGTTGGTTGGCGGTTGGCGGCGGGCTCACTTCCGGCGGTTGCGGTAGAACCAGAAGCCGAAGGCGCCGATCAGCACGGGCGTGCCAAGGAGGTTGAGGACGAGCAGCCGATTCTCGAGGCGGTCGATGTCCTCGCGGAGCGCCCGGCGGATCTCGCGGCGTTCCCCGCGCATCTTGGCCTGCTGCTTCTGGAAGTCCTCGATGGCCTTGGCCATCTCGGGTGTGGCGACGAGGCGGTTGCCCTCGCCCTTCTTACCCTGCAGCTCGCTCAGCTTCGTCTGCACCTGCTGGAGGCGGCCATCGAGTTCGGTCAGCTTCGACTGATACTGCTTCTGGGCCTCGGCCTCCATGGAGCGAACGACGTCGAACGGCCGGAGCGACGTGCCCTTGCCGCGGATGGAGATGAGGTCCTGCGAGCCGCCGAGGAATTCGACCGTGTTGGCGGCGAGCGCGAGGTTGTCGTTGATCGGCTGGGCGGCCGTCTGGCCGAAGAAGTTGAACTTCCGCACGCTGTAGTCGTCGAAGAGCCAGTCGGTGTCGGTGATCACGAACAGCGTCGAGTTGGCCTTCGACTCCTTAAGCGCCGGGCCGTCGGGCTTCTTTTCCTCCTTCTTCGGCTCGTTGGAGCCGGCCGGCGGCGGGGGATCGGAGGGCATCCCGTCGGGGAAAGCGGTCTTGAACTTCCCCGTGACCATCGCGGCGACGGTCTTCTTGCCGCTCGGGGTGATCTGCTTCGCGACGTCGTCAGGCTGCGCGAATTGCAGCATCATACTCGGCATGTCGCCGGCTTGGGCAGACGTCTCAATTAGGGGCGTGAAGGTGAGGGAGCCTCCGGCCTTCTGGGAGATGCTGCCGGCCTCGATGAACATCACCGAATTCAGCTGCGCGGTCGCCATAGACTTCGCGTTGAACGATTTCCGGCCGGCCAGGCTAAGCCAGACCGGGAAGCGGGCGATGTTACCGCCGCCCGTCTGGACCTGGGTGGCGTTTTCAAGATCGCCGACGACTTTCTGCGCGTCGTAGCTCAGCTCGTAGGCGCTGAGCAGCGCGGGCAGGTCGCTGGTGACGTTCTGGGCGCCGCCGCCCATCATCATCTGCTGCTGGCCGCCCTGGCGCTTGAAGTGCTGCGACGACGGGTCGAGGGCCAGGAACACGGGCTTGCCGCCGAGGAGGAACTGGTCGATCGCGAACTGGAGCTTCGGCGACAGACCCTGCGGGTGCACGACCATCAGGGCGTCGAGGTCGGCGGGCAGCTCGTTGGCGGAGGACTCGACGGTGACGATGCGGAAGGACTGCTCGAGTTCCGATATGACGGTCTGGGAAGGCTGCGGTTGGCGGCGCATCATCATCATCATCTGCATCTCCTGCGGGCTGGTGCCCTGTAGCGGCAGGCTGGTAATCAGGCCGAGCTTCCGCTTGTCGAGCTGCTGCACGCTGAAGATCAGCTTCGATAGGTCATACTCGAGGAACTGCTCCCGCTGGGGGGTGAACGCCGCGATCGTCTTCTGCTGGTCGGCCTGCGTGACGATGAGGCCGAAGAAGAACTGCTCGCCGCCTTGCTGCGCCACTTGCGGCGTGAGGCCGGCGGCCGTGGCCTTCTCCTCTTCCGGGGTGTCCGGGCGCGGATTGATGACATTCAGGGTCAGCTTGCCGCGCGCGGCCCGGCCGTATTGGCGGAGCATCTCCTGCACGCGGGCGGCGTAGTTCTTGTAGGCGATGGGCAGACCGCTGGCGTCCTTGGAGAAGTAGAGGTCGACCGTGACCGGCTCCTCGATTTTTCCGAGCATCCGCCGGGTTCCCTCGGAGAGGGAATAGATCGACTCCGCGGTGGCGTCGACGCGCACGGGCACCGAGGAGGCGAGGTAATTGACGAGGACAAGGCCTACGAGAAGCAGGCCGATGGCGATGGATTTGCTGCCGAATTTCATGGCTGCGCGAAGGGTTGGAAGGTTTCAGCGCTCGAGGACGACCACGTTCAGAAAGAGCGTGAAGCCCATGAGGGAGAGGAAGAACACGACGTCCTTGGGGTCGATGATGCCCTTGGTGAAGGCATCGAAGTGGGTGATGAAGCTGAAGTTCGCCAGCGCGTCGGCGGCCGCCAAGGGCAGCACGCCCTCGAGAGTCTCGGTGAAGCTGCTGAACCCGAGGAACAGCAGCACCGCGCAGGCCCCGAGGCTGATGACGAAGCTGATTACCTGGTTCTTCGTCATCGCCGAGGCCAGCGTGCACACCCCGAGGTAACCTCCGGCCATCAGCACGGCGCCGATGTAAGTGGTGACGATCACGCCCCAGTCCGGATCCCCAAGGTAGCCGACTGTGAGGGCCATCGGAAAGCTGAGCAGCACCGCAATCGCGAGGAAGGCCCAGCCGGCGAGGAATTTCCCGAGTACCGCCTCCAGCGTGGTGACGGGAAGGGTGAACAGCAGTTCAACCGTGCCGGAGCGCTTCTCCTCGGACCATAGCCGCATGCCGACTGCCGGCACGAGGAACATGAAGAGCCACGGGAAGAACGTGAAGTAGCTCTCCATGCTCGCCACGCCGGCGCGGAAGAACCCGCCGTAGCGGGAGAAGGCGAGGGAGACGGAGATGACGAGGAAGGCGACGAGGAAGACGTAGGCGACCGGCGAGCGGAAGTAGCCGAGGAACTCGCGTTTGAAGATCGGGCGGATTTGGCGCATGGCGATGGAGTCGTTGAAGGCTGGTAGAAACGCCGCGGGCTCAAATGTCGCCGCGGGTCAGTTCGCGGAAGATCTCGTCGAGGCGGGCGCCGGGCTTGCGGGCTCGCAGACTGGCCGGCGTCTCGTCGGCCACGACGCGGCCCTGGGAGATGATGATCACCCGGTTGCAGATGGCGTCGACCTCCTCGAGGATGTGCGTCGAAAGGATCACGGCCTTCTCCGTGGCCATGCTCTTGATGAGCGAACGCACTTCGTTCTTCTGGTTGGGATCGAGGCCGTCCGTCGGCTCGTCCAGCACCAGCGCAGCCGGGTCATGCAGGAGGGCCTGCGCGAAGCCGACGCGCTGCTTGAAGCCCTTCGAGAGGGTCTCGATGGTCTGGTTTCGAACGGGAGAAAGATGCGTCAGACCGATCGCGCGGTCCACGGCCGCCCGTACGGCATCAGTTCCGCGGAAGCCGCGGACCTCGGCGATGAAGCCGAGGAACTCCGCCACCGTCATCTCGGGGTAGGCCGGAGCGCTCTCGGGCAGGTAGCCCAGCTTGGTCTTCACGGCGACCGGATCCTCGGTGACGTCGACGCCGTCGACCGTGGCGCGGCCGGCGTCGGGGCGCAGGAAGCCGGTGAGCATCTTCATCGTGGTCGACTTGCCGGCACCGTTCGGCCCGAGGAAGCCGAGGATGTCGCCGCGTTTGACCGAGAAGCTGACGCCGTCGACGGCGCGCTTCTGACCGTAGGTTTTAACGAGTCCTTTGACTTCGATCATGGTGACTTTCGAGAAACGGGACGAGGTTTGCAGGGCGGGTCCCTCGTTCGGCGGGGCCGAGGTCGGGACTGAAAAAGCGGGTAGAAAATCGGGACTGGGAAGCGATCAAGTCAAAATGGCAAGCGGGCTTCCCGGTGCGGTCCGGATACCGCGGCCGGAATCCGAGCTTGGGATTGACGGCGAGTTTCGTCCGAAGTCGCGCGATTCAGCCGAGAAAGCGGCGAATTTCCGCGAGCGACCGGTCCAAGGCCCCCTGATTCTCGCGGTGCCAGGCAGCCGCTTCTCTTGCCATATCGCCGGCCTTTGCTGGTTCGCTCAGAAGGGAGCTGATCTGCGTCGCCAGCACTCCGGCATCGGGGACGGAGATGGCCGCCCCGCGCTGCCGGAGCTCCCCCGCGATCGTGCGAAAGTTCGCCATGCCCGGACCGAAAATGAGGGGTTTTTCCAAGGCTGCCGCCTCCACCGGAGTCTGGCCCTCCGTGTGCGGCGGCAGGCTTTTCCCGACAAAGACGAGGTCGGCCAACTGGGTGAGTCGACGCAGTTCACCCGTTGTGTCGGCCACGGCCACGTCGACCGGGCCGGGCGCTTTGCCGGCGGTGCGGAGATGGAATGAGACTCCCGCCTCCCGCAGCAGCGTCTCGATCTCCCCGCGGCGTTCCGCGTG
>JACCEC012917531.1_pt1 | contig 12059 bp, 8 predicted proteins | sample 7450121 | NCBI WGS metagenome assembly JACCEC01 (sample SAMN15323455, study PRJNA562643) | freshwater metagenome | isolation source: river surface water | place: USA:Blue River Watershed | collected 2017-08-18 | reverse complement strand
TGCAGCGTGTGCAGCAGCGCTTCGGCAGCCGGCGTGACGCTCACGCGCGCCACGGGCGCTTCCACTGGTGTCCTCACTGGTGTCGCCATCGGATCGTGCGTCACGTGCGCGCTCAGAAGAAGCCGAGCGCGTTGGGGCTGTAGCTCACCAGCAGGTTCTTGGTCTGCTGGTAGTGGCTGAGCATCATCTTGTGATTCTCGCGCCCGATGCCGCTCTGCTTGTAGCCGCCGAACGCCGCGTGCGCCGGATACAGATGATAGCAGTTCGTCCACACGCGACCGGCCTTGATGGCGCGTCCGGCGCGATACGCCGTGTTCATGTCGCGCGACCACACGCCGGCGCCGAGCCCGTAGAGCGTGTCGTTGGCGATCGCCATCGCGTCGTCGAAGTCCTTGAAGCGCGTGACCGACACCACCGGGCCGAAGATCTCTTCCTGGAAGATGCGCATGCGGTTGTGCCCTTCGAACACGGTGGGCTGTACGTAGTAGCCACCCGCGAGTTCACCCTCATGCATGGCGCGCTTGCCGCCGGCGAGGATCTTCGCGCCTTCCTGCTGCCCGATGTCGATGTAGCTGAGGATCTTCTCGAGCTGATCGTTGCTCGCCTGCGCGCCGATCATCGTGGCGCCGTCGAGCGGGTGCCCCATCCTGATCTTCGACACGCGGTCGAGGGCCCGCTCCAGGAACTTGTCGTAGATGCTTTCGTGCACGAGCGCGCGCGACGGGCAGGTGCAGACTTCGCCCTGATTGAGCGCGAACATCGTGAACCCTTCGAGCGCCTTGTCGAAGAAGGCGTCGTCGGCGTCCATCACGTCGGGGAAGAAGATGTTGGGGCTCTTGCCGCCGAGTTCGAGCGTGACGGGGAGCAGATTCTCCGACGCGTACTGCATGATGAGCCGGCCCGTGGTGGTCTCACCCGTGAACGCCACCTTCGCGACGCGGTTGCTCGACGCGAGCGGCTTGCCGGCTTCCACGCCGAAGCCCTGCACCACGTTGAGCACGCCCGCCGGGAGCAGATCGGCGATGAGCTCCACGAACGCCATAATCGCCACCGGCGTCTGCTCGGCCGGCTTCAGTACGACACAGTTTCCGGCGGCGAGCGCCGGCGCGAGCTTCCACACGGCCATCAGCAGCGGGAAGTTCCACGGAATGATCTGCGCCACCACACCGAGCGGCTCGTGGAAGTGATAGGCGACGGTGTCGTGGTCGAGCTCACCCGCGCTCCCTTCCTGCGCGCGCAGCACGCCGGCGAAGTAGCGGAAGTGATCGATGCCGAGCGGCAGGTCGGCCGCCTTCGTTTCGCGAATCGGCTTGCCGTTGTCGATCGTTTCGATCACGGCCAGCGCTTCGAGATTCTCCTCGAGGCGATCGGCGATCTTGTTGAGGATGATGGCCCGGTGCGTGGCCGACGTGCGTCCCCACGCCGGGGCGGCGCGGTGCGCGGCGTCGAGCGCCAGTTCGACGTCTTCGGCCGTGGAGCGCGCCACGTCGCACAGATGCTGCCCCGTGATGGGCGTGGGGTTGCTGAAGTACTGGCCGCGCACGGGAGCGCGGAATTCACCATCGATCCAGTTGTCGTAGCGCGACTTGATGGGGATGGTGATCGCGTACTGCGCAGCGCCGTGGGGGAGCGTGGCGGAGCTGTCGGGCCGGGCGGTCGATGCCATGAGCGGGCGCCTCGAAAGGAGGTGGGAGGTGCCCCGCAGCGGCGAGTGTCGCACGTGCGGGGCGGTGGGATGCCCCCCGCTCAGGCATTGCGCGTGCCGTGGTGCCGCGCGTTCCCACCCGGCGCGCTAAGTGGCATGCGTACATGCGGATACCATTTTCGGGCACGGCCACGGGCGACATCGTGTCGCGCGCCGTGCGACATCTGTCGCGCGACACGCGTCGCGGGGCGCGACAAGTGTGGCGGGACCCACCCGCGACTCATGACTCGCACCCGCAACCGGGAACTGATCGGTTGCGGGTGCGGCGTTCGAGTCTCGGGTACTGGGTCGAACCGAAAGGGCCCCTACGCCACCACCGTCACGTCGGCGCGTACCGCACGCCGCCGCCATGCGAGCAGCCGGCGCAGCGAGAGCATCAACCCGGTGTAGACCAGCACCGCCGCGCCGAGCGACACGAGGCCGGCGATCGTCTGCCCCCACACGCCGAGGACTTCGCCGGTATGCGTGAAGCGCATGATGCTGCGCGCGCGACGACCGGCGGTGAGGGAGTCGAAGGGCTGCCACTTTGCCGCGTCGCCGGTGCGCGACACGGTGAGGGTGGCGCGCTTGGTGGGCTCGCCCCCCATCCCGCGGTCGAGCGTGTACACCAGCGGCGCCGCGGCTTCCTTGGGCCACGCGAGCGAGATGCTGCGCCAGTCGGTCATGCGCGCGGAAGCCAGCGCATACACATCGCCGACCACGAGGGTCGCCTCCCCGCCATTCGTGCTTCCGCCCGTCGTGCTTCCGCCGTTCGTGCTTCCGCCCTTCGCGCTTCCGCCGTTGCCCTCCGCCTGCCGCGCCGGCGGCTGCTCGCCGGCCACCCGATAGACCAGGTCGCTCGCCCACGGGAAGGAGATCACCGCGCCACTCGCTACGATGAGCGCCAGCGGTACGGCGCTCCAGATGCCGATCACGTTGTGCCAGTTGAAGTCACGCGCCTTGCCCGAAGCCGTGCGGCGGAACCAGAGCACGTTGCGCACGGCCGCCCAGGTGAGGTTGCGCGGCCACCAGAGCACCATGCCCGTGAGCACCAGCACGAGAAACGCGATGTTCGACCACCCCGTGATCGCGCGCCCCGTCTTGCGCCCCTCGTCCTTCATGGCGAGCCAGCGATGCCAGTCGGTGACCACGCCGAACAGCTTGCGGACCTCGGCGTTCCCCGTGCCCACCACGGCGCCGGTATAGGCACTGAGGTACTGCCGCCCCTCACGCCCGTAGCCGATCTCGACCGGCATGTCGGCGCCGTTGCGCCACACCACGGTGCTCGGCGCCTTCCCACCCCGCGCCGCGACGAGGGCCAGAAGCGAATCGGGGGACAACCGTGGGGCCCCCGGCGTCGGCGGCCCCGCCTCGACGCCCCGGAGGTCCGCCCAGAGCGTCATCTGCTTCTGGTAGGTGAGCAGGACGCCGGTCACCGACATGACCAGGACCACCACGCCGGCGACGACGCCCGCGGTGAGGTGGGTCCAGAAGAGGATGGGGCGGAGGAAGCGCATACCTTAGTTGAGAAACGTTCTCATATGTAGACTATGCACCTTAAAACGGATACCCGAGTCAGTCAATCGGCATTTGCTCGACGGAACGACGCGAGGGGGACGCGCGGGACGACGAGCGGTGGACCACTCGTTGGGAACCACGCGTTGGGAAGGACGCGCTGGGACCGACACGTTGGGACCTACGCGGGAGACCCGCGGTGACCAACGCGGCTGAACTACGCGGAGGCCTACGGGCGCCCGGCTCGGCCTTCGGCCGTTGCCGGGCGCTGCGTAGTCCCCCGCGTCCGGTGCGCGCCCCCAGGGCCGCGCATCACGTAGTTCCCCGCGTCGTACAGCCGCGTTGGTCACCGCGGGTCTACCACGTTGGTCCCAACGTGTAGGTCCCAGCGCGTTTGTCCCAACGCGTCGTTCCCAACGCGTCGTCCATCGCTCGTTGTCCCGCGCGTAGTACCTCCGTTGCGGCGGTACGCGCCCCTGACTCCCTCGACGACGACGTCCGGGAAGTCGCCGAAGATTCCGTCGGCGCCGAGGCGCACCAGTTCTCGCACTTCCGCCACGGCGTCGCCACCGTAGCGCTTGGCGAGGAACACCGGTTCCGAGCGCATCGTCCACACGTGCACCGCGAGTCCCGCGACGTGCGCATCGCGGATCAGCGTGGTGGGCACCGCCGAGGAATCCGCCCCCACCACGAGGCGCTGATTCACGCCCACGCCGTCGGCGAAGGTGGCGATGTCGCGCAGCCGCTCCGCCGACAGCGGTGTGCTCGTGAGATACACCAGCTTCACCCGCGTCTGCCCGCGCAGGGCGCGCAGGTTTCCGTCTTCGAAGCTCTGGATGAACACCGGCGCGTTGCGGGCATCGAGACCGCGCGCCTTCAGCGCGGCCAGCAGCTTCTCCTCGAGAGGCAGCCCGATGGACCGGTGGTGGGTCGGGTGCTTCGTCTCGGGATAGACACCCACCACGCGCCCGCGGACCCGCCCCAGCGAGTCGGCCAGCGCCAGCACCTCGTCGAAGGTGGGAATCGCGTAGAGGCCGTCGTACGCGTGCGACCGGAACGGCAGCCGCTCCTTCGCGCGCAGGGTGCGCAGCTCGGCCAGCGTGAAGTCCTCGGTGAACCAGCCGGTCAGCGTGTCGCCATCGATGACCTTGCGTGTCTTCCGGTCGGGATACTTCTCCGCCACATCGGTGGTACCCCCGATCTCGTTCTCGTGGCGGGCGACGAGGACGCCGTCCTTCGTGCTTACGAGATCGGGCTCGATGAAGTCGGCCCCCATCTCCACGGCCAGCGTGTAGGCCGCCACGGTGTGCTCCGGTCGATGGCCGCTGGCCCCGCGGTGCGCGATGACGAGGGGACGATCGCTCGGAATGGGCGCGAGCCCCGGACGCGCGCACGAGGCCAGCACGGGGAGGACGGCCGCGAGAAGAATGCTGAATCGCATGGGGAAATGGGACAGGAGGGTCCGAACGCCGGCTCGGCGCCGTACCTGAGACTACAGCGCGTGACGCCCGCCCGAGGCCCGCGGTACCCGTTCGTCGGCCACTCTTTACACATCCGTCACGTGCGCGGCGTCTCGCCCCGATCGTGCGGCCCCGTTGACGCCGCTCCGTTTTTTCCGCAGGATAGGTTCATGGTCCCTACTGCCCCTGAGGCGCTGCTCGCTGCCATCCGCGCGAAGGATCAGCTCGCCGTGATGCGCCTGCTCGACGAAGACCCGGCCCGCGCCGGCATGCGCGCCACGGGTGGCGAGTCGTTGGTGCTGCACGCCGCGTACGTCGGCGCGACCGATCTCGTCCCCATGCTGCTGCGCGGTCGTGCGCCCGATGCCTGCGAAGCGGCCGCCCTCGGGGACGTGGTCGCCCTGCGCAACGCGGTCGAGAACGACGACGATGCGCGCGTGCTGCGGAGCAGCGACGGCTGGACGCCGCTCCACCTCGCCGCCTTCTTCGGGCGGGACGAGGCGGTGGCGTTGCTCATCGATCACGGCGCACCGCTCGACGCGCACTCCACCAACGCCACCCGCAACACCCCGCTTCACGCGGCCCTCGCCGGCGCCACCAAGCCCAGCGTGGTGCGTCGGCTCATTCTCGCCGGTGCCGACGTGGAAGCGCGTGGTGCGCACAACATCACCCCGTTGCACCTGGCGGCCTCCCGCGGCGATGCCGCGCTGTGCGAGCTGCTCATCACACGCGGGGCCGATCCCCAGGCGATCATGGAGGACGGCACCACCCCGGCGGCGTTGGCCACCGCCAGGGGATTCGCCGAACTCGGCGAGCATCTCGCCATGCAGGAGCGGGTCGAGTCCGACTGAACCCGCTCCCTGCGAGGCGGTTACAGCGGTGACGCGATCACGGGCCTGAGCGCAGGTGCCGCCGCCGTGCCCTCCGGCTGCTCGCGCGGGGCGAGCAGCTTGTACATCACCGGGGTGACGAGGCGCGCGATGAGCGTGCTCGAGATGAGCCCGCCGATGATGACCCACGCGAGCGGTGAGTACAGCCCGCTCCCCTGGAAGGCGAGCGGCAGCAGACCGCCGATGGCCGTGAGCGTGGTGAGCACGATGGGCAGGAAGCGCACTTCACCCGCCTGCTGAATGGCGTCGTCCAGCGGTACGCCCTGTTCGCGCAGCTGATCGGTGAAGTCGACCAGCAGAATGCTCGTCTTGATCTCGATGCCCACGAGCGCCACGAAGCCGATCATGGCAGTGAAGCTGAAGGTGTAGCCGCTGAACAGCAGCGCCACGATGCCTCCCACCACGCCGAGCGGGATCACGCTCGCCACCACCAGCGTGGTGCGGAAGTCCCGGAATTCGAGCACCAGGATGGCGAGAATGGCGAACACCGCCACCACCACCGCCCCGCCGATGCCGCCGAAGCTCTCTTCGCGGCTTTCGATCTCGCCCGCCGGCACCAGCGAATACCCCGCCGGCAACGGCATCGCTTCGAGCTGCTCGATCACCTGCTTCGTCACGGCGTCGGTATTGTATCCCGACCGCACGTAGCTCGTGACGGTGACCGCGCGGGTCCGGTTGATGTGGTCGATGGTGGTGGGTGACGTCACGAAGCGCGTGCTGGCGATCTGCGACAGCGGCACCATGGCACCGGCCACGTTGCTCACGAACACCCGTTCGAGTGCCTCGGGCGCCGGACGGCCGTCGTGTGCGATGCGCACCGTGAGTGGATACTCCTCGCCGTTGTCGGCACGGATCTTCCCGGCCTCGAGCCCGGCGATGCCCAATCGCAACGTGCGCTCCACTTCGGCACTCGGTACGCCCAGCATCCCCGCCTTCTGCTTGTCCACCACGAGACGCAGGTCCGATCGACGGAGGCGCACGGGATTGTTCACGTACTGCGTGCCCTCGGTGCTCTTGAGCACGCCCTCGAACCTGGCCGCGATGGTCGCCAGCGTGTCGAGATCGGGCCCCTCGATGCGCATCGCGATGGGCGCGTCGATGGGCGGACCGTTCTCGAACTCCTTGAGTTCGATACGCACGCCGGGATACAGCGCGAGCTTCTCACGCAGCGAGTCGAGGGCCAGCGGGGTACGGGTGTTGTGATACGCGTTCAGCAGCACCAGCAACTGTCCGCGATTGGACGCTTCGGCGCGCTGGAACACGTTGTAGTACACATCGGGATTGTCCTTGCCGGCGTTGGCCAGCACGGCCCGCGTGTCGGGGTGCGAACGTACCACCGCTTCCGCATAGCGCACGGCGCGATCGGTTTCCGCGAGCGACGTGCCCTCGGGGGCCGTGATGTCCACGTGGTACTGCGGGGTGCCCGCCTTGGGAAACAGCGAGAAGCCCACCACGGGCACGAGCGTGAAGGCCGCCACCACGACGCCGAACGATGCGACCAGCGTGGCGCGCGGATGCGCCATCGCCCGACGCAGCAGCGGGGCATAACTGCGCTTGATGCCACCGTCGAGCCACCGCAGGACCGCATTCCCCTCGTGCGATTCCTCGCGCGGCATGAGGCGGCTGGCGAGGAACGGAATGATCGTGAGCGACACGAACAGCGAGGCCAGCACCGCGTACACCACCGCGATGGGGAGCGACCGGATGTACTTGCCTGCGAGCCCCGGCAGGAAGAGCAGCGGCAGGAACGCGAAGATGAGTGTGCCCGTGGCGCCGAGCACCGCCACCCCGATCTGCTTGGTGGCTTCGATGGCGGCCTGCGTGCGCGTGTATCCCTCGCGCAGGAACCGCGCGATGTTCTCCACCACGACAATGGAGTCATCCACCAGCAGCCCCAGGGCGATCACGAAGCCCACGATGGACAACTGGTTGATGGAGTAGCCGGTGGCGTACAGCAGCATGACACCGATGGCCAGCGACGTGGGGATGGAGATCATCACGATCACCGACGCGCGGGTCCCGAGCGGCAGGAGCGTGATGAGCACCAGCGCGATGGCGATGACGAAGTCCCAGCCGAGTCGCGACAGCCGCTCGTCCACGTTGGCCGATTGATCGAAACCACGGGCGAGCGTGATCCCCTTGGGAAGTGTCTGTTCGAACGCATCGAGGGTTTCCCACACGCTCGACTTCACCAGCGAGATGTTCTTCCCCTTCTGCACGGCCACGGTGACCCACATGGCGCGTTCGCCGTTGAATCGACCGATGTGCACGGCATCACCGTCGCTCCACCGCACCTGCGCCACATCCTGCACGCGCACGACGTTGCCGTTCGCACCCGCGATCACCGTGCGCCCCACCTCGTCGGCGTTCCGGTAGCGTCCCGCCGTGGCCACGTTGTAGCGCCGGGTACCCACGTCGACCGATCCACCCGGGATCTGCGTGTTGTCGCTGCCCAGCGCCGCGAGCACCTGTGCCGGCGTGATGCGACGCTGCGCGAGCTTGCCCAGATCGAGCGTCACCTGCATTTCGCGCGGCGGTGCCGCCCAGCGTTCGGCGCGCTTCACCCCGGGCACCCGCTCGAGCGCGTCCTCCAGGCGCTTCGCGATGTCGTCCACCTGCGCGTACGGCGCGGTGGGCGCAACCAGGGCGACCTGAAACACCGTGAGGTCGGAGTTCTCGTTGCGCTGCACGTCGAGCCGCTGCAACGCCGACGGCAGCTCGGGACGCAGCGCGTTCACTTCGCGCACCACCTGATCGTACTTGCGCTCGGCGTCCACGTCGGCGTCGAACTCGATGCGCACCACGGCGAGCCCGTCGGAGCTCGTGCTCTCCAGCTTCTTCACCTCCTCGAGCCCCTTCAGCTTCTTCTCGATGGGCTCGGTGACCAGCTGCTCCATGTCTTCCGGACTCGCGCCCGGATACACGGCCACCGTGGTGAAGATGGGAACGGGGAAGTCGGGGTCTTCGGCGCGCGCGATGTTCATCCAGCTCACGACGCCGAGTGCGGCGAACATGAGGAAGATGAGGACCGTGAACTGCCAGCGCTTCACGGAGAATTCAGTGAGACCGCTCAGGAAGTTCACGGCGTGTTCCCTCCGCGCAGCGCCACGGCACGGCCGTCAGCGAGCCTGGGCGCCGCCGAATCGAGCGTGGCCGGCGTGATCACCCGCAGCGGAGCACCGGGCGTGAGGTACGGCGCACCCTTGGCCACCACCGGAGTGCCGGCAGCGAGTCCTTCCACCACGGCGCGGTCCCCCTGCAGCTGCGCAACACGTACGCGCGAACCCCGGGCGCGCCATGTGCCCGTGGCGTCCTTCTCGGCCACGAACACGGACGCCGAATCCCGGTCGGCCTCCAGCAACGCATCCACCGGAATGGTGAGCGCGAGCGACTTGCCGCGTGTCGTGATGCGCAACTGCCCCACGAGTCCGCTCGGCAGGGCGTCGGTGTCGTCGAGCGACACTTCCACGCTGTAGGTACCGGTGTGCGGATCGGCCGACCGGCCCACGAGCACGACCTGCCCCGCAAACGTCCTGCCTGGGAGCGCGTCGAAGGTCACCGTGGCCTTGTCGTTCACGTTCACGCGCAGGGCATCACGATCGGGGAGCCCCGCCCGCAGCACCCGACCGCGTCGCGTTCCGCCGAGGGTGAAGAGCGGTGTACCGGGGCCCACGGTGGTGCCGGAGGTGACCATGCGCTGCAGCACCGTACCCGCTTCCGGCGCCGTGATGATGGCGTAGTCGCGATTCATTCTGGCGGTGGCGAGATCGGCGCGGGCCGCATCGAGCGCCGACGTGGCATCCTGCAGCTGCGCCAGCGTGGCCACACTGTCGGCGGCGAGCCGCTGCACGCGCGCCTGATCACGCTGGGCCTTGTCGAGCGCCACCTGCGCCTTGCTCACGGCCGCATCGATCTCGCGCAGGTCGAGTGCGGCGAGAATCTGCCCGCGCTGTACGGTTGCACCTTCGTCGACCAGGACACGCGTCACGACGCCGGCGATCTTGAAGCCGAGCGGAATCTCATCGCGCGATACGAAGGTACCGGTGGCGATCACCGGTGCCGCGGCCTCGCCCTCACCGATGGTGGCGATGGTGACGGGCACAGGCGGGACGCGGAGTTCCGGTGCCGGTGTGTCGCTGCTGCCGCAGGCGGCAAGCAGGGGCAGTGAGGCGGCAGCGAGATAGATGGTGGGGCGCAGGGCGAATGACATGAGGAAGATCCCGGACAATTGGTGAGAGCGGATTGAAGGCGTTCAGTCGGCGAAGGTGCGCAGGGCGGCAGCGCGCTCGAGCTCGACCTGTCGGTTGGCCACGGCGAAGCGCGTGATCACTTCGTTGAGCGCGGCGCCGGTGTACGCGGAGCGCGCACTGAGGAACTCGATCTGCGTGGCCAGCCCCTCGGCGAAGCGACGCTGCACGAGGGTGAAGGCCCGTTCGGCGGCGGCGCGCCGGTCGACGGCCGCCGTGAGGGCCGCACGCGCTGCCTGCACGGCGTCCCACGCGTTCTCCACGTCGATGCGAACGGCACGCTCGGCCTCGCGGCGGCGGTACTCGGCCTCGCTGCGTGACGCGCGCGCCTGTTCGCGCCGGGCCGCGTCCTGCGAGCCGTTGAAGAGATTCCAGCCGACAACGAGCGAGGCGAGCCCCACGTCGTTGTTGCGATCGAAGCGGTACCGGCTGCCCTGCACGCCATAGCTGGCCGCGAGGGCCACGTTCGGCAGGAACGCGGAGTTCGCGATGCGGGTCTGGGCGTCGGCGAGCTCGATGAGGTTGCCGGTTTGCGCGAGCTCTTCGCGGCGGCGCAGCGCGTTGGCGATGAGCGCCTCGCGGTCACCGTCGATGGCCGTGGTCGCGAGCAGGGTGCTGTCGGCCACGAGGGAGAGCGGCGCGTCGTCGGGGGCATTCCGCAGGAGGTTCACACTGCGCCGGGCGGCATCGCGCTGGCGGCGCGTTTCCGCGAGCTGCTGCAGGAGCTCGCTGCGTTCGGCGCGTGCGCGCAACAGCACATCCGGCGTCGCCTGCCCGTTGGCGATGAGTCGTTCGCTCACGCGCACGTTTTCGTCGAGCACGGGGAGCGTCGCCTCGAGCGTTTCGACGGCGCGCACGGTAGTGGCGTACCCGAGCCACGCCCGCTGCACGTCGGCCGCGAGCTGCCGCATGGCAGCACGACGGCCGCTGCCCACGAGGTCGCGTTGAGCGCGAGCGGCGGCGCGGGCGCCGAAGAGCGCATCGTTGAAGAGCGGCAGCGTGAGTTCGAGCTTCGTTTCCTGACGGAACGGCAGCGTGGCGCTGATGTCGGTGGGGAAGCGCTGTTGGCCGATGAGCTGATTGAGCGCGGCGTACGCGGGATTGATGAAGTCGCCGATGTTCACGACGCCGCTGAACTCCGAGTAGCGGGCGTTGAGGCCCACGCTCGGGAGGAAGCGGCCGTTGGCTTCGCGCATGCCGGCGTCGGCCCGACGCTGGGCGGCGCGCTGCTGGGCGAGGGCGAGGTTGGCCTGGAGCGCCTCGGTCACATAGCCATCGAGCACCGCCCGCGCGGTGGGAGCGGTCGTCGGCGCGGCCTCCTGCGCCGGCAGGGGCGCCGCGATCGCCGCGGCGAGTGCGGCGGCGCCGGCTTTCCGGAACAGCGATTTAGTGTAGAACATCAGTATTTGGAATAACAGCGTTAAGTGAATGGGCCGAAAGAAGGGCGCCGAGGCGCCCGGGGGGTCGAGTGGCCTGACGGAAAACGGTCAGGCCGGGTTTCGCAGTGCTCCGCGGATCATGGTGTCACACATCGTGCGCACGGTCGCGCGGGGGTCGTTGAGCGTGATGTGCGGGTCGCTGCAGTGGGTGAACCAGAGCGCCACGACCCCGTGAATCGAGCCCCAGAACATCTGGGCCAGCTCGACGGGATCGCTCAGCTCGGGGCGGTACACCCCCTTCTGAATGCCTTCTTGGACGGTCTGGAGAAGGAACTGGTAGGCGTCCTGGTCGGGGCTCTTGAGAAGCTCGCCGTGCGCATCGAACCGCTCATGATCGATTTGTGTCATGAACATGAAGCGATACTGGCTCGGATTTTCCATCGCAAACTCGGTATACGCCATGCCCATGCGGCGCAGCCGCTCCACCGGGTCCTCGATGCGACCGATGTTGTACATCGCCTGGCCGAGCGCCGAAAAGTCGGCGAGGCACAGCTCGGTGATCAGCGCATCCTTGTCGAGGAAGTGATGATAGATGGCCGTGGGCGTGTAGCCGATCTTGGCGGCAATCGCCCGCATGGTGGTGGCCTCGACCCCCTCGGTCACGAACAGCTCCCGCGCCGCGTCCAGGATAGCCTGGCGCGTTTCGGCCTTCTGCCGTTCCCGGCGGGCCAGCGATGCGGAGCGAATGGCCGAGGTGGTCATACGGAGACGATACGGATTTCACCTAACGCTGTCAAGTGACCGACCGGACCCGCCAGCGCCCGGCCCCCGGCAGGTGGCTCAGTTCGCCCCGCGGAACATGAAGTACATCGCGCCCATGATTC
>JACCEC012301416.1_pt1 | contig 12059 bp, 12 predicted proteins | sample 7450121 | NCBI WGS metagenome assembly JACCEC01 (sample SAMN15323455, study PRJNA562643) | freshwater metagenome | isolation source: river surface water | place: USA:Blue River Watershed | collected 2017-08-18 | reverse complement strand
TCTAGATTAGTTCCCAGAGCAATGCATCCTTGTGCAATATACCACATGACATCACCCATCTCTTTAATCATATGTGTACGTGATTGCTCGTTATATGGCTTACCCTGGAAAGCAATCTTTTTAACAATTTCTGCAAACTCTCCACCTTCAGCAGTAAGACCAATTGCAGCAGTTAGAAGTCGATTCAAATCAACACCAACTCCATTTACGTTGTCTTCAGGAACCTTCCGTTCAAGTTCATTTACCTTATTAACAAACTCTTCGGGGTTGCTAGAGTAAATGCTGGTGGTATCACCAACAAATTGTTGATATGCATCGAGGCTAATTAGTTTCTTAGTCATACTTTAAATCCTTCAAAAGTTCTAGGTGATTTAGTAATTTTTGTATCATGCTCAGATTTATCTCCAGAATCTGTGATTCCTTTTTGAGCACTGTCCTCCAAATTATACAGCTTCATCTTGGCTCTGTCAATACCCACGACGAATCGTTTAAACACAGTTGGGTCGTTATACCGATTTTTGAGTTGCTTGACCATAATTTGATTAAGCTGTTCAAGTTCTTCTGTGCTAATAAGTGCAAACATAAAGTCTGCAGTTGCAGGAAGACCAAATGATTCTGATGTATCAGTAAGTTCAACATCAGAATTTCCATAACCTTGGCGAGTGGTTTGTGTTGCAGAAACAATTGGAACATTGCATTCTACAGCAAGGCCACGAAGTTCTTCTGCAATGGCTTTCACATAAGTATAAGAATTTACAAGACTACCTTTATAGCGAGAAGACGCACAAATATTTAAGTAGTCAATAAAGATAATGTCTGGTCGAAAACTTTTTTTCAGTGCCAAGTCGTTTAAAAGACTTTTAAAATGTCCAACATGAGCAGATGCAGTTGGATATTCTTTAATAATCAATTTTCCTCTAGTTTTTTCTGCTAGCTTAGCTAACTTAGATTCGTATAATGATTTGGGAATATCAGTAATATCCTGAATATTTACATTCAAGAGATTTGCATCAATTCTTTCAGCAATCCTTTCCTCTGCCATTTCAAGTGTAATGTAGAGAACGTTGCGCCCCTGCAAGAGGACGGAGCTAGCCATGTGGCACATGAATAGACTTTTGCCGACGCCTGTACCAGCAAGAGCGACATTGAGAGTCTTGTTAGGTATACCACCTTTTGTAATCTTGTTGAAGAAGTCAATGTCGAAGGGGATTTTGTCTTCTTTTTTGTGATAAAAATCATAACGTGAATCTGAGTCTGAAATATAATCATGACCAATGTGGTCATCAAATGATACAGCTAGTGCATCTGAAAGAATAGAAGGAATAGAATCTTTGCTTCTTTCTTTATCTTTTCCATCTGCAATTTTAACTGAATCTAATAGAGCCAAATAAATGGCTCGGTCTTTACACCATTTTTCTGTTGTATCAAGAAGCCATTGCTCATCAAAAGCTTCTTGTGTTAATTCATTAATGGTATTGATGGCTGTTTGAAATACATTATCTGATATATCTGTCCTATTTTCAATCTCAATCTTAATGACTGATTTGTTAGGAATATCATCGTATTTCATTACATACTTATGAATCTCCTGAAAGATAATCTTTTCTTGGAGAAGTTCAAAGTATGCATCCTTGATAAACGGAATTACTTTTCTTGTGAACTTCTCATCGTAAATTAGGGAAGAAAGAATTTTATTTTCAATTCTATCCATCAAGCATCCTCTCCTTCATCTTCGTCTGGAATACCAATACTACCATAAGAAAACTCCTTTTGGGCACATTCATCGAGAGCTTGCATTATTTGGGGGGTAAAGAATCGTTCTGGGTCAGCAAGAATCTGCTTACCATAATACTTACCACCATCAATATCATAACGGTTCCCAGACTTAGTGAAGACTCCGTGCTTTTCACCCAATTCCAATAATCCATAATAGCGTTCAAGTCCTCTCTCATCATAAAATAGTCTAGTTTGTACAGTTGAGTTTTCTCGGGTAAATCTAGATTTCTGTGCTTTGCAAGTAATGATGTTACCAATTACTGTAGTTCCATCCTTTTCTTTTGCCTTAGATAGGAAAATAATAGTGGATGCAGAATACTTTAGACCAGTTCCTCCACCCATATCTTTGGAAGGATACATAGAACCAATTACATCATACGTGTGATTAGTTACAATTAGAGGGATGTTAGCCTGACCTAGCTTCAGTGACAAAATGCGGAAGACCGACTTAATTACTTGAGCACGAGTCATATCTCTGGTTTCATTTCCAGCAGAAGCATCAGCAACCTCTTTGCTTGTGGAAAGCATTCCTAGAGAGTCTAGCACAAATAGAAGCGGGGGGCGGTCTTCCTTTTTAAGTTTCATATACTCTTCAACTACCTTAATTGATTGAGTACGGAACTCCTGAACGGTAGTAACAGGAACTAGACCAACACGTTTTGTATCAATTCCACGAGTAACCATCATATCCTTTGAGATTGCAGATTCAGTCTCAAAGTAAATAACTTGACCTTCTGGATTTGATTCTAGAAAATGCTTTACAATTGAAAGGGCAAAGAAAGTTTTTCCAGTACTACTTTCGCCAGCGAGAGCTGTAATTTTATTAGCAGGTAGCCCCCCAAAAATGCTCCCGCTGATGAGAGCATTAACGATATAACTACCAGTGTCAATAAAGCCTGTGCAATCTCCTGCGGCGATTCCGTCTTCAACGATTCCTGCATATTCATTTTTAAGTTCTTTAATTACACTATTTAAGAATGACATAGTTTCTCCTTTACAAATTGTTAAATAAATCCTTCTAGTGTTCCTCGTTTTTCTGATACCCAGCCAATAGAATCCAAAACATTTTGCAGTGGTTTTAGGAAACTAGTTTCAAATTGCATACGATAATCAATGTACTTATGCAATCCAAATTCTTCTGGCAGAGTTTGAAAATATGAAATTACATTTTCTCCAATTGGATTTGGTTCTCGGAGATATACAAATTTAATTTTTTCTCCCTCTTGAATGTATGGGTATTTGTTTGAAAGTTTTAATTTTTTGACTAAGTGATTGTATAGAATAGCTCCTCTTACTTGGATAGGAGTTCTCTCTGCATATAGTTTAACAGAGTTTTTGTATTTGTCAAGGTTGTTCAAGCCCCTAGGAAAAGAAATGTCAACAATATCTTGTTTTTTAGTTTCTTCCTTAATATGTTTAATAAATTTAATGACTGCATCGTTGTCTTTATTGAGAATAATCTCAAATGCTTTCATTAATTTATCCCTATAATATGAAGGAGTAGAAGACCTTGCAGTTTCAAGACCCATGATTTTCATTTTTGGTTCTTTGTAACGAACACCTTCACTATCCCATACATTAAGAATGTATCTTTTCTTTGCAGTCCAGATTCCTTTATCTGCAATATTTTCACGCTTCATTTGCATTTTTTGTTCGTATGCGTTGACATACTTGGCCAATTCTTTGTAAGAACTTTCAATATACTTCTCAAGTTCCATACTACAGACCTTATCAAGGAACGAAACAATGCGTTCAGTAGTTTCCTCTCTTCCTTTGAATATAGCGTTAACAAAAGGACCCATATTAAGGTAAATAGAGTCAGTGTCAATAGCAATAACATAATCAACATCCTTGCTTTTAAGAACTTTATTCATATACTCATTTAGACTTTTTTCAATCCATCGAATAGAAAGTTGTCCAGAAAGAGTAATTGCTTCTGCGTTTGAGATATGAAAATACCTAAAGTATTCATTACCAATAGCACCATATGCAGAGTTGAGTTGAATCTTACGTGCCATCTGAATATTATTACAGCGGGCAATCTCTTTCTTCAACTCAATCGTTGGAGTCTTCTCATACTGCTGTTTGGCAGCAATCATCTTCTTTTTGTAGATAGTTCGGTCTTCATAAGTTTTTTGCATGAGTTTAGGAAGAAACCCCTGCTCATGAATAATGTACATTGCACCATTTGCACATACAGTACTACAATCTAAAGATGAAGTATCTACCTCCATATTCAATAGTTTGTTTACTGTTACACCAGGCATTTTTTCACTCAGCAAAGTTTCTGGTGAAATATTATATTGCATGATTAAGTGTGGGTATAGAGAGTTCAAGTCAAATGACACTACCCATTCATGCTTTCCTACGATAGGGTCTTTTACATATGCTCCTTCATATGCATATTCTTTTTTGTGAGATTTCTTTGGAGGTACTACAATATTATTCTTTTTCAAGTAATTGAAAATAATATTATCCCAAGTTTTTACCTGAGAGTATACATCTTCATAATTTTGTTTGGCGTCATACGCCATAGTAAGACAAAGCTCAATAAGCTTCATTTTATCGTCAAGACGTTCAACTAGTTCTACGTCTCTGATGTTATACTCAACAAACTTTTGCCAGTTTTCTGTGTAGAACTGTTTGAAATTTTCAAACTCACTGTGGTCTAGTTTTTTCTCGCCAAGTTCTACCATTGCAATGTGGTCTAGTCTATATGATTCTTGATTTGTATAAGTAAATTTTTGATACAAATCATAGTAATCTAAACAAGAAATTCCTGTTAATTCATATACAATTTGATTTCGTCCACGAACAACAATTTCTCTACTGGAAATCATATTCCATGGAGACATTGATTTTGCATACTTTTCTGAAAGTACCCTATCAAGCCTACGCATGATATATGGAATATCGTATAGATATACGTTCCATCCTGTAACAATGTCTGGAGTATGTTCTACCCACCAAGAAATAAAATCTTTGAGCATTTCTTGCTCAGACCAGAATACTTTGAATTCTACATCGTCTCTATCGTTTGTATATTCTCTGGTTCCCCAAACATAGACTTGTTTAGTGTTCAAGTCCTTTACCGTAATACAAAGCATTTCTTCTGCGGCAGCTTCCACATTTGGAAAGCCGTTTTCACATGCAACCTCAATATCCAAACAATAGATTTTTAGTTGTGTGATGTCAAATTTAATTTCCTCTTCGGGAAAAGAATCTGCAATATATTGTGAGAGAAATCTTTCGTATCCGTAGATTTGAAAATTATTTACATCTTCATACTTTTTGATAAATTCTCTTGCTTCTTTGACTCTATCAAATTTAACAGGTGATACATAAATATCATCTAAAGTTTTATATTTAGTTACAGTTTTAGAGGGGACAAATAAAGTGGGAGAGAACTTATCTCGGAAAGTCTCTTGTTCTCCATCATTATATCCCCTGTAATAAATTGAATCTCCTATCAGTTGAATATTAGTGAAAAATTTCATTCAGATACTAGTTGAAGATAAAGTTTTAAAATTTCTGGTTGTGGTTCAATAATAGTCATAATCTTATCTGAGTTTAGCAAAATATCCACATCATTTGTGAATAATGGATACTTAGTTAGTTGAGCATAATCAGTTTGAATAGTAATTATTTCCTTTTCATCTTTGATATTTTTTTCTTCAATTGTCCTCAAGTATACTGCATTATCTGGAGGAAAATGTTTGTCATCTTCATTGTAGTCCCAATAAGTAAGGTCTGTAACTTTATAGGGATTCTTCATGTATAGAGAAGGTTCTTCATCAAGCTCTTCATACTCACAGATAATATAATCATTATTGATAAGTTGAATTAGTTTAACATTCATAATTAAGCCCATAGAGACATCTCTATGTAGTATAGCACACTTGCCTGCTGCTGTCAAGAAAAAAGACCCAATCCCTGATAGTTGCCAGGGTGGGTCTGTGCCGACGATATTTGGGGTTATCCCAATTCTATTTATTTAACTGTGTTTTCTCCAGGGAAGTTTGAATCTCGGTCTTCTGTTAAAAACTGTGGGTCAGATTTAACTCCAGGAATTGACCAAGTAGTTTTCTTCTGATGCTCTGGAATAATTCTTTCAATATCTACAGTTAGTAGCCCATGCTCAAAATTTACAGAGGATACTCTATGTTCATCTGAGAGTTGAATTTTACGGGTGAAGGAACGTTTTGACAGACCTTTGTGTACATACTGTCTTGAAGTATCTCGTTCCTCAACTTTGCTGGCAATTGTGAGAATGTTTTGTTCTGTAAAGACTTCAATCTCTTCTGGTTTAAATCCTGCAAGAGCGACTTCAACTGTGTAGTTACTGTTGTCATGTTTGACGATGTTGTAGGGCGGATAATTTACGTTTACCGAATGCTGCATAGCATCAAGGCGGTTAAACATTTCATCCAGACCTACAGCGAGTGGAGCGTAGTCGTTCCAAAATGAGTCTAGTGATTGAGTAGTGAATTTCATCTTCTTAATCTCCTTAGTAAGCGAGAGTTTTTATTAGAGACCCCTAAGGCATCTCTTCACAATTATATATATGTAATAACATAAAGTGCAAGTTCGGATAGCCGAATTGGTATCAAATATTACACTTTTAATGTTATAAATAAATTCACGTTCATCCCATTGGGACGGAAGTAAGCCGACTCGGAACGGATCGTTCATTCGCTATTTGCAAATAGCGAACGCAAAAGCCGACTGAAGGAACGCTCTTTAACTTAAAACACTAAGGAGAATCCCTATGTCAATCGCAACCTATCGTGGGTGTAAGTATAATACTGACACTCCAAAAGAAGAATATCGTAAGTGGTATTCTGCTACCCATGCGCCAGCACATCCACAAAATACTTATCGTGGTGTTGCTTATCGTCCCTGCAATAACAATCAGGAGGTAGCAAAATGAATTGGTTGAATGTAATCCGTAAACAAATTCAAAAACAAAAAAGACTGCAAGAAGCGCAATATTACATTGCTACACTTGGATAAAAAGAAAGGGGGCGTAAGCCCCCTTTTTTCATTCTGGTTGTTTCTTTTTACCAATATTATATTTTGATTCTAAAGTCCACTCATGCTTGTCTTTAAATGAAAGAACTTTAATTTGACTAAGTGGTGCCGCATCTGCAACTTGGTCCTGGTTTACAATCTTTACCAGTCCCCAATCTTGTAGAAGTTGAGCAACACGATTTTTTCTCTGAACATCATTCAGAAAAAGATTTGCTCTCTTACCATCTAGTGCAAATAGTTCTTTGAAATGAACAATGTAATATCTGCCTTGCTTATGAAGAATATGGCAAGATTGATATAGTTTCTTTTCTTTTCTGGATGCAACTCCAATTCGTGTTAGTGTTTCACGAACTTTCAGAAAATCATCTGGTTCATTTAGAATCACTTCAACCATTTGGTCTTGTGACCAAGATACTTCTGTATCATTACTATTCATTGTTTTCCTCCACGATTCAATTTAGTTTTTATAAAATCAAGTTGTTCTCTGGTGAGTATTTTCAAAGCAGATTTGGCTTTATCATCGTTATATCCATAATATTGCTTTACTAGTTCTAATGAACTATCTGCCTGCTTTTTTAACCAAGGAGAGAATCTTTTCTTTGGTCTGATAATATTTATATAAAAATCATATTGAAGCTTCTTGTCTATCTGCCAGAAATAATTCATTTCATTTGCAAATAGTATAGTATCAGTAAATCCAGAATAACATTTATTAATAACGTAAGGATTATACTTTTTTTCATACTCTACATCATCATCCAAAAGATTTTTCTTTGTTTGATTTATAGAGTTTAAATATTCTTTCAGTTCATACATATCAATTAAATTGGCAATCATGCATAATTTCTGTGAAGCAAGCAAGAAGATTAATTTCTTGGTCAGCAACAAAAGGAACTTTTGATTGGTAGTTTGCCAAAATAAGAACAGCTTGAGGAATGCATTGTGGTTTCAAAGAAGTATATAATTTATCATACACAATACGAATAAGACGATTGGCATCATTATCCATATTTTCAACAACCCACTTTCGTACATTTGAAAAATCTTTGTCCTTCATATATGACATAAGATTTTTTACATTTGAATCTGAAAATGTGGAGAGAATTCCAGTGTCAATTTTTCCTCCAACAGAATACCGCTGAAGCTCATTTAGAATTCGTCTCCAATCTGGAAAAAATGTATTGATAACTTCTGCTATTACCTTTGGGTCATATTCAACTTCTTCTTGAGCCAAGATTTGACGAACCCTTTCAAAGAACTGAGCTGCGATTTGTGCTTTGGCTTTTCCTGTAATAGAGAAATCGAAGACTGCACATCTTGAGTGTAGTGGTTCGATAATTTTGTTTTTGTAATTGCAGGTAAAGATGAATCTGCAGTTGCGATGAAACGTCTCAATGTTTGCCCGTAGTAAGAGTTGTACATCGCTGGTTGTGTTGTCAGCCTCATCAATAATGATGACTTTTGGTTTACCATTTGTTTCCAATGATACGGTCGATGCAAAATTCTTTGCTTTGTTCCGTACCGTGTCGAGGAATCTTCCCTCATCGGACCCGTTAATGACATATGAATCTACTCCAAGCTCGTTACACAGTGCTTTTGCTACAGTGGTCTTACCAATTCCAGGGGGACCAGAAAATAGCATATTAGGGATTTCTCCAGCATCCACAAATTTTTGAAAAGAATCTTTAATTTCAGCTGGAAGAATACAATCCTTAATAGTTGTTGGCCTATAAGACTCAACCCACAAAAAATCATTACGAGACATAAAAATCAATCCTCAATTTCAGAATCTGGTTCTAAAGCAATTAAATATTCTAAATTATGAGTTGAACTTACAAATGTAGAGATATTTGGAAATGTAATTTTTACATTGTAACTATCAGGTACAATCTTCAAATTCTCTACCTTGAAATTTACATTGAATCTCTTAGAAGTTTTTCCAACTTTAACAGAGAAATTATTTGATGTAACATCTTCTCTGTCACATACTACTAGCATCATCTCTTCGCCATCTCCAATGAGAGACATATCATTTAATTGATATACTTTAGATGCTTTTAAAAGAGAATTCAAAACTTCTTCGGAAAGTTCAAATTCAACATCAATATCTAGGTCTGGTAGTTTCCTATCACTAGTAGTAATAAGTGAAGGGTCACAATAATAGTATTTTACCTTTGAATTACCACTAGTAATTAATACATACTTATTGTTACTAAAATCAAATTCTGGATTCTTTAGAATTGTAAGACCACGAAGAAATTCTAGCAAATCATAAATTGCAAAGTCAGAATCAAAGTATTCATCGCACTGATAAGTAGCTTTGATGTTTTTTTGCGGGGATACAGTTTGAATTACATTCCCCTTCTTTACAACAAGTGAAGAATTGATATTCGCAAAATTTTCAAGAATGTTCTTTGTCTTCTCTGAAATTTTCATAATCACTTAAACTCCTGTAGGCCATTTTGAGTACGTGTATAATGCCCGTCAAAATTCAAGAGAAGCATTGCATAATGAATGACTTTGAGAAGGTCACGCTTGTTACGACCTTCCTTATCACCATAACGACTGCCATACTTAAGGATATTTGCTTGACAAAATGGTGAAGCAAGTCCTTTTGCTGCCATTAAATCAATTGTTTGGATGTCTGCATACCCATCTTCATCTCCACAGTAATGACCATGATAGGTGCTCAGAACGTAATCCTCAATGTCTTTGAGAATCTTTTCTTCATTGTACTTCCATTGCATAATTAATAATCTCCAAATAAAAAAGGGGGAGAAGAACTCCCCATATTATACATCAATCAGTTAGAGCTGTCAACTTCTTCCGTAGTTTCTTCCGTAGTTTCTTCCGTAATTTCTGTTACAGAAGCATCAATGTTCTTGTAGAGGTCTAGGAAGGAACTCTTGGTATCATCGTCGAATCGGTTAATACAAACATTGATTGCTTTCTTACGGTTTTTGAAGATAGCAAACGACTGAACGATGTGAACAAGACGGCGGGTAGTAATGATTTCATCAACACCACCATCATAGAAGGTCTTACGAATAGTATCTGCCCAGACAATAAGCTTGTCTACAAACTCTTCATCAACAGTTTCAAAGGTCTTCATTAGGTTCATGAGAATCTTCTTCTCAGTCGCCATCGAAGGATAAGGCTGCTCAAAGGTGATGGGGAAACGCTCAAGGAAAGCTTCGTTCATCACATTGGTGCCAATGAAGCGACCATCATCAGAACCCTTACCCTTGGTGTTTGCGGTGGCAATCACGTTGAACCCAGCAGTAGGCTTGACGTATTGATTGATTTTCTTGAGGAACACACCCTTGCCTTCCAGAACAGATTGTAGACACATAATCTTGTTGCTCGCAAGGTCGATTTCATCAAGCAGTAGAACTGCACCACGCTTCAGAGCATTAACTACAGGGCCGTCATGCCATACGGTTTCTCCGTCTACAAGTCGAAAACCACCCAGAAGGTCATCCTCGTCAGTCTCAACAGTCACGTTAACCCGAATCAGTTCACGCTTCAGTTGGGCACATGCCTGTTCGACACTGACAGTCTTACCATTACCAGAAAGACCAGTAATAAAGACTGGATAGAACATACCAGACTTTACAATTCGCTTCACATCACTAAAGTTACCGAAAGACACATAGTTCTTGTCTTTCTGAGGAATGAAGCTAACTACTGGAGAAGCAGGGGCAGCAGACATAGAGTTAAAAGTTTTTTCAAGAGTTTCCACAGCAGTCAGATTCCAAACTCCACGGGCAGATTTATGAGACTCAAGAGCCTTACAAATAGATGCAAGGGAAGTGTTGGAGCTAGCAGCGTATTCAATTAGTTGCTGGCGAGTAACAGTTTCGCCATACACAGCAGTCAGGTTTTGAATAAGTTGGTCAGTCATAATGAAGTGCGTTGCGTGAACAAAAGTAGTATAGGACAAAGAGGGGAAGGCGTCAAGCGATTTGCTCAACGAATTTTGATAAGATAATCTTATTGTAAGCTTTCTTGCTCATTGCAGATTTAAATACTGCAGCAGGACTCTTAGTAGTCAGTGTGACATAAGAATCATCAGCAGGAGTAGAGTTTCCAATTTCAATGAAATATAGTTCATTATATCCCAGTGAAGTAGAAGTAAATGACCTAGTTTTAGACCATTCTGCAGAAACACTACTCCATGAAGGATATTCATCTTTTAGATGTCGAGCAATAAATGACTTTGCTGCATAAAAATCAATCAGTCGGAATCCAACTACGTTAGAGCCAGTTACCTGACGATAGTATTCTACAAATGCAGCAGTAACACCAATGCCACCATTTTTTGTAATATTCATCATGGTAATTTTGTTCTTCTTGTCTTGAAGACAGAGAATATCGTTATGTTGCATCCACCCAGAATGAACAATATTTCGTTGAGTTGGGGCATGAGCTGGAGGTCGATTAAACGATACGTTATTAGACTCTCCATCAGTTAGAAATACCGTATTCACTTTATCCACTTTATAGGTTTTTCTAAAGTTTTCAAAAACAGGAATAGCAGCGAATACACATTCATTTAGAGGAGTACTTCCCAAATCATAATGACCATATTCATATGGAAGATATCCTCGTCCATCTAAGACATATGCAAGTTTCCAAATATTTTGCATTTGCTTGTCCAACTGAGAAGTATTCATCTTACTACTCAAAAAGTTAACCAAAAGAAAATCAGTATTAATATAAATTTGATTTCCTTCAACTCTTGAATTTTTAGACCTAGACATTGCAGCATAATTCTTTGAAATATTCTTATCATTGAAAGAATATACTTCAAATGGAATTTGAACTTTCTTGCAGAATTGAATTAGATTGTACAGCTGCTTAAGAGTGCCAACTAGATTTCCTTGCATAGAACCAGACCAATCAACATACATGATTAGACCGTGAGATTTGCCTTTAGGTACTACAGTAACTTTTTTGAAGATATCATCATTCCACTTATAGGAATGCATTTTATTGGTATCAAGAATACCAGTTCCAGCAGTAGCAGACCGATTATATTCAGTTGCTCGCTTCTTCATTTCAAATTCTTTAATGAGATAGGAAACTGATTTCTTACAATCATCTTTATATTTTTTATATTCGGAATCTGCTTTAGCAAAAGTAGACCTATAATAGTCCTTTCCATTATATCCACTGTATCCAGCATCATCAATAATTTTTTTGAAAACTAAAGGAAGGTCCTGAGCAAGTTCTTTCCAAGTAATAATATG
>JACCEC012722905.1_pt1 | contig 12060 bp, 8 predicted proteins | sample 7450121 | NCBI WGS metagenome assembly JACCEC01 (sample SAMN15323455, study PRJNA562643) | freshwater metagenome | isolation source: river surface water | place: USA:Blue River Watershed | collected 2017-08-18 | reverse complement strand
GCTAATGGACTAGAAACCTCTACTCTTCTTGGGGAAACCCTGGTTGAGCAAGTATCTAGGTTGAAGTTAGAATCTCAGTGTCTTCAGACCTGAGAGTGTCAAAATTGTTAACCTTTGAATTTCTATCCCTTACATTAAACTCAATATGTCTCCTCAGACTCAAACCCAGACTCAACCCCAAGAAACTGATAGTTCAGTCACTCCATTGAACCGACAAATGATTGTGATTCTTGACTTCGGTTCCCAATATTCCGAATTAATCGCCCGTCGAATTCGGGAAACTGAAGTTTATTCTGAAGTCATTTCCTATCGCACCACCGCCGAACAACTTAAAGAGCTCAACCCCAAAGGAATTATCCTTTCTGGTGGCCCTAATTCCGTTTATGATGAAGGTGCACCCCAATGTGATGCCAAACTCTGGGAGTTGGGAATTCCCGTGTTAGGGGTTTGCTACGGAATGCAACTGATGGTTAAACAACTCGGCGGCACCGTAGAACGTGCAAAACGGGCAGAATATGGCAAAGCGTCTTTACAAATTGACGACCCAACGGATTTATTAACCAATGTTGAACAAGGCGCAACCATGTGGATGAGTCACGCCGACTCTTGTACTCAATTACCTTCTGGATTTGAAATTTTAGCTCATACCGAGAATACGCCTTGTGCTGCTATTGCTGACCATGAAAAACGATTATATGGGGTGCAATTCCATCCAGAGGTCGTTCATTCCGTTGGTGGTCAAGCCTTAATTCGTAATTTTGTTTATCATATTTGTCGTTGTCAACCGACTTGGACAACAGAAGCATTTGTTGAAGAATCTATTCGAGAAATTCGTGCACGAGTTGGAGATAAACGGGTATTATTAGCGCTTTCAGGGGGTGTGGATTCTTCAACTTTAGCGTTTTTAATGCACCGGGCAATTGGCGATAATTTAACTTGTATGTTTATCGACCAAGGGTTCATGCGGAAATTAGAACCGGAACGATTATTAAAGTTATTCCAAGAACAATTCCATATTCCGGTTCAATATGTAAACGCCCGTGAACGTTTCTTAAAAGAACTCGAAGGCATCACAGACCCCGAAGAAAAACGTAAACGCATTGGTCGAGAATTTATTCGAGTTTTTGAAGAAGAATCCACTCGTTTAGGGCCCTTTGATTATCTAGCCCAGGGTACATTATATCCTGATGTAATTGAATCCGCCGATACCAATGTTGATCCTAAAAGCGGAGAACGAGTTGCTGTTAAAATTAAAAGCCATCATAATGTCGGAGGATTACCGAAAGATTTAAGGTTTAAATTAGTAGAACCGCTAAGAAAACTGTTTAAAGATGAAGTCAGAAAAGTAGGACGTTCGATTGGTTTACCCGAAGAAATTGTGCGACGTCATCCTTTTCCGGGCCCTGGTTTAGCCATTCGCATATTAGGAGAAGTCACAGCAGAAAAGTTAAATATTCTCCGAGATGCGGATTTAATTGTTCGGGAAGAAATCAATAAACAAGGAGTTTATCACGATTATTGGCAAGCTTTTGCTGTCTTACTTCCGGTGCGAAGTGTTGGGGTGATGGGAGATCATCGCACCTACGCTTATCCGATTGTTTTGCGATTTGTGAGTAGTGAAGATGGCATGACGGCTGATTGGTCACGGGTTCCCTATGATTTATTAGAACAGATTTCTAATCGGATTGTGAATGAAGTTCGGGGCGTAAATCGAGTGGTTTATGATATTACCTCTAAACCGCCTGGGACTATCGAATGGGAATAGGATTTTTTAAGTTAAATTCCCCATAAACATAACCGTAGAGACGTGCCAATAGCCTAACAGCATAAATAGGCGCGTCTCTACAATATGATTTTTTTGTAACCAGAGTTAATTTTAACCAAAGTTAATATGAAACCACCAGTTTGTTTAATTACCGGAGGAAGTTCTGGAATTGGTTTAAGTACCGCTTTAGAACTCGCTAAACAGGGATATTATGTGTTAATAGCTTGTCGTTCAGAACGGAAAGCGTATCACGCTATTGATTATATTCAAAAACGAACAAATCTAGGACAAGTTGAATTTTTACCCTTAGATTTAGGTTCATTAGAGTCAATTCGTAGCTGTGTTAATTTGTTTGAAAAACGACAGATTCCTTTAAATTTATTAATTAATAATGCAGGTATTTTTAATCAATCAGGAACTACCCAAGAAGGATTTGAATTAATTTGGGGAACCAATTATTTAGGACATTTTTTATTAACTTATTTATTATTAGACAAACTTAAATCATCAGAATCGAGTCAAATCTTATTCATTGGTTCTGATGTCGCATTATGGTCAAAAAATCTCGACTGGAAACGATGGGTGAAAAAAACACCCTTGAACTTCCTCAAATTATATGCAGATTCTAAAATCTGTTTATTACTCTTGATGCGGTATCTTCTACACCATCAATTGCATGAAACATCCGTCAGAGTTAATACATTCCATCCGGGTTTTGTTCAATCTAATATTACGATATGGCATCAGTTAAGCCGTTTTTTAAAGATTGGAAATTCTCCTCAAAAAATTAGTAAAAATATTATTCAATTTTTGACTCATCCTGAATATAATGCAGTCCAAGGTCAATTCTTGAATCGACATCTTCAACCGATGCCATTAACAGATATTGCTATTAATGATAATTTAGCTCGTCAGTTATGGGAAAAAAGCTTATTTTGGACAGGATTATCTAACCCCATTGTACAAACTCCCATTCAATATAACCCTGAAGATGGAATCTGGGGGCCTTATTCTTTAAATTTAACCGAAACCGAACTCAAAGAAATTCAACAACAGATTTTTAAGACCGTTTTACCTCGTTCCCCCATTCCCATATTATTTAATAGTTATCAATTTCTTAAAACCAGAAATTTTGGCTCATTAATATTATTACTCATTCAAGGATTAAAACGAGAATTTCACATGGAACGACATTTGGATTCTCCTATCATTTTTGACCTGTGCAAAAATCCCTATTTACTCGAAAAAGTTCGAGATTATTTAGGAGAATCTTTATTTCTTTGGCGTTCTGAATTATGGGTTAATTATCCCGCTCAACAATTAATTCCCCTTTGGCATCAAGATGAATATCCTCAATTATTAACAAAAACTGGAAAAACTATTCATGTTTATATTGCTTTAACAGAAGTAAATGCAGGGAATGGATTTCAATATTTACCCGAAAAATATAACTCCTTATGTTCGGTTAAAATGAATGATCCCTTTAGTGGAAATCCTTTTTTTGAAGTCAACAACGAGGTTGAACAATTAGCATTACCTGTTTGTTTAAAACCCGGAGAATTTATCTTTTTTACGGATGATTTAATTCATCGTTCAATTTGTAATATCAGTGGTCAAGTTCGCCTCTCCTTAACCCTCCGTTTTGCCGAATCTAGCGTTAAAATGTATAAAAATTATAGTTCCCACATTCAGTCTCCGATTGTGTTTCTTTAGAGGCAAACTGTAAGGGCGAGGTCTCCTCACTCATATACCCGGATAGTGTGGATTTTTTGAAATATCGCTATTCGCGCCTCTTTGCGTTTGGGTTGGCAGACCCAACCCCTACAAGTTTTGATTACCAATCAATTAAACTTGGTATAATAAAAAACTTCACACAATAACTTAATTAAATGGATTACAAAACAGCTTATCAATTTTTAATCGACCAAGGAATAGCTTTAGAAACACAAAAAAATCCCGATGCGTTTTTGATGCGGTTAAAACAAGGTCAACCCCCTATTCCGGGTCAAGTAACAGCTATTTTATTAGCGTTAAAAATTGCCTATGATAGCTTAAAAGAAACGTCAACCTTTGAAAAACCTTTAGTGTTAGCCTTGCATCAATTAGCGATGGAAAGTCAGCAACAATTTGTGGCAGGTCGTAACCGAGGTATTGAATGGCCGCCGTTATTACAGGAAGATTTACAACGAATTGCTCTAGGTGTTAAAAGTATTTTTTCCGGTCATTGGTTAGTGGAAAAATAGATAACGGAGGTGAGTGTCAACCGTTAATGGTTAACACTCAACATTCAACAGTCAACAATAAGCGGAAATATCTTCTCCACATTCATCCGCCAAATAACATAATGCTTGAAACCGGAGACAAACTAATTCCTCATAGAAAGGATTAAGTTTACATAATGGCGGAATATGAAACAGAACCTGACCAAAAACTTTAATATCTCGTTCAAATGGACATTGAGCCGGGATGAGTTGACAGATGCGATGAGCCAACTTAGGGTCTTGGATTTTAATGTTTTCTAGCCAATGGCGAATGGGACGCAGAGGTGCAAATTGAGGTTTGGAGCGAAATAAGTTAAAGGGGCCAGATTGAGAAATCGCAGCAGATTCAACGGAAGTTGTTTCGCGACAAACAAAAGTTAGGTAAGACATGGTAAAATCATCAAAATTCATGGTTCTCATTCGGAATTAAACCGAAACTTAGACAACTAACTGTTTATGTAGTGTCTACGAATCCACCCGGAAAGTTTCCGTATCCGGTCAACAGACCTTGACAGAAGTTCAGGCATGAAAGGGGAACAACAGAAGCAACAGGATTTCTGGCCAGATTTCAGTGTTGGTTAACTGTGTTTGTCCTTCTATTCATAATCATGCCCTAAATTTCAAGAGTTTTCCCATAAGTTTTATTTAAACTATCGATTTTACCTATAAAAAATATAAATGATGATTACGCTTTAAATCTTGACAAAAGTGATAGAATACGCGGAATTTTAAACTTCAATTCCTTGCCAAGTTGGGACGGTTAACCGGGGTGGGAAAGAATTGATAAAGTTGAGTTTGACGGTCTTGTTCAGATGTTTCTGACCACTTCCATAAACTTTCATAGAAAAAGAAAGACACCCCAGCGAAGTTGCGGTGGCGAATTTCGTTGATTTGTTGTTTAATAATATCCATAGCAGTTGAACGATTTCTTAACCCGCTTAAAATACCAATGGCGACGGGAATATGGTTTTTTGCTAAAGTCACTTCTGAACGGTCTAATTCTGTTATAAATCGCTGTAAATCAGACCGATAAATTTGTATGACCAGTTCTTCTATCCATCCTTTGCGTTCCCAAGTAAACCAATCTTGTAAATAAGCAGGTAAGGCGAAATGTAAAGGATTAGGAGATAAAGAAATTATACAATTCGGTTGAATAGATTTGAGGGTTTCAAAGGTTCGTTTCATAAATTGATTGATTTTATCCGCTCGCCATCGTACCCAATAGGTTTCATAAAAATCTTGAGAGGGGGATTGTCCGTTATGTTCTTGTTGATATAATTGAAGGGTATAATCATCATAGCCAAATTCCGCAGGTAAGCCAAAATGATCATCAAATTGGATGCCATCTATCGGATAACTTTTTACAATTTCTGTGATTAAATTTAAAATAAATTGTTGAACTTCGGGGTGAAAAGGATTTAACCAAACTCGTTCTTCAACGCCTTCTTTTTTAATTTTACTGCCATCTTGTCGCTGTGTAATCCAATCAGGATGGTTTTGAACTAATTCTGAATGAGCAGGAGCCATAAAGCCAAATTCCAACCAAGGAATAACGGTGAAACCTTGTTGATGTCCTTGGGTGACAATTTCTTGTAGAATATCTCTATTTTTTAATTGTGGGTCAATCAAAATACCAAATTCCTGTTGAGTTACTGAACTGGGATAAAGAGTATAACCTCCTTGCCAAACGGTGGGATAGAGGGTATTAATATTAATAGAGTTTAATCGATTTAATCCAGAGGTTAAGGCTTGAGGAGAATATAAAATATCACTATCCACATTCGTTAACCAAACTCCTCGAATTTCTGAGGAATGGGGGACGGGTTGACTCTCAGACTGTGGTAAATTAATTAATACAATAAAAATAATTGCTAAACTTAAAAATAAAGATTTTTTTAAAAAATTAACCTTAAAATTAGATAATTTAAGGAATCTTTGAAATAACCGAAGATATGGTTTTTGTTTCTGGTTCCTTAGAAATTTAAAACCCCAACTCAATAATATAGCTATAGAGTGTTTTAAGATTTTAAAATATTGTAAAATAGGATAAAATTGATGATCCATTGAATTATTTTTAATAAAAATCAATCATTTTCTAGCAAAAGTTAAAACTGGAGAGACTCAGGTTAAATATCCCTAACATCAGCAATAGTATTGGTCGGTCTTCTGGCTGCATTGTTGATAAAATTAACCTTAAAAGTCAGATATTCTGGCAGCCAGACAAGGGAAAATTTAGCCAAAAAATTTACAAGTTGTTAAGGTTATACGATATAAATGATCCAGTTCATCTTAACTCAGAACTGAGGTCAATTCTATGAACGAATTCCAAGCCCACCGGATTCGAGAAAATAATAGCACAAATATTGTATTTAATCTGTTTAACACTAAGCCTTCCTTTAATAATCAACCTGAAATTGCCATCACATTCAACTCAGACCAACCCTTTCTCTCTGCGGTTGCTGAAGCTAGGGAAGCAGAAATCACCACTCAATTACTTCCCAGACCCTTAGAGACGATTATTGAACCTCCGACCCCAGTTATTCCTCAACCTCAACCGCCTATCACTCCTCCTCCAACCCTTCCCCCCTCTCCTTCACCGACACCGACTACACCGACACCGACACCCACTACACCGATACCGACACCGACTACACCGATACCGACACCGACTACACCGACACCGACACCCACTACACCAACACCGACACCCACTACACCCCCCACACCTACCCCGGTAACGGCGCCTTTAGTTCGCGGAAGCGAGGGAAATGATGAACTATTGGGTACCGAAAGACAAGATTTAGTCGCAGGTTTAGGCGGAGATGACAGTATTTTAGGGTTTGCTGGGGATGACTCCCTCAATGGCAATAGTGGTAATGATATTCTTTATGGAGGTCAAAATAAAGACACCTTAATTGGAGAAGGGGGGAATGATTTCTCACAAGGGAATATCGGTGATGATTTCATTAATTCTGGCCCTGATAACGATACCGTTTATGGTGGGGTTAATAATGACAGTATTTTGGGTGAAGATGGCCGAGATTTAATTTTTGGCGATAAAGGCGATGATAGTCTTGATGGTGGACTCCGCAGCGATACCTTATATGGCGGACAAGATAACGACACCATAAGCGGTGGAGATGATGATGATATCGTCTATGGGGGTCAAGATCAAGATTCCATCGAAGGGGGTAAGGGGAATGATTTACTAAGAGGAGATAAGCAAAATGATATTGTCAATGGCGCCAGAGGTAATGATTGTCTTTATGGCGGTCAAGGGGATGATACCTTAACCGGAGGAAGAGAAAATGATTTCCTCAGTGGCGATAAAGAGAATGATATTCTGATAGGAGTTGACCCAAATTCTCAACCTGCGGGATTTGTTGAAATTGATACTTTGAGTGGGGGAATTGGAAGTGATACTTTTGTTTTAGGAGATGGCACTCAAACCTATTATGTTAATGGTGCTGGTAGTGCCATTGGGTTTATAGATTATGCCCTGATTCTTGATTTTAATCCCCAGGAAGATGTTCTTTTATTAGGCCCTGGTAATTATTTTGCGGGTTCTACCCCTGAAACTTTAAGTGAAGGAACAGGAATCTATTTGTTAACTGGAGAAGAAACAGAATTAATTGCAATTCTTGATGGGATTCCTAATTTTAAATTTGATACCAATATTGGTCAACCCGGTAGTCCGATTCAATTTGCAGGAGGAAATACAGAAACCACAACCTAAACATCAGTTAACTGCTTTTAGACTTCTGGAAACAACATTGTAGAGACGTTTGATCAAATGTCTCTACAATGGTTCTAAAGCACTACAGATTACAGTTAGGACATTGATAAACCCTGAAACTCATTCACCTTTTACAGTTAAGCTATTCCCTCTGCCAGTAGCACCATAGCAAAAATTTGATAAAAACGTTATGGTAATTCTCTAAATCCCTTGGTTTATATACAGAAATCATTGAAAAGGAGAGCAGTCTGATGTCTGATATGTTGAATACCCAGTCTCCCCATCATGTTGTCATTGTTGGCGGTGGATTTGCTGGACTCTATGCAGCGAAAACCTTGGGACGTTCTCCCGTTAAAGTCACGTTAATTGATAAACGGAATTTTCATCTATTTCAACCGTTATTATATCAAGTGGCAACAGGAAGTTTATCCCCTGGAGATATTGCTTCTCCCCTGCGGAGTGTGTTGAGAAATAATAAAAATACCCAAGTTTTAATGGGAGAAGTTTTGGATTTAAACCCCGATGAAAATAAACTCATTCTGAATAATGGGGAATTAAATTATGATACCTTAATTGTTGCAACAGGAGTCTCTCATCATTATTTTGGTAATGAACAATGGGCGACTATTGCCCCTGGATTAAAAACCATCGAAGATGCGTTAGAAATGCGGCGAAGAATTTTTTCAGCCTTTGAAGCCGCAGAAAAAGAAACTGACCCCGAAAAACGTCAAGCTTTATTAACATTTGTTGTAGTAGGAGGTGGCCCCACAGGGGTTGAATTAGCAGGAGCTTTAGCGGAAATTTCCTATCGAACTTTAAAGGAAGAATTTCGCAGTATTGACACCTCAGAAACGCAAATTTTATTATTAGAAGGAATGGATCGAATCTTGCCTCCTTTCCCTCCCGAATTATCAGCAGATGCTCAAAAAGGATTAGAACAGTTAGGGGTAAAAGTTCGGACAAAAACCTTAGTTACTGATATTAACAATCAGGTGGTCACCTTAAAATCAGGAGAACAAATTGAGCAGATTCAAGCCCAAACTATTTTATGGGCAGCCGGGGTAAAAGCGTCTACAATGGGAGAAGCGATTGCTCGTACCACTAACGTTCAATTAGATCGAGTTGGACGGGTTATGATTGAACCGAATTTAACCGTTTCTAACTATCCTAATATTTTCGTGATAGGAGATTTAGCCAATTTTTCCCATCAAGGAAATAAACCGTTACCCGGTGTCGCTCCCGTCGCTCAACAACAGGGAATTTATGTGGCAAAATTAATCCAAAAACGCCTGAAAAATCAAACTTTACCGCCATTTCATTATATTGATTATGGAAGTTTAGCGGTAATTGGTCGAAATCAAGCGGTTGTTAACCTGAATTTCTTGAAATTTTCGGGTTTAATGGCTTGGTTAGCTTGGGTTTTTGTTCACGTTTTCTTCTTAATTGAATTTGATAATAAGCTGTTAGTTATGATTCAATGGGCGTGGAGTTATTTTACCAGTCAAGGAGGAGCACGTTTGATTACCAATAAAGGATTATCATCCGAGGAAAAAAATATAGCTCTGTCTACCCCAATTTCTCCTCAAAATCCCGTTCAAGTCTAAGGATTTAGGGTGCTAAAATAGCACCCTGATTTGGGAAATAAAAAATTAATTGATTTGATCTTGTGCATCTGTGAAAAGTTGTTGTTTAAATCCCTAATCTTCGTCTGTTTACCGTCTTGAGTCATGATCCCCGATTATTAGTTACCCAATCGTTCACGATTAATGGCATAATCAAACAAAATAGGGTCAAAATTGTTGCTATGGTCGGTCAGCTTTTAGACGGACGCTATCAAGTCATCGACGTGATTGAGTCAACGGAGTTCGGAAAAACCTATCTTGCAAAAGATACTCGCCGACCCGGTGAGTCCTTGTGTTTTGTTAAGCATTTGCATCTCGCCCCAGCAGATGCCAAACTGGTCAATATTGCTCGTCACCGCTTTCAACAAGAAGCGAAGGTCTTAGAAAAACTCTCCCAACATGATCAAATTCCTCAACTGTTGGCTTATTTTGAAGAAAATCGAGAATTTTATTTAGTTGAATCTTATATTTCGGGTCATTCCTTAACTGATGAAATTTTACCGGGTCGCCCGTTGGCTGAAAATCAAGTGATTAATTTCCTAACAGATGTGTTAGGAATCCTCAAATTTGTGCATCAACAGGGCGTGATTCATCGGGATATTAAACCGAGTAATTTAGTTCGTCGTCAAAGTGATGGAAAAATTGTATTACTCGATTTCGGAGCAGTTAAAGATATTAATCTGAACGGGAATCAAAATGCGGGTAATAGTTGTGTTGGAACCCTTGAATATATGCCCGTTGAACAATTCCAATGTCAACCCCAATTTAATAGTGATATTTATGCCTTGGGGATGATTGCTATTCAAGCCTTAACGGGTTTACCCCCCTCAGAATTGCCAAAACTTCATCATAATAATGGCTCTAATGGAGGAGAAATTTTCTGGCGACATTTAGCGATTGTTAGCGTAGAATTTGGCGATATTATTGATAAAATGGTACGGTCAGATTATCATCAACGCTATCAATCAGCAGACGAAGTATTAGCGGTTATTAAGACTCTGCGTTCATCTCGTTCTCAAAATCTATCTAAACTGGAAATTTATCGAGAAGAAGTTAAAAGTTGTGCTAACCATCATCGCGGTGAAATTTCGATTATTGGTCGGCAAATTTTAGAAGAATTACGCTTAAGTTTAGACTTATTACCGGAAGAAGCAGAAGCTATTGAAGATGAAATTTTAAACCCCTATCGCAAGTACCGAGAAAAGGGAGAACGGTATGAACAAGCGTTAATTGCAACGATGCAGCAAGAATATCCCTTTACTCAAGATACCCGTGAAGAATTACAACGGTTACAACAACTTTTAGGGTTAAGCGATGAAGATATTTTAGCCATTGAAAAACAAGTTTTACCTCAATCTATTTTTAATCACTTATTCCAGAATATTAGCCATCATTCCACCTTGTTTAGAACTCCAAATAATCAATTAAAATCTTTAAAAAGCTCTAATTTTCTTCAACTCTTGGGATGGGGATTAGGAATTATCAGTTTATTGGGGATAATTTTAGGGATTTATGAATATCAAAAATGGAGAAATTTACAAGAATTAAGAACTCGTGAACAACAAAAATTAGAAGCACAACAGTTAACTAAAATTAATGGCTTTTTAGCAGCCGGAAATTATAACCAATGTTTAGATGAAGCTGACAACTTTTCTGAAATTTCTCGTCAAAATCAAGTGTTAGTTAATCTCATTCAACAATGTCGAGATAAAGTATTTTGGAAAACCGTTATACCCCAAGATTTTGCTCAAAATTCCGATGCAGTTTGGGCTGTTACTTTTAGTCCCGATGGTCAAACCATCGCCAGTGGTAGCGAAGATACAACAGTTAAACTCTGGGATCTACAAAGCAAAACTCAAACTCAAACTTTAGAGGGAGATTCTTCTCCGATTTATGCCATTGATTTTAACTCTGATGGGACAGAAATATCATCTGGTACCGCGTTTTGGCAAATATTAGAATGGAATCTCACCACCGGAGAACGTTATTTACCCCTAGAACATTTAGCAACAATTTGGTCAGTGGATGTTAGCCCGGATAATCAAAAAATTGTCAGTGCTAGTGCTGATAAAACCGTTAAAATTTGGGATCGAAAAACAGGTGCAATTTTACAAGATTTAAGGGATCATCAAGATGAGGTTTATGTAGCGGTATTTAGCCCTAATGGTCAACGTTTAGTCACAGGTTCTAAAGATAAAACCCTTAAAATTTGGAATTCAGAAACAGGAGAATTATTAAAAACTTTAACAGGACATTTAGACGCCGTGCGATCGCTAACGATTAGTTCTGATGGTAAAATAATTGTGAGTGGGAGTTTGGATAATACCGTCAAAGTTTGGAACCTCGAAACCGGAGATTTAATTCAAACCTTGACCGGACATACCAATCATGTTTTATCTGTTGCCGTCAGTCCCGATAATCAAATTATTGCCAGTGGAAGCCGAGATCGTACCATTAAACTTTGGAACCGAGAAACAGGAGAATTATTAAATACCTTAACAGGACATCAAGATGATATTTACTCTATAAAATTTAGCCCCGATGGTAATTATTTAGTCAGTGGAAGTAAAGATAAAACCATTAAATTGTGGTCGCGTTAAAATCTAGGGAAAAATACCAAAAACCTTTTGAGAGACGTTCCTAGGAACGCCTCTATAACAGTTGATCAACAAACCT
>JACCEC011340792.1_pt1 | contig 12060 bp, 6 predicted proteins | sample 7450121 | NCBI WGS metagenome assembly JACCEC01 (sample SAMN15323455, study PRJNA562643) | freshwater metagenome | isolation source: river surface water | place: USA:Blue River Watershed | collected 2017-08-18 | reverse complement strand
TCGTGCGCGCCATCGCCGAGCAACGAGCCTGCGTGTGTGGCGAATTTGTGAGCGTGACCGGGCTTTCGCAAGCCACAGTAAGCCAGCACCTAAAGGAACTCAAGTCGGCGGGCCTAATTCAAGGTCAAGTAGAGGGTCCAAAGACCTGCTACTGCCTTTCATCCCAAGCCCTTGCTGCGCTCAAAGCCATCATCAACGACCTTGAAGCGCCCCAATCGCCATGCTGCTGAGTTCACCAAAGGACTACCACGCGGCGGCCCGCGCCATGCGCGAAGCCCAATCCGACGGAACCCTGACGTTGCTGTTTGTGTGCACCCACAACTCGCGACGAAGCCAGCTCGCCGAGGCTTGGGCACACCTCATCTTCGGTAATGAGCCTGGAATTCGTGTGGCGAGCTGCGGCACCGAGCGCACTCAATGGCACCCCCATACCGTTGAGGCACTCGAAGCCGACCGGTGGGCAGTGCGTGAAATGCAGCCTGGCAGCTACCACATCGAACGCGAAGGCGTATCGACCACCCTCTTTTCCAAATCCCTCGACGAGTTCGCGGTAACCCCGCCAAGCATTGCCTTCATGACCTGTGCCGAAGCCGACGAGTCATGCCCCGCCATTTTGGGTGCGGTCGCCCGATTCCCTTGGCGCTACGAAGACCCGAAGCGAGCCGACGGAAGCCCCGAAGCCCTCACCACCTACATCGAAACTTCGCGCGCCATTCGCCGCGACCTCGAACTTCTTCACCAGCACTACACGGCCCTTGGATTATGAAATTTCTAGACAAATACCTCACGTTGTGGATCTTTTTGGCGATGGCCCTCGGCGTAATGCTCGGTCAGTTTTCAGGCATCACCGAGGCCCTTCAACGCCCAAATGGCAGCATTCACCCTGGGCTTGCCCTTGGGCTGGTCGCCATGATGCTCCCACCCCTGGCTAAGGTCAACCTTCGGGAACTTCCCGGCGTATTTCAGCAACGAAGGCTGCTTGCCACGTCAATGCTGCTCAACTGGATCGTCGGCCCGCTCGTCATGTTTGCGCTTGCGTGGCTGTTTGTCAGAGACCAACCCGGTTACTTCAACGGCCTGATGCTGATTGGCCTAGCTCGCTGCATTGCGATGGTGGTGGTGTGGAACGATCTGGCATGCGGCAACCGCACCTACGCCGCCGGACTAGTGGCCCTCAACAGCCTCTTCCAGCTCGCATTTTATGCCCTGTATGCGAGTTTTTTCCTCAATATGGCTCCGAAGTTGCTGGGTATAACCACCTCGGCACCCATCCATGTTTCGCCTTGGCTGGTGGCCGAAAGCGTGGCCCTTTACCTCGGACTCCCTTTTGTGCTCGGCCAGCTATTAAGGGCGCTAAGTCTAAAATTCAAGGGAGAACAATGGTTTGCCGACGTCCTCATGCCGCGCCTTAGTCCGCTCACCTTGTTCGCACTTCTTGGCACGATCGTCTTCATGTTTTCGCTCAAAGGAGACCAGTTGCTTGCTCTACCCCTCGACGTACTGCGGTTGGCCATTCCTCTGACCATCTACTTCGTACTCATGTTTTTCTTCACGTTCTGGATCGCCCGACGGCAGGGAGCGCCCTACAGCACTACCGCGGCGCTTGCGTTTACCTCGGCGGGGAACAACTTTGAGCTCGCCATCGCCGTTGCCATCGCGAGTTTTGGCCTGAACTCCGACGAGGCCTTTGCCGGAGTCGTTGGTCCGCTCATCGAAGTTCCCGTGCTGATCCTTCTGGTTCAGGTTGCACTGCGGCTCCGCGCTCGATTCGTAGCTTAGGGCCATGGCAGCATTCCACACTACCTACCTCGGAAGCCTGCGGTGCGAAAACCTTCACACGCAGTCCGGAACCCAAATCATCACCGACGCCCCCACCGACAACCAAGGCATGGGGTCTGCATTTTCCCCGACGGATTTGTGCGCACTTAGTTTAACAACCTGCATCGTGACGACCATGGGCATTTACGCTCAAAGCCAAGGGTTTGAGTTGCTTGCCGCGGAGGCCAAAACCTTCAAGCACATGGCCAACGATCCGCGCCGCATTGCGCGCATCGAAATTCAGTTAACGGTTACGCTCGCCGCAGACGCAACCGACCGAATGGAAGAGGGAATCCGCCGTGTCGTCCACCTCTGCCCTGTGGCCCGAAGCTTACATCCTGACATCCACCAAGACGTGCAATTGACGGTGCTTCGTCGGTAAACGGACGAATCACTTCGTTCACTCAAACTTATTAACAATTTGTACACAGCGTAGCACGAATTCCGCCCGTAATTGCTAGGTTTGAAACTTCTCAAGTTGTTTCTAACTACCAAAATCATCTAGCAATGGTGCGTAAGCTACTCATATTCATGGCAATGCTGGCCTCAATGGCCCAGTTGTCGGCGCAGGTGTTCCAAATCGGTTCGGGCACGACCCCAACGACTGGTACTACTGTAACGCCCTACAAAACCTTTTGGCACGACGGCCGGGCACAGTACCTCATCCTAGCCTCTGAACTTCTGGCTGCTGGCACAGGCCCAGGAACGGTAACGGCGCTCGGATTTGATGTAACTACGACGCCAGGTCAAGCCATGGCTGACTTTACCATTAAAATGGCAGGAGTATCAGCCACAGCGCTTACGACTACCTTCATGAGCCCCACTTCTCCGACTACTGTGATGGGTCCTACCAACGTAAACATCACAGCTACAGGTTGGTACACCCACACTTTTGCTACGCCCTTCGTTTGGAACGGAGTGGACAACATCTTGGTTGACATATGCTTTGACAATACGAGCTACACTACCGACGGACAGGTAATGTCTCATACGACTACGTTTGTCAGCACCTCAAACCACAACACCGATGGCGCGGCAGGTTGCTCCCTCACAGGAACCTCTTCAGCCTCTCAGCGCCCCAACATGCGCCTGAGCATCACCCCGGCTACCGCATGTGCAAGCCCAATCAACGGCGGAACTACGGTATCTACCGCGACCAGCGTGTGCCCTAACCAGAGCTTTACGCTTTCGTTGACCGGTCAAACGTTGGCAAGTGGCCTTTCGTACCAATGGGAATCAGCTACCTCCGCTTCTGGTCCTTGGACGGCAATTACCGGCGCGACGAGCTTTAACTACACCACGTCGCAAACCGTTGACAAGTTCTACCGCTGTATGGTGAACTGTACTGCGGCTTCTGCCAGCGCACCTTCTGCGCCCGTGCAAATCACCACGCTTCCCAACCTCGCCGGGGGCACCTACACCATTGGTTCAGGCGGAACCTACCCGACCTTCACTGCTGCCTTCGCAGCCGCATCGTGCGGTGTTGCCGGCCCTGTCGTATTCCAAGTGCTTGCGAACTCCGCACCCTTCGTCGAGCAGATTGAAATCGGCGTGATTCCCGGAATGTCCGCCACCAATACCATTACGGTAAAAGGAAACGGCAACACCCTGTCTTTTGCGTCTACAAACGGTAACGCACGCCACGTACTTTACCTCAACGGTGCCGACTACTTGCGTTTTGAAGACCTCGTGATTCATGCAAACGGTACTGGTACCACCCAATTTGGATGGGCCGTTCGCCTTAACAACAACGCGGACTTTAACACCTTCAAGCGCTGCGTCATCAAGTCAGACGAAACCAGCACCAGCACCAACTACGCGGGCATTGTCTTGACTCCAAGTGCAACTTCAGCAACTACCGCAAGTGGCGCAACTGCTTCAAACTTGACGGTAGATTCGTGCCAAATTATTGGTGGATACTACGGCATATCGCTGAACGGAAACTCTTCGACCATGACGGTGCGTCCAACAAACAACAAGGTGACGAACTGTACGATCGCCAACTTCGCGCTTTACGGCTTGTACATCAATGGTCAAAACGACTTGACTATTGAATACAATGACATCAACCGCGCAACCCGCGCCACCGTAACGACGTTCTATGGTATATACGCCGTTAGCCGCAGCCCAGGCTTGAAGATTAACGGTAACCGTATTCACAGCCCAGGCGGTACCGCGGGAACAACTGCATTTACATGCTACTTTATTTACGGAAGTAGTTTAACCGGTTCTGCTACGAAGCCTGTGAACATCACGAATAACGCTGTTTACAACGTTAACAACGGAACAGGCTTGATTTATGGTTTGGCATCGTTCTCTGGGGACACCATGAACGTCATGCACAACACGCTTGATTTTGGCACACTTGCATGTACCGGAACTTCTACCATCTATGGCACCTACTTCTCTGGGACGAATATGTCGATGGTCAACTTCCGAAACAACATCGTTAGTATTTCTTCACCTGGAACAGGTCCGAAGTACGCACTTTTCAATGCCTCCACTACGACGCTGATTAACTCCAACAACAACGCGATTAACTTCAGCAGCGCAGGTGGTGCAACCAACTGGCCAGCCGCGCGCAGCACGACAGTGACCTACGGAACCTTGGCCGCTTGGACCACTGCCACCGGCCGAGATGCCAACTCGGTTACCTCAAGCCCTATGTACTTGAATGCAGTCGCGGGTGACATCACGCCTAACTCTTGGGCATTTAAAAACGCCGGCGCTAACGTATTCAGCGTGGTTCCGACGGACCTGAACAAGGCCGCTCGCGATACTACTCCCGACATTGGAGCAGTAGAGTTCACCCCATCTGGTTGCCCTGCGCCTTACAACGTTCAACTTACCAACGTACGAGCCACATCGGCCACCCTTAGCTTCACTAGTCTTTCTCCAAGCGTGAACGTTCAATGGGGACCCAAGGGCTTCACGCCAGGCACGGGTCAAGGTTCAACCATTTCGACTACTACGACCAACCTGACTGGCTTGTCTTCGTATACTGCCTATGACGTGTATGTTGCCGGCAACTGCGGAACGGGTGGAACTTCAGTTTGGGTTGGACCGTACGCGCTCGTCACACCTGCTCAAGTAGGCTGGATCGAGCCGTTCACCAATGGCTACGACCCGACCGGTACCCTAATAAAGCCCATGTCGTGGACTGAATTGAACGCGGTTGCCGCAAACCCGACCGCAGCTGGTACGTCGACCTCTGCATGGATGGAAGACGGATTTAAAAACGTAGGTACGACCGGTGCCGTGCGTAACAACGTTCCGCTTACGTCGAATGCCACTCAAGGTTGGACCATTACACCCACACTTGACCTAGGCAACGTTGCCCACACCACCTACTTTGAGTGGGACATGGCCGCTACGCTTGGCAGTGGCGCTTCAGCCGGTGTTATGGGTAACGACGACACCTTGTTCGTACTGATCTCTACGAACAACGGCACCACATGGAATCGCAGCCAAGCCCTGGCTAAGTACCACCGCATGAGCGGCATTAGTCCTACCGGTGGTCGCTACTCACTCAACCTGAGTGCCTACACTGGCCTAGTTAAGGTTGCGTTCTACCTTGAAAGCTTGACGTCGAGCGCCACCCATGGTGCAACCGACTACGACCTCTTCATTGACAACGTAGCCCTTACGGCAACCCAAACGCCTTGCCCAGTTCCAAACGTGACGGTGACCACCACGAGCTCTTCGGCCACCTTGGGCTGGACTGTGAACGGAACTGCGGTAACGGGCAACGCCCAAATCGCTTGGGGACCTGCAGGATTCATTATTGGATCCGGTGGAACTGGTGCGAACACGGCAACGGCCACTACGAACCCCTACACGCTCACTGGCTTGACGCCTGGCACCCAATACCAGGTTTACATTCAAACCTCGTGTGCGACTGCACTTGGACAGTGGGTTGGTCCGTTCACGTTTACCACTCCATGTTTAAGCGCGCTCAGCGGTGCATACACCATTGACTCCAACGGTACGGGTGCAACGAACTTTACGACAGTAGCTGCGGCGGTTCAAGCCCTTCAAACCTGTGGTGTCTCTGGCCCGGTAACGATGAATTTGGCAGGCTATTCACACCCTGCGGGCCTTTCTTTGGCACAAATCCCAGGCGCGAGCGCAACCAACTTGGTAACGTTCCAAGGTGCCAACGCCAACGCTGAAATCAAAGGTGCTGGTGGACAGTTTGCTGCCGTAACCCTAATGGGCACGAAGTACGTTAAGATTCAAAACCTGAAGATTAATGGCCCAACGATGTCGGGTGTGGTGATGACGGACAATGCTCAGTTCATTACACTGCACAACAACACGATCTCAGCAGATACCACCGGCACCTCGAGCTTGGTCTGCGGTATTGTATCCACGGGCAGCTTGACGTCGACGTCAACGTACGGCAACAACGCCAACAACATCACGATTACCAACAACGTGATCAAAGGTGGCTACTACGGCATTCGATTGAATGGTGGTTCTACAACGAGCTTCAACTCTGGCTTTACCATCTCGAACAACCAGATTCTGAAGTCGTACTACTACGGCGCGTACTTCTACTACATCGGTGGTTTGACAATGCATGGTAACACCATTAAAGACTACCGCAACGCATTCAACTACGGTATCTACGCGTACTACGTAAATGATGTGAACATTCAGCGTAACAACGTACCTAATCCTTACTACTACGGTATCACGTTGGGTTACTTGAATAATACGCTAAAGCCAGCGACCAAGAGCGTGATTGCAAACAACATGTTTGGTTCGTCGAATAGCTACGCAGGATACTTGCCGTACCCACGCCACGTAGACATGCACAACAACACGTTTGCAGGTAGCACGTACGGTCTGTACATGCTCTCGTCAGGCACGACAACACTGCTTTCGAAGAACATGGACATTCGCAACAACATCTTCAAAGGTGGTTCCTATGCTCTGTACCAAAGCGGAACGCCCGACTCGTTGACGTTGAACTACAACTTGTACCAGAGCGGCGGCACCAACATGTGCTACTTTGGCACGGCCAACTTCGCGTCGCTTGCCGCTTGGCAAACTGCATCGCCTGCGCTGAATGCAAACTCAGTACAAGCACCTGTAGTTTTTGCTTCGGCAACGGACCTGCACGTAGTAAACGGCGGTCCCAACAACTTGGGTACTCCGATTGCTTCGGTAACTACCGACATTGACGGTGACGTCCGCTCGACGACCACCCCAGATATTGGCGCTGACGAGTACACGCCGATCAACAACGACATGACCATAGAGTCCATTGACGGCATCTCAGGTTGCGGTGACTCTACGTCGTACAGCAACGTAATTGTGAAGAACAAGGGCAACCTTCCGGCTACCACCTACTCGGTATCTGTAGAGGTAACAGGTCCTGCCGGTGTTCAGCTTCAGACAGTCAACCTAACAAGCCAGAACTTGGCCAACTTCACCACCGATACGGTTGTTGTGGGTCCGTTCAACACCTACGCTGGCGGATCGTTCTCGGTTCGCGGTTGGGTAATCCTTGCAGGTGACCAAGTGACGAGCAACGACACCCTCGCCTACACGACGCCGCGCAACGTGACACCATACGAACCCGCTACGGTTTCGTTGGATCCGATCTGCTTCAATGCGACAACGGGCTTGTTAGTTGCACAACCCATCCCCGGTGTGCGCTATGCATGGTACGCTTCACCGACCGACACGACCAAGTTGAGTACGAACGATACCTTGTCAGTACCTGTCAATGGCACCACGTACTACCTAGGCTACACCTCGTCGCTCGATACCTTGGTGTCAGGTACAGGTACGCTGACCACTACGGGTACGAACATTACTCCGTACAAGACCTTCTACATGGATGGCCGTGCGCAGTACATCGTGTACGCTGACGAACTGCAAACGCTCTTGGGCAGCTCTGCTCCGTCGCTGATCAGCGGTCTATCCTTTGACGTGGTCTCTGCGGCTGCTCAAGGAATGAACGGCTTCGCCATTAAAGCGGGCAACGTAGCTAGTATTCCGGCATCTGGATTCATTCCGAGTACTTCGTTCACCACGGTGTATAGTAACGCGACCTACAACGCTACGGTCGGTTGGAATCTTCACACGTTCACAACACCCGTTCTATGGGATGGAACTAGCCACCTCGTGTTCGAAATCTGCTTCGACAACGGTTCGTACACGTCCAATTCGACGGTCCGCTACGAAACCTTGTCGCGCACGGGCACTGTGGATGGATTCGCTGACCTGACCACGGGTAATGGTTGTACTCCAGGTGCAATTCCGACAGCCACCTACTCGAACAACCGTCCGAACATGAAGATCGTTGCCGAGGCTCAGGCTTGTTCTAACCTGCGTACTGCAGTGACGTTGAACATCGATTCAACGAGTGCAGACGCTGTAGCAAGCTTCCTCGAAGTGAACCCAGCTACCGGAGCGTTTGACTTCTTCGCAGGCGGCTCAACGGGCCAGACCTTCACGTGGACGTTCGGCGACGGCGGCACGGCAACGGGTGACACGGTTTCGCACACCTACGGTTCAGCTGGTGTCTTCACCGCTACCCTGACGGTTACCGATTCTACCTGCAACACGTCAGACGTGGTATCGTTTGTAGTGACTTCACATATCGGCATGGGCGAGAACGCACTCAACCAGCAGATGATGGCCTTCCCGAACCCGAACAGCGGCGCCTTCCAAGTGCGTATCAGCGGAGCGGAGCAGTTCGAAGGTCAGCTTGAAGTCCTCAACCTCATGGGCCAAGTGGTCGCTGCCATTCCGGTGGAGAAGCGCACTGCGGTTCTCGAGGTACCAATGGACCTCAGCGACTACGCGAAGGGCATCTACATGCTGCGCCTCAGCGGTGCCCAAGGTCAGTCGGTACTGCGTGTCGTAGTTCGATAAGCCCTGGCTCCTAGCCTAATCTAAAGAGGCCGCCCAGTGGGCGGCCTCTTTTCGTTTGTAGCCACTAGCAACTCGTTACAAGCAACTAGTAACCAATTGTTAAAGAAATGGATTAGTTCGCGGCGAAAGGAGCTCCACCGCTCGGCGTGCATAGTCTACGCCGTAGACCGCTGGAATCGTGCGCGACGTGTGCCGCGACCAAAGCGCGTAGGCATTGGAGCCCGTACCCAAGAAGAGGAGCTCATCCCCTTGCTGCATAGCTGGCATAGACACGCCCTTTTCGAGGTAGTCTCCAGCGAAGCACAGCGGGCCGGCCAAGTCGGTCAAGCGGTCTCCCTGAGGCAGCTCCTGCCCGCCCCTCAGGGGCACCCACGCGATACCGCGGGGTTTCACGTAGGCGTCGCGAAGCAGAAAGTCCGCACCAAGATGTAGGTAGGCTACTTGCCGATCGCCGCGCTGCAGCACGTATTCCACCTCGCTAAGCGCGTACCCCGTGTGGAAATGGGTCCACTGCCCAAACTCAGTAACCAGGCTGAAGTCGCTCCAAAGCTCGGGAAGCGCAGCGCGCAGTTCGCGGGTATAAGCCGACATCTTCGGCGCCTCGCCTTCAGAGCTCAGGAATTCGGGCAGGAGTCCGCCCCCCACGTCCAAGGTGGTGATGCGCCGTTCGATACCGGCATTAGCCAATCGTTCATTGGCCTCAAGGGCCAGGTCGCGCAACCGGGTCAGTGCGCGCAGTGCGCCCTGGGTGTCCTTCACCGAAGAACCCGAATGCACGTGAAGCGCCACAATGGGCGCCGCCACGATCGCGTCGAGAATAGCCGTATGGTTGGCAATGGGTTCGCCAAACTTAGACTCGTCGCCACTCACCTGGTACACCGAGGGGGCGTCAACTTCCACCATGGGATTGATGCGCAAGCCCAACCTCAGCCGATCCGCGTGGGGTACGAGGCGGTCAAGCTCCTCGAGGCTGTTTGCGTTCACCAGCATTCCGGGGCTGAGCAGCGCGCAATCTTCGATTTCGTGCGGACGTTTAACTGGCGAATCGAACACGATTTGCTCCGGCGGACATCCCGCGGCCCGCGCGAGCAGCACTTCCTCCCAGGTGGCCGCTTCGAGGCCAAATCCGCGGTTCACCATGTGGCGCAGCACCGCCAAATGCGGTTGCGACTTGATGGCCACGGCGTGCACCGCGTTGGGGTGCCCCCAGGCAGCCTTCAGCGCGTCCAGTTGCGCATCAAGGGCGTTCCATGACACAAAAAGCACGGCGGAATCCTCCGGGGTGCGTGCTGACCGCAACGCGTTCGCGGCCCAAAGGGCCTCAGGCTGCAGCGGATGCATCATTTGGACTCAAAAAGACGCGCAGCGGTCGCCTCAATCAGGTCAACCAAATGCAAGTCGTTGAACGGATCAAAACCTGACGGCCCCATCATCTTGCGAATCGAGTACGACCCGAGGGCAAGGCGAATGAAGGAACGGCTGCCGTAGCGCACCGGCTGCCCGAGAAACACGCGGTCAAAGCCATTAAATCCCTGGTGCGTTGAAAGTACGAGTGTATCAAACAGGCGCTTGAGCTGGTCGTAGTCCAACTCGGCCCCGCCTGCCGAAACCGTGAACGAAATAATACTGTCGTTGGTAAGCTCGATGTCGGGCATCATGCCAAAACGGTCGCTCAGCGCGAGTCGCCCTACCACCACCCGGTTCCAGCGGCGAATGAGCGCGTCGGTTTCTTCCTGTGGGTACGCCAAATAGGCCTCCATCTCGTCAAGCGCAATCTCCCATCGGAGCCGCAGCCCCACATTGGCATACTCCGGCCAAATGGCCCGAAGCTGGGGTAGCTGGGGCGGTGCATCAGCCGACGCAAAAAGGGCTCCGTAGGGCGCAAGGTGCGCTGCCGGGCGGCCCACTAGGCGCTCCGTCCAAAACTTGGGCACAAGCAGTGCGCCACAGAACGGAGGAGCTTGGTAAAACTTTGAACCCGTTACCATGAGCATGACTCCTTTAGAAATCAGCTCGTGAACCAACCCACGGTGGGTGCGAAACTGGCACATATCGACCACCCACATCACGCCGTCTCTGAATTCGTCAATGATGTCTAAATCATCCTTGATTCCTGACTTAGAACCAAATACAAGATTGCCCACAATGGGTTGACCGGGGCGCGCTGCAATGATGTCGCGAATGGCCTGCTTGCGGTCGGCGATGTGGCCGCTGTCCTCGCGGGCGGGCAAGAACTGAACGTCGACGTCGAGCGCCTCCGTAACAATTCCGCCCTTGGGAACTTGAGCTCCAAATTGATTTTGGTTCGCGTAGTACTTGCCTTCGGCGGCAAGAATAGAGCCCGACCCCAGTTCCTCGGGGCAGCTCACGATGTTGGTGATGCGCTGACCGGGGTGGAGCATGGACTGCATCAGCAGCGGCCAGTACATCATGTCGCTGCCGGAGGGGCCGTAGTAAACGTGGAATTCGTCGTGCAACTCACCATTGAACAGCTGCTGCATGCGCTTGGTCTGGGTGCGCATCCACTGGGCGTCGTCGCCCACTTGGTAGTCGCGTTCAAACCGACGCGCCGTCTCGTGCCCCGCGGGAGTCAAGGTTCCGCAGGTACAGGACCCACGCATGAGTAACCCCTCGTACTTCATCGGATTGAGGTGGTACTGGTTTGCGTCCGTTTCGGGGCGCAGCGCGATGCGTTCGTCGCATCCCGCCAAAAGCCATTGCTGTATCATTCGTGGTGCCGGTAGGCCCGGTGCTTCAATCCGTTGCTTTGTTCGAGTGTTAACCACGCGTAGTGGCTGTCGTGTACGAGGCGCGCTTCGCCGTCGGCGAGTTGGCGAACCAGTGCTTCTTCAGCGAGGTAATGCGCTTGGTATTCAAAGTTGCCTTTGTACGACCACCGCTCCGAGTGGATGAGTGTGTCCGACACCGGCTGTCGGGTGTACCATGCCCCCTCACCTATTCCGCCCAGGTAGTGCGCGTTGTCGGGGACTTGAGGCGGACGCTGCGCGGGCTCCTCAAGCTTGCCCACCACCACGTCGTGGTTGAGGTGGGCGGTTTTGCTGCGGCTCGCCGAGGCAAAAATTTTGGCCGTCACGTCCCACCATGCTTTGATCATGGGGGCTTGCTTCCATTCTGCGTGGCCGTTGCGCCATTCGAGGTAGCGCGAGCCATCTTGGGCCGCTGCGAGCACGTTGAAAAACGGCGTCGGCGCCGTGTAGGTAATCGGCCGACGGTAGCGGCGATGGTGCGACGGCTCATGGCCGATGCCCGCGAGCAACGAAGTCTGCACAAACCGCGCGCAATTGGTTTGCTTCGGATCAAGGCCGTGGTAGCCAATGAGTCCGCTGAACT
>JACCEC010009458.1_pt1 | contig 12060 bp, 11 predicted proteins | sample 7450121 | NCBI WGS metagenome assembly JACCEC01 (sample SAMN15323455, study PRJNA562643) | freshwater metagenome | isolation source: river surface water | place: USA:Blue River Watershed | collected 2017-08-18 | reverse complement strand
CCTTGCATGCCCGCCTTGGCCGCGGAGTAGTTGGTCTGGCCGGCCTGTCCCTTTTCGCCGTTGACCGAGCTGATCTGGATGATCCGGCCCCAGCCCTTTTCCACCATGCCTGGCACGACCTGCTTGGTCACGTTGAACATGCTGTTCAGATTGGTGTCGATGACCGCATCCCAATCCTCGCGCGTCATCTTCAGGAACATGCGGTCCCGGGTGATGCCGGCGTTGTTGACCAGCACGTCGATCGGGCCGTGCTCGGCCTTGGCCTTGGTGAAGGCCTCGACCGTGGAGTCCCAGTCGCCCACGTTGCCCGCCGAAGCGTAGAAGGTGAAGCCCAGCGCCTTTTGCTCATCGAGCCACTTCTTGTGGTCGCGTGTGGGGCCGCAGCCGGCGATGACCTTGAAGCCATCCTTGTGCAGGCGCTGGCAAATGGCGGTGCCGATGCCGCCCATGCCTCCGGTGACGTAAGCAACTTTTTGACTCATGGTTTGTCTCCTTTGTTATGAGTGCTGAAGGGAAAAATCAGACGCGCTCGAGGGCCAGCGACACGCCCATGCCACCGCCGATGCACAGCGCGGCCAGCCCCTTGCGGGCCTGACGGCGCTGCATTTCATGCAGCAGGGTCACGAGGATGCGGCAGCCCGAAGCGCCAATGGGGTGGCCGATGGCGATCGCGCCACCGTTGACGTTGACCCGCGCCGGATCGATGTCGAGCGCCTTGTTGACGGCGCAGGCCTGCGCGGCAAAGGCTTCGTTGAGTTCGAAAAGGTCCACGTCCTGGGCTTTCCAGCCCGCGCGTGCCAGCGCCTTTTGCGAGGCCGGCACCGGGCCCATGCCCATGGTGGCGGGGTCCAGGCCCGAGGTGCCGAACGCGGCAATGCGCGCCAGCGGCTTGAGGCCCAGGGCCGCGGCCTTCTTGGCGCTCATGACCACCACGGCGGCGGCGCCGTCGTTGATGCCCGAGGCGTTGCCCGCGGTCACCGAGCCGGCCTTGTCGAAGGCCGGACGCAGGCCGGCCAGGGCCTCGGCATTGGTTTTCTTGTTGATGAACTCGTCGCTGTTGAAGACCAGCGGATCGCCCTTCTTCTGCGGAATGACCACGTCGGCGATTTCGTCCTTGAACTTGCCCGCCTCCTGCGCGGCCGAAGCCTTGCGCTGGCTGCCCAGCGCCAGTTCATCCTGCATCTCGCGCGTGATGCCGTGCGCCTTGGCCACGTTCTCGGCGGTGATGCCCATGTGGTACTGGTTGTAGGCGTCCCACAGGCCGTCGACGATCATGGAGTCGAGCATGTTCCAGTTGCCCATGCGCTGGCCGTCGCGGCTGCCCAGCAGCACGTGCGGCGAGGCGCTCATGTTTTCCTGGCCACCGGCGACCACGATCTCGCTGTCGCCCCAGGCCACGGCCTGGGCGGCCAGCATGACGGCCTTCAGGCCCGAGCCACACACGGCGTTGATGGTCAGCGCCGGCGTTTCCTTGGCCACGCCGGCCTTCATCATGGCCTGACGCGCCGGGTTCTGGCCGCTGCCGGCGGCCAAGACCTGGCCCATGATCACTTCGCCGATCTGCTCGTTCGACAGGCCTGCGCGGGCGATCGCCTCGCGGATCACGATGCTGCCCAGTTCGGGCGCGGCCACCTTGGCCAGGGAGCCGCCAAATTTGCCCACGGCGGTCCGGGCCGCCGACACGATCACGATGTCTTCCACTTTGGGGTCTCCTTCTTGATGAAAATTCAGGCCTTGGCCTTCACGTACCGGCCCGGCGCGGGCTCGATCGCCTTGAACTTGCCCTTGCCATACGCCTTGGGGGCGGGGATCTGTTTGCCCGCATGGCCCTTGAGCCAGAGCGACCAGTCGCCCCACCAGCTGCCGGCCACCTCCTGCGCGCCGGCGATCCAGTCGTTGACGTCCTGGGGGAACTTGCCGTCCTCGCGCAGCCAGTGGCTGCGCTTTTTGGCCGCGGGCGGGTTGATCACGCCGGCAATGTGGCCCGAGGCGCCCATGACAAAACGCTTCTTGCCCGGCAGCGCCTGCGTGCTGGCGTAGGCGCCGCCGATCGGCACGATGTGGTCTTCGCGCGAACCATAAAGGTAGACCGGGATGTCGACCTTGCCGAGATCGATGGCCTGGCCGCAGACCTTGGCCTGGCCGGGCTTGACGAGCCGGTTTTCGAGGTAGGTGTTGCGCAGGTACCAGGCGTAAAACGGCCCGGGCAGGTTCGTCGAGTCGCTGTTCCAGTAGAGCAGGTCGAACGGGGGCGGCGTCTCGCCCTTGAGGTAGTTGCCCACCACATAGTTCCACACCAGGTCGTTGGGACGCAGGAAACTGAAGGTGGAGGCCAAGTCCTGGCCCTTGAGCAAACCGCCTTTGCCCATCTGCATTTCCCGGAATTTCACAAAGTTCTCGTCGATGAAAACGTCCAGGATGCCGGTGTCGGTGAAATCGATCAGTGTGGTGAGGAACGTGGCGCTGGCTGCCGGCTTCTCGCCCCGCGCGGCCAGCACCGCCAGCGCGGTGGACAAGATGGTGCCACCCACGCAAAAGCCCAGGGCATTGATCTTGGGCGCGCCCGTGATGTCCTGCACCGTGTGGATCGCCTGGATGGCGGCCTGCTCGATGTAGTCGTCCCAGGTCTTGTCCTGCATGCTCTGGTCGGGGTTGCGCCAGCTGACCACGAAGGTGCGGTGGCCCTGGCTCACGGCGTAGCGGATGAAGGAGTTTTCAGGCTGCAGGTCCAGGATGTAGAACTTGTTGATGCAGGGCGGCACCAACAGGAAAGGCCGTTCGTAGACCTTGGCGGTGAGCGGCTTGTATTCGATGAGCTGGAAAAATTCGTTTTCATAGACCACCGCGCCTTCGGTGGTGGCGACGTTCTTGCCCACCTCGAACAGGCTCTCGTCGGTCATCGAGACATGGCCTTGCTCGAGGTCGTGCATCAGGTTCTTGACGCCCTTGGCGATGCTCTCGCCCTTGGTGTCGACGGCCATTTTCTGGGCCTCGGCATTGAAGGCCAGGAAGTTGCTCGGCGCTGCGGCCGCCACCCACTGCTCGACGGCGAAGCGGATGCGGTTGCGGGTCTTGGCATCGGCGTCGACCGCCTCGGCCAGGCCCATCAGGGTGCGGGCGTTGAGCAAATAGGTGGCCGCATTGAACGCCGCCACCGGGTTGGCGTTCCAGGCCTCGCTGCTGAAGCGGCGGTCCTTGATTTGCAGGCTGTTGTGCAGGCTCTGGTTCCACAGCTCGGTGGCGTCCTTGAAATACTGCGCCTGCAGGGACTGCAATTTGTCGGGCGAGAACTTCAGGCTGGGCGCACTGGCGGCCCCCGGCAACGGCGCGCCTCCCAGGTCGATGGTCTGGAAATGCTGCATGGCCTGCCCCCAGCTCTTGGCCAGGCTGTCCTGGAAAGCCTGGCCCATTTGGGTCCAGAATTGCGGGGTCGAATCCATGGGCTTGTCTCCTGTTTGAATGCGCGGTGCTGGGCACCGGCTGGTCTCGAGTGTCGGTGCTTTCATTGTCACCAAAATTACAACCGTTTCTCACCCCAACGAAAAAACATGCACCTTGTCGTGATCGCCTGGATGTACGTCGTGCTCATGATGAGCCTGGCCGAGGCTTTCAGCACCCAGGGCTCGGTGCTGGGGGCCGTGTTCACCTTTTTGCTGTACGGGGTGCTGCCGCTGGGCATCGTGGTCTACATCCTGGGCACACCCGCGCGCAAGCGCGCGCTGCAGCGCCAGCAGGCGCAAGCCGAGCCGGCCCCGCCCGCCGGGACCGACGCAGGCGCTGCACAAGGCTCATCGCCGATCGAGCCAGATGCAGGCGGCCATGCGGCCGCTGCCGCCGAGGCGCAGCGTGTCGCGCCGGTGGGAGAAAAACAGCGCTGACTGGCTGACGGTGCAATGCGCCGGCGTGCCGTCGTTGCCCCCGATCTGCACCAGGCCCATGCACTGCAGGCGCCACCGGGCCAGCGCCGGCAAGTCGGCGAGCAGGCGGTCGCCAGGCCCTGGGCGAAATGCCGCCGCCACCGCGGGCTCGTCGGCGCCAAACGCCGTTCGCACTTCCGGCCCCACCTCGAAGGCCTGCGGCCCGATGCAGGGGCCCAGCCAGACCCGGGTCTCGGCGGCGCGGGCGCCCCGGCGCTGCAGCGCCTGCCATAAGGCCTCCAGCACCCCCACCCCGGCCTCGCCCGCCAGGCCGCGCCAGCCGGCGTGTGCCGCCGCGACCCAGCGCGCCTGCACATCCCACAGCAGCACGGGCAGGCAATCGGCGACCAGGACGGTGCAAGCCAGACCGGGCTGCTCGCTCCAGCAGGCGTCGGCCATGGGCGTTGGCGCGTGGGCACTGTGCAGACCCACCACCGCCTGGCCATGGACCTGCTGCATGAACACCGGCTCGGCGCCGAGGGTGCGCGCGAGCAGCGCGCGGTTGGCCTGCACATGGGCCGGCTCGTCGCCAACGTGGTCGCCCAGGTTGAGGCCGTCGTAAGGGGCGGCCGAACAGCCGCCGCTGCGCGTGCTCATCCAGGCGCCGACGCCGGCCGGCAGCCGCGCGCTGTCCCCGAAGGCCGAGCGCAGGGCCGTCATGGCTCGAAGTCCGGGCAGTTCGAGGGTTGCGCCCGCTGGAAAGCGGGCTCGGCCATGCAGGCTTCGAAAGCGGCCATGGTGCGCGGCAGCCCCGCGAAATCGACGTCGAAGCGCTGGCCGTTGAAAATCTGCGGCACCAGGCAGCAATCGGCCAGGGTCGGTGTGTCGCCCCAGCAAAAGCGGGCGGCGGGCCCACAGGCCAGCTGCCGCTCGAAGGCCTCCAGGCCCGAGCGCACCCAGTGCCGGTACCAGCTGTTCTTGGCCGCTTCGTCCAGACCCAGGGTCTTGACCAGGTACTTGAGCACGCGCAAGTTGTTGAGCGGGTGGATCTCGCAGGCGATCGATTGCGCCAGCGCCCTCACCTGGGCGCGGCCCAGGGGGTCTGGTGGCAGCAGGGGCGGCTCGGGGTGGGTCTCGTCGAGGTACTCGATGATCGCCATCGATTGCGCCAGCTGCCGGCCGTCCACCTCGAGGTGCGGCACCAGCTGCTCGGGGGCGCGCTGGCTGTACTCAGGCTGGCGGTGCTCGCCGCGCAGCAGGTGCACCGGCATGTAGTCGTAAGGCAGGCCCTTGAGCTCCAGCGCGATGCGCACCCGAAACGAGGCCGAAGAGCGGTGGTAGTTGTAGAGCTTCATGTTTCAAGCATAGCGGCAAAGCCCTGCCCGGCTGTTGTCTAATGCCGCACATGCAAGCGCAAGCGCCCACGCCCCCGCTGACCTGGTTGGAAGCGGGCCAACCTTTTCCTGCACTGACGCAGGCCTGGCCCCCGCACAGCCCCGCGCCGGGCCTGCTGGCGGCCAGCGATGGGCTGGACGCGGCGCAGCTGCTGGACGCTTACCGGCAAGGCATCTTCCCCTGGTTCAGCGGGGGGCAGCCGGTGCTGTGGTGGTCGCCCGACCCGCGCATGGTGCTGCGTCCCGAGGCCTTTCGCATGCACCGTTCCTTGCGGCAAACGCTCAAGCAGTGGCGATCGCGGCCCGGCGTGGAGCTGGTGTTCAACCGCGATTTCGGCGAGGTCATTGACCGGTGCGCGCGCACACCGCGTCCCGGTCAAAACGGCACCTGGATCGGCGCGGCCATCATCGCGGCCTACAGCGAGCTGCACCGCCAGGGCTGGGCCCACAGCGCCGAACTGCGGCACAAGGGCCAATTGCTGGCGGGCCTGTACTTTGTGGCGATCGGCCAGGCGGTGTTTGGCGAGTCGATGTTCACCACCGTGCGCGATGGCTCCAAGCTGGCGCTGTGCCTGCTGGTGGACGCGGCGCGGCGCCATGGCGTGCCGCTGATCGATTGCCAGCAAAACACGCGCCACCTGGCCTCGCTGGGCGCCGCCGAGCTGCCGCGCGCACAGTTCGTGCGGGAGATGCAGGCCGCCCAGCAAGGGCCCGCCATCGACTGGTCGCACGAGCGCCTATACTGCGACGAACCGCCCGAGGCCGCACCGTGACCCTGCTCCAGGACCTCCCTCTCCAGGCGCTGCAGTTTTACGCCACAGCGCCCTACCCCTGCAGCTACCTGCCCGAGCGCATGGCGCGCTCCCAGGTGGCCACGCCCAGCCACCTGATCCGCAACGAAAGCTACTCTGACCTGGTGGGCAAGGGCTTTCGGCGCAGCGGCGTCTTCACGTACCGCCCCTACTGCGATGGCTGTCAGGCCTGCATTCCCCTGCGCGTGCGTGTGGACGACTTTGCGCCCTCGCGCAGCCAGCGCCGCTGTGAACGTCGGCATGCGGGGCTGCAGGTGCGGGTCATGAACCTGCATTTCGCGCAGGAGCATTACGCGCTCTACCTGCGCTACCAGCACGGTCGCCACGCGGGCGGCGGCATGGACCAGGACAGCGTGGACCAATACACCCAGTTCCTGCTGCAAAGCCGCGTGAACTCGCGGCTGGTCGAGTTTCGCGAAGCCGACAGCGGCACGCTCAAGATGGTCAGCATCGTCGATGTGCTCAACCAGGGCATCTCGGCCGTCTACACCTTCTACGAACCGCAAGACGAGGGCGCTGCCTACGGCACTTATGGCGTGCTCTGGCAAATCGCGCAGGCACGGCGGCTGCAGCTGCCTCATGTCTACCTCGGCTACTGGATCGCGCAAAGCCCCAAAATGAACTACAAGGCCAAGTTCTCGCCCTGCGAGGTGCTGGTCGACGGAGCCTGGCGGGCCCTGTGAGTGCGCTTCGCCATTTCACCAAGTAAAATCGACTTTTCTCAAAGCAGTTCTATGCGAAAAGCTGACGCCCCCGTTGCCGCCACGCCGACCATCCAGGTGATCGAGCGCATGTTCAGCCTCATCGATGTGCTGGCCAGCCGCGAAGAGGCGATCTCGCTCAAGGAAATCAGCGAGAAAACCGGCCTGCACCCCTCGACGGCCCACCGCATCCTCAACGACCTGACGGTGGGTCGCTTCGTCGACCGGCCCGAAGCCGGCAACTACCGACTGGGCATGCGCCTGCTGGAGCTGGGCAATCTGGTCAAGGGTCGGCTCAATGTGCGTGACGCGGCGCTGGCGCCGATGCGCGAGTTGCACAAGCTGATCCAGCAACCGGTCAATCTGAGCATGCGCCAGGGCGACGAGATCGTCTACATCGAGCGCGCCTACAGCGAACGCTCGGGCATGCAGGTGGTGCGGGCCATCGGTGCGCGCGCACCGCTGCACCTGACCTCGGTCGGCAAGCTCTTTCTCGCCGCCGACGACCCGGTGCGCGTGCGCGCCTACGCCTCGCGCAGCGGCCTGGCGGGCCACACGCGCAACAGCATCACGGTGCTGCCGGTGCTCGAGCGTGAACTCTCGCGCGTGCGCCAGTACGGCATTGCGCGCGACAACGAGGAGCTGGAACTCGGGGTCCGCTGCATCGCCGCCGGCATCTACGACGACCAGGGCAAGCTGCTGGCCGGCTTGTCGATTTCGGCCCCCGCCGACCGCCTGGACGAGGCCTGGATCGCCAAGCTGCAAGCCACGGCGCAGCACATCTCGGCGTCGTTGGGACACCAAGCCGAGGCATGAAAAAAGCCCTCCGCGGAGGGCTTGGGGATGCGCGGGGCGGGCTCAGCTTTGGCGCGCGAGCCCGGCGCCCAGCGTGGCGGCACGCGGCCCCGACTCCAGCCAGCGGCGCACGCGTTCGGCGTCGGCGATGCGGCTGAGCTTGCCCGCCGAATCCAGGAACACCAGGATCAGCTTGCGGCCCGCGATCTGCGCCTGCATCACCAGGCACTGACCGGCTTCCGAGATGTATCCCGTCTTTTGCAGGCCAATGTCCCATTGCGGGCTCTTCACCAGGCGGTTGGTGTTGTTGTAGTGCAGCACACGGCGACCGACCTCGACCTCCCGGCCCGGCGAAGTCGACAGCTCGCGCAACACCGGCTCTTTGTAGGCGGTGGCGACCAGGGTCGCGAGGTCGTGCGCGCTCGACTGGTTGCGGCTGGACAGGCCGGTGGGCTCGACATAGCGCGTGTCGCGCATGCCCAGCGACTGCGCGCGCGCATTCATGCGTTCGACAAAGGCGTCCAGGCCGCCGGGAAAGGTGCGGCCCAGGGCATGCGCCGCGCGGTTTTCGCTCGACATGAGCGCCAGGTGCAGCAAGTCGCCGCGCGAGAGCACCGAACCGACCGCCAGGCGCGAGCTGCTGCCCTTTTCGGTGTCGACATCGGCCTGGGTGATGGTGACCATTTCGGACATGGGCAGCTGCGCTTCGGCCACCACCAGGCCGGTCATCAGCTTGGTCAGCGAAGCGATGGGCAGCACCGCCTGTTCGTTTTTGCGCAGCAGCACTTCCTGGGTGTCCTGGTCGATCACCAGCGCCACGCTCGAGCGCAGGTCGAGCGGGTCATTGACCGCATGCAAGCCGGCGAGCTGGCCAAACGAAGGCCTTGCGGCGACCGCAACGGTCTTGAGCGGCGCGCTTTTGGCGGTGCGACGCACCGCGGTCTTCGCGGGCTTGGCCGCCACCGCTTTCTTGCCACTGGCGGTGGCTGCGCGCTTGTGCGTGGCCGTTTGCGCCGCCGCTTCGCTCCACAGCGCGAGCATGCCCAGCGCCAGCATTCCTGCAGCGAGGATTCGGAACCAGGACGGCGAGGAAGGGGCGATGCGAAGGCGGGCCATGCAAGAAAGTGACAAATTTGAGAAAAAGTTGCGTGGAGTGTACACGCCAAAAAAAAGTCGCGCAAGATCAATCACTTGCGCGACTTAGTTCAGGTGTCGCAAAAAGGCGCCCGAGGCCGCTCAGCCCTGGGCCGCGACCCGATCGGCCTTGCTGTGCAGCTTGTTGAGTGCGCTCAGATAGGCCTTGGCCGAGGCCACGATGATGTCCGGATCGGCCCCCACGCCGTTGACCACCCGCCCGCTGTTTTGCAGACGCACCGTGACCTCGCCCTGGCTTTCGGTGGAGCCACTGATGGCATTGACCGAGTACAGCACCATCTCGGCACCGCTTTTCACATGCGCCTCGATGGCTTTGAGCGAGGCGTCCACCGGCCCGTTGCCGGCCGATTCGCTCTTGACTTCCTTGCCATCGACCGTGAACACGATGGCGGCGGTGGGCTGCTCACCGGTTTCGCTGCGCTGCGACAGCGAAACGAAACCGTATTGCTCCTTTTCGCTGGTCACGCTCTCGTCGCTCACCAGGGCCAGGATGTCCTCGTCAAAAATTTCGCTCTTGCGGTCGGCCAGTTCCTTGAACTTGGTGAAGGCGTTGTTGATCTCGGTCTCGCTGTCAAGCTCGACGCCGAGCTCCTGCAGACGCTGCTTGAAGGCGTTGCGCCCGCTGAGCTTGCCCAGCACGATCTTGTTGGCGCTCCAGCCCACATCTTCGGCGCGCATGATCTCGTAAGTGTCGCGCGCCTTGAGCACGCCGTCCTGGTGGATGCCCGAGGCGTGCGCGAAAGCGTTGGCGCCCACCACCGCCTTGTTGGGCTGCACCACAAAGCCCGTGGTCTGGCTGACCATGCGGCTGGCGGCCACGATGTGCTGGGCATCGATGCCGACGTCCAGACCAAAGTAGTCGCGGCGCGTTTTCACCGCCATGACCACCTCTTCGAGCGAGCAGTTGCCGGCGCGCTCGCCCAGGCCGTTGATGGTGCACTCGACCTGGCGCGCGCCACCGATCTTGACGCCGGCGAGCGAGTTGGCCACCGCCATGCCGAGGTCGTTGTGGCAGTGCACCGACCAGATCGCCTGGTCCGAGTTCGGCACCTTCTCGCGCAGCGTGCGGATGAAGTTGCCGTAGAGCTCGGGGATGGCGTAGCCGACCGTGTCGGGGATGTTGATGGTGGTGGCGCCTTCCTTGATGACGGCCTCGACCACGCGCGCGAGGAAGTCGATCTCGCTGCGGTAGCCGTCCTCGGCGCTGAACTCGATGTCGTTGATCAGGTTGCGCGCGAAACGCACCGATGCCTTGGCCTGCTCGAGCACCTGCTCGGGGCTTATGCGCAGCTTCTTCTCCATGTGCAGCGGAGAAGTCGCGATGAAGGTGTGGATGCGCGCACGGTTGGCGCCCTTGAGCGCCTCGGCCGAGCGCGCGATGTCGCGCTCGTTGGCGCGCGAGAGCGAGCAGACGGTCGAGTCCTTGATGTGGTCGGCGATGGTCTTGACCGACTCGAAGTCGCCGTTGGAGCTGGCGGCGAAACCGGCCTCGATCACATCGACCTTCAGGCGTTCGAGCTGGCGCGCGATGCGCAGCTTCTCGTCGCGGGTCATGGAAGCGCCGGGCGATTGCTCGCCGTCACGCAAGGTGGTGTCGAAAATGATCAGTTGCTCGCTCATTTGGTGCTCCTGTTGGCTGGCCCGTGGCCGGCACGGAAAAGACCCCCGCAGATTCCAAGACAAACGGCCCGCTGCGGGTGCATACGGGCCGTTGGTGCGGAAAACGCGCGCGCTAGTCCGACTGCCCGTGAGGCATGATGGCTAGTAGCAGGGCGCGTGCAGTCATGTTGGACAATGTATCACAAAGGGGCGGCGGTTTTGCACCGGGAAAACCATGGCCCGGGCATGGCCTGCCGCCATCGCGGCGGTCGGCACGCGTCAGTCGTGCAGGCCGCGCTCATCGGGCTCGTCGGTGGTGGTGCTGATCACGCTGGTGGGCTGGCCCTTGGCCTTGCGCACCGCATAGACCAGGTAGCCCGAGAGCGCATAGCAGACGAAGATGCCGAACAGCACGGTGGGCGGGTCGATGTTGATGATCGCGATCGCCAGCGGCACCAGCACGATGGCGGCAAAGGGCACGCTCTTCTTCATCGACAGGTCCTTGAAGCTGTAGAAGGGCGCGTTGGTCACCATGGTCAGGCCGGCGTAGAGCGTGATGGCGAACATCGGCCAGGCCAGACCGCCGCCGCCGCGGCCGGCCTCGGTCGCCAGCCAGATGAAGCCGGCCACCAGCGCAGCAGCCGCCGGCGACGGCAGACCCTGGAAATAGCGCTTGTCGACCACGCTGGTGTTGACGTTGAAGCGCGCCAGCCTGAGAGCGGCGCAGGCGCAATAGACGAAGGCCGCGATCCAGCCCCAGCGGCCCAGGTCGTGCAGCGCCCATTCGTAGGCGATCAGCGCCGGCGCGGCGCCAAACGACACCATGTCGGAGAGCGAATCCATCTGCTCGCCGAAGGCGCTTTGCGTGCGCGTCATGCGCGCGACGCGGCCATCGAGGCTGTCGAGCACCATGGCGGCGAAGATGCCCAGCGCAGCCAGGTCGTAGCGGCCGTTCATCGACATCACGACCGCGTAGAAGCCGCTGAACAGCGCTGCCAGCGTGATCATGTTGGGCAGCATGTAGATGCCCTTGTGGCGCCTGGGCGGGGTGACTTCCGGGGTGTTGAGGGGATCTGCTCCGTCGTGCATGGCTGGCCTTCAGGCTTCAATAGGGCTGACATTCATGGTGAGCAAGTGTAAGCCAGCATCAGGGGCGGCAGCGGCAGGCGCAAAAAAACCGCCCGCCGGCGAACCGGGGACGGTTTTCAGGGTCACAGCCGGCCGCAAGGCCGGCAGGGATCAGTTGCGGCTCTGGTCGACCAGCTTGTTCTTGGCGATCCAGGGCATCATGCCACGCAGCTTCTCGCCGACGACCTCGATCGGGTGCTCGGCGTTGAGGCGGCGGCGCGCGGTCATCGAAGGATAGTTGGTGCGGCCTTCGAGGATGAACATCTTGGCGTATTCACCGGTCTGGATGCGCTTCAAGGCGTTGCGCATGGCTTCGCGCGACTTCTCGTTGATGACCTCGGTGCCGGTCACGTACTCGCCGTACTCGGCGTTGTTCGAGATCGAGTAGTTCATGTTGGCGATGCCGCCTTCGTACATGAGGTCGACGATCAGCTTGAGCGCGTGCAGGCACTCGAAGTAGGCCATTTCCGGAGCGTAGCCGGCTTCGGTCCGGGTCTCGAAGCCCATCTTGACCAGCTCGACGGCGCCGCCGCACAGCACAGCCTGCTCGCCGAACAGGTCGGTCTCGGTCTCTACCTTGAAGTTGGTCTCGATGATGCCGCCCTTGCCGCCGCCGTTG
>JACCEC010156733.1_pt1 | contig 12061 bp, 10 predicted proteins | sample 7450121 | NCBI WGS metagenome assembly JACCEC01 (sample SAMN15323455, study PRJNA562643) | freshwater metagenome | isolation source: river surface water | place: USA:Blue River Watershed | collected 2017-08-18 | reverse complement strand
TATGAGGGTGAACCTAATGCTTTCGCCACGGGCGCTTTCAGAAATTCGGCTTTGGTGGCGGTGTCCACGGGTTTGTTGCAAGGCATGACCCGCGAAGAAGTGGAAGCGGTGTTGGCCCATGAAGTGGCACACATTGCCAATGGCGACATGGTGACTCTCACCTTGGTGCAAGGCGTGCTCAACACCTTTGTGGTGTTTTTGAGCCGCGTCATTGGCTATGCCGTGGACAGCTTTTTGCGCAAAAACGATGAAGAAAACACGGGACCTGGCATTGCTTATTACGTCACCAGCATCGTGTTGGACATCGTCTTGGGTATCGCTGCGAGTGTGGTCGTGGCCTGGTTCAGTCGTCAGCGCGAATTCAGGGCTGATGCGGGAGCCGCAGCGCTGATGGGTCGCAAGCAACCCATGATCAACGCTTTGTCGCGCTTGCAGCACATGCAATCGGAAGGCTTGCCCCCCAGCTTGCAAGCCATGGGTATTTCAGGTGGATTGGGCAAGATGTTCTCATCGCACCCCCCCCTGGAAGAGCGCATTGCCGCATTGCAAAACAGTTGAATGTCGGTTCTTGCGTTAACGCGATTCGCCCAAAGCTTGGGCAATCGCGTTTTTTTTCACCCGAGGTTTGGGGCATGCACCCTTGGGTAATTCGAACCAAGTTCGCACATCGACGTCCAAACCCACACCATGCATGTAGTTGTAGATGGCTTTTTTCAAACCGCGCCCCAGCCCTTCATGGTCAGTCCCGGTCGGATCGATGAAGCCCACATCGTTTTGCGCAAAACCACCATCCACCAAAGGCAGTAATTGAACACCATAGGCCTCGGGGTTCAGACCCACTGGCGAGTGCACGGTGCAGGTGAACCGGTGGAAAAAGCCGCTGTGTATGCAACCGTTTTCGAAGAGTTGACGCACATATTCCAAGGAATCGACAGTGTCTTGCTCGGTTTGCGATGGAAAACCATACATCAGGTAGGCATGGACCAAGACCCCTGCATCCGCAAAGCCCTTGGTGACCCGTGCCACTTGCGCCACCGACACCCCTTTTTGCATGAGTTGGAGCAATCGGTCGGAGGCCACTTCAAGGCCGCCTGAGACAGCGATGCAGCCACTTTCGGCCAGCAAGTCGCACAAGTCAGGCGTGAAGGTTTTTTCAAATCGGATATTGCCCCACCAAGTGACTTGCAGTTGCCGACGCAGTATTTCTTCAGCCATGGCTTTGAGGGATTTTGGCGGAGCCGCTTCATCGACCAAATGAAAACCTGTTTGACCAGTTTCTTCCACGATGCGCTCCATGCGATCCACCAAGGTTGACGCCGAGGCGGCATCGAAGCGGGAGATGTAGTCCAGTGACACATCACAAAAACTGCACTTTTTCCAGTAACAACCGTGTGCAACGGTCAGTTTGTTCCAACGACCATCGCTCCACAAACGGTGCATCGGGTTCAGCATGTCCAACAAGGACAGGTATTGGTGCAAGGGTAAACCGTCCCAGGTGGGCGTGCCCACATCCTCAAAGGCGACATCGGGTTCAGCCCAATTGATGTATTTCACTTCAGCTTCTTGGCGCACGAAACTGCGTACCAAGCGTTGCTGAGAACGCTGACCTTGAAGATGCTCGATCAATGCCAACAAAGGTCGCTCACCTGCATCAAGTGTGACCACATCGACAAAATCAAACAAGCGGGGTTCACGCAATTGACGAAGCTCGGTGTTGGCATATCCCCCACCCAATGCAATCGTCACTCGTGGGAAGTGTGCTTTGACGGTCTGCGCCACACGCAACGCTGCGTACAAAGCCCCTGGAAAAGGAACCGACAACAACACCAAGTGGGGTTGATGCTGGGTCATGGCATCCAAGGTGAGTTCTTGCAGCATGGCGTCCAACAAGGTCGGGGGCGCTGCAAGCGCTGCAGCCATGGCATCGAAACTGGCTTGACTGCTGGCCAGCGCTTCACCGTAGCGCACAAATTCGAAGCGCTCATCCACCGCATCCCGCACCACATCCGCGATGTCGTTCAGGTACAGCGTGGCCAAATGCCTGGCGCGATCTTGTTGACCCAAAGCGCCAAAGGCCCAAGCCAAAGGGTCAGCGCTGTCGTCATCAAACACATCCAAAGAAGCAAATCGGGGGCCTTCTGGTAAAAAACCGCGACCAGCGATGCGGTGACACAGGGTGGCATCTCGCCCTTGCAAAAAAGCGATGGTGGCGGCAATGGTGGTTTCATACCTTGGGAAATGATCTAGAAACGCATTGACACTGGCGCTGCGCATTTCAACGGACAACGCCAATGCTTTGTCTTTGACTTGTTGCAAGCCAACAGGTGAAAGCAATTGCAAAGCCAAGCCCAAGGCCAAGTCGATTTGTTGCGCATAAATCCCTTGCTCACGCAAAAAGCCGGTGATGTAAGCGGTAGAGGGATAGGGCGTGTTGAGTTGCGTCATGGGGGGAATGACGCTCAACACGCGCATCTCAGAGTGCGCGTTGGGATGGACGAGAGAGGACGTCAAGCGGGCAAATAACCTTCCACCGACAAATAACGCTCACCAGTGTCGTAGTTGAAACCCAAGACCTTGGCACCTGCTGGCATTTGGGGCAGATGCTGCGCAATGGCGGCCAAAGTGGCCCCTGAGGAAATACCCACCAACATGCCTTCTTCACGCGCGGCGCGTCGGCCAAATTCACGCGCCTCTTCAGCATCGACTTGAATCACCCCGGTAAGCAAGTCGGTGTGCAAGTTTTTGGGGATGAAGCCCGCGCCAATGCCTTGGATGGGGTGTGGTGATGGTGCACCACCCGAGATGACAGGCGAAGCCTTGGGCTCTACCGCAAACACCTGCAACTTCGGCCAGTGTTTTTTCAACACTTGGGCGCAACCGGTGAGATGGCCACCCGTGCCAACGCCAGTGATCAGGGCATCCAGACCTTCTGGAAAGTCGGCAATGATTTCTTGGGCCGTGGTGCGTACATGCACCTCGATGTTGGCGGCGTTTTCAAACTGTTGTGGCATCCAAGCGCCTGGCGTTGAGGTCACCAATTCTTCGGCTCGGGCGATGGCGCCTTTCATGCCTTTTTCGCGCGGCGTCAGATCGAAGGTGGCGCCATAGGCCAACATCAAGCGACGACGTTCGATGGACATGCTGTCAGGCATGACCAGCACCAATTTGTAGCCTTTCACAGCGGCGACCATGGCCAAACCCACACCCGTGTTGCCAGAAGTGGGTTCGATGATGGTGCCCCCCGGTTTCAAAACGCCACTTTTTTCAGCGGCTTCCACCATGTTCAATGCGATGCGGTCTTTGATCGAGCCACCCGGGTTGCTGCGTTCGGATTTGATCCACACTTCATGTTGATCACCAAACAAGCGGTTGATTCGAATATGGGGCGTATGGCCAATCGTCTCCAGAATATTGTGTGCTTTCACTTGTATCTCCTACCTTGTTGATTCATTTTGCAGTATTTGCATCGCGACAGCCTCGCCCAGCTTGATGCCATCGACGGCAGCAGACAAGATGCCCCCTGCATAGCCTGCACCTTCGCCACCAGGATAAAGCCCCTGCATATTCGGACTTTGCATGTGGATAGTCCGATCAATGCGCAAGGGCGATGAGGTGCGAGTTTCAACCCCTGTCAACACCGCATCAGCCATGTCAAATCCTTTGATCTTTCGACCAAACACAGGCAAGGCCTCGCGCATCGCATCAATGGCATAAGCAGGCAAAACCTGACCTAAATCCGTCATGTGAACGCCAGGCTTGTAAGAGGGTTCGACCGAACCCAGCTGGGTAGAGACATGGCCCTTGATCAAATCACCCACCAGTTGCGCAGGCGCATGGTAATTGCGACCGCCTGCCAGGAACGCTTTGGACTCCAATTGACGCTGCAGCACCATGCCAGCCAGCGGATGAAATCCATCGCGCGTGTCTTTCGTGTCCAAGCGCACTGCATTGCCCAGTTCTTGTCCCAATTCCGCCTCCAAATCAGCCGCTTGGGTGGGAAAGTCAGAAGGGTCGATGCCCACCACAAGCCCCGCATTCGCGTTGCGCTCGTTGCGTGAATATTGACTCATGCCATTGGTCACCACGCGTCCGACCTCGCTGGTGGCAGCCACCACGGTCCCACCCGGGCACATGCAAAAACTGTAAACGGCACGACCGTTTTGCGCATGATGAACCAGCTTGTAGTCGGCCGCACCCAACATGGGATGACCTGCATGCACCCCCCATCGGGCGCGGTCAATCACACCTTGCGGATGCTCAATGCGCACGCCAATTGAAAATGGCTTGGCCTGCATGGACACACCGTGTCGGTGCAACATGGTGAAGGTGTCGCGCGCACTGTGGCCCAAAGCCATCACAACATGGTGGGCAGGCAATTCATAAGTCTCACCCGTGTCTTGTCGAAGCACTTTCAGTGCCTGTACTTGATGTTGGTCGTGTAGCAGGTCCGTCACGCGTTGCTGAAAACGAAACTCACCTCCCAAACGGATGATCTCTTCCCGCAAGCCCTCGACCACCTTCACCAATTTGAATGTGCCGATGTGGGGGTGTGCAGCCCACAAGATTTCTTCAGGCGCACCAAAACGCACAAACTCGTTCATGACTTTGCGGCCCAAATGCCGTGGGTCTTTGATTTGACTGTAGAGCTTGCCGTCTGAAAAAGTGCCAGCGCCGCCTTCACCAAACTGCACATTGCTCTCGGGTTTCAAGATGGACTGACGCCACAGTCCCCAGGTGTCCTTGGTCCGTTGACGGACCGATGGGCCTCGCTCAATCACGATAGGTTGCAAACCCATTTGCGCCAATACCAAAGCGGCAAACATGCCGCAAGGCCCAAATCCCACCACCACCGGTTTGCTGGGCTGTGCAGCAGACCCATCAGCAGGTGCTTGGACAGGCGGACGCCATAACATGTTGGGAGTGACCTGCACATGTGGATTGTTGGCATGTTGAGCCAACAGCAAGGCTTCTTGATGGGGATTTTGCAGTTGGACATCCACGATGTAGACCACTTGCAATTTTTGACGCGCATCGAAACTGCGCTTGAACACACGCCATTCAAAAATATCACCGAGTGGCACACCCAATGTTTGGGCAATCAAGGGTACCAATGCTGGTGGGTAAAGCGGTGGCGATGACTCGCGATCAGGCGGGTCGAAGGACGCATCAAGAGGGAGTTTGAGTTCGGAGAGGCGAATCATGACAAAGGGTCCGTGTCGATCGGACAAAATTTGTACTGTTTGTGGGGTGGATTTTTCAGGGCTTGATCTTTTGAATGATGACTTGAATTTGTGCCAACGCGGAGCCAGTGGTTTGATCAAAAGGATAACCACGCTGCACCAACCATTTGATGAATTGATACCTGATGGGGCTGTCTGGATTGGTTAAACGCTTCAGAATACTCATGACCAATTTCAACGGATGCTTCAGCCTGCGGGGATTTGAGCCGTGCTTGAAAAGCAACTCACGCTTCAAGTGGGTGTCATGAATCTCTGTTGAAATCAAATGTGCGTCAGGAAGTGCCAGATGCATTTGAGCAATGTCATAGGAAAAATCAGACAGGGGTTTGGAACTATTCAGCCTGAAACTTGATTTGTGATCGTCATTGAAAAAACTGGGCCAAAGGCCTTGTTCATAAAGCTCTTCGTGAGGAACAACGGTCACCAAATAACCTCCCGGCTTCACCAGTGACCACCATTCAGATAACGCGTCAATCGGATTGTTCATGTGTTCCAAGCAATGACTGCTGTGCACAGTATCAAAGCTATTGGATTCAAAATAATTTCTGATGTGATTGGCATCGCCATGCTGTTGATCAAAAACAATGGCACTGGAACACACAGGATCTTTTCCAGCACCAATGTCTAGCACTCGACCAGAAAAATAAGTAGATGAGAAATCGTTTCCCCTGATGGCATTGGTCTTGGATGATTCATTCATGGAACTACAAGGCTGAAAGTGTATGGACGTGAGTCTGACAGTGAGAATTATCAGGGGATAATTCCAATTGTGAAGCTCGCTAGGCCGTCGCTGGTGCATAGACAGAAATGTCGCACTGGAGGAACGTCCGGACTGCACAGGACAGCGCAGGAGGTAACACCTCTCCACCGCAAGGTGAGGATCAGAGCAACAGAGACGAGTCAATATGAATGCTTAGGCATTCTTGTTGGGTGAAACGGGCAATCTCTGCGCGCAGCAATACCAAGTAGGCCAACGTTGAGGCGGTCCGCGGAGTTGGCGGGTAGGTAGCACCGAGCTGGGTGGGTGACCCTCGGCCCAGAGGAATGACGGTCAGATGCGAGGCAACTTGCATGCACAGAATCCGGCGTATCGGCGGGCTTCACACTTATCGAAAGGGTTTTTCATGAAGTGGCGATTTATCTACAGAGGCATGAAAGCCAGATACAGAGATCAAAAAATCGAGTTGAAAACATTGGTCAATGCTTTGAAACCGGATGATGTTGCGGTAGATGTGGGCTGCAACAAAGGGAGTTACTTATGGGCATTGAGCAGGGCTGTGCCAAAAGGGCGGGTGGTGGCATTTGAGCCTCAACCTTTATTGGTTGAATATTTGAATAAAGCCTGCTTTGAATCCGGATTGAACAATGTATTGATTGAAGGCAAAGGTGTTTCAGACCGAAATGATGTTCTATCTCTGGCAGTTCCAGGAGGGCAAGCCACATCGCCCGGTGCATCATTTGAAGATGCTGTCAAAAAAAGAGAGTCTGTACAAGCTTACGATGTTGAAACCATCAAACTGGATGACTATTTCAACAATGAAGCCAAGCACATTGGTGCCATCAAGATTGATGTTGAGGGGCATGAATTGGCTGTCATCAGGGGAGCTCAGCACATTCTTTCAAGGCACCGTCCCATTGTTGTTTGTGAGTCTGAACAAAGACACATGTCGCAAGGTCATGTAACAGACCTTTTCGAACTCATGGAAAAAATCGGTTATTCGGGTCAATTTGTAGACGCTGGCGTTTTAAGACCTTTGTCCGATTTCATACCAGCGGTTCATCAATCTGAACAAGGCGATCGCTTTTGGGATCAACCTCACTATTGCAATAATTTTATTTTCAAAGCCATGTAGAGAGATGGATACTTCGAGACTGGATCAAATCACCAAATACAGTTTGTTGGTTTTTGCCTTTTCAATACCTTGGTCGAGTGCGCTCTATCGCATGAGTGTTTTTGCCCTTTGCTTGTGCTTTCTCGCACACCTGTGGTTGACATATTTTCATGGACATCTGCCGGCAGAAGGCAAGACTTTCAATGGTCTGCGCCCTGACCTGATTTGGTTGTGGCCAGTGGGCCTGTCAATTTGGGTTGCTGCCAGTTGGTTTTGGACTTCAGGCAGCCCTGAGCTCTACAGATTTGATGCATGGAGATACATCAAACTGCTGATGATTCCGGTGATTGGATTTTTCATTCATCGATTGTTTGACTCGCAAGAAATAAAAATCATCAAAGCTTTTGGTATGGGGGTTGTTGTATTGATGATCCCCACCTATTTAGACTTTCTCGGCGTATTTCAATTGTTGCAAATCTCTGATCTCGTCAAGGGCGATGCAGCCTATCACCGCCACTCATCCATGGGTTTGAACTTGGTCTACTGGAGAAATCAAATAGTGCATGGCTTTCATGTGGCCATGCTATTTGGCATCAGTTTGTTGACAAAACCAAAAAATGGATCGTCCAGATACTTGCACTGGGGCATCGCTGCTTTGTGTATGTTTGATGTTTTGTATTTGATTGTTGGCAAGATGGCTTTGTTCAGTTTGATTGCGAGTGCTTTCCTTGTTTTGCTGTTAAGCGTGAAGAACAATAAATTGAAATACCTCGCATTTAGCGCCATTTTTCTTGCTGTTTTTATTGCTTTTAGCAGTGGAATACAACAGCGAATTTTCTTGATATGGAATGAGGCTAGCAGTTTTTATTTAAACCATCGAATTGACACGTCCACAGGAAATCGACTGCATTATTGGGGCATCAGTATTGAACTTTTTCTTCAGCATCCAATCATTGGCAATGGGGCAGGTTCATTCAGAGAATTTTTGATGGTCTCCAATGATCCTCTTTCGCAAATTTTTCATTACCACACGCACAATGAATATCTGACTCAGCTTTCGCAATTTGGTTTGATTGGATTGGTTCTTTTTTTGGGGGTCATTTATTGGGCCATCAAGTCAGCCCGTCAAAACCCTGATTTGAGAGTCCAAAATTGCGTTTTGCTGACAATGGTTTTATTCGCGATGAATGCTTTTTCTGACTCTTCATTGCACAATGAATGGGAGGGTTGGACATTGGTATTGTTCACATCCATTGCCATTGCAAATCAAATGCAATTCAAGCCAAGAGATTGATATGAATTTTTTTTCTCGTTGGATAGAACAACAAGGCAGAGAGATCACGACTCAACCATTGGTGATTCCCGTGAAGGGAATGCAAGACGCTTACATTGAAACTGAGGGTTTGCGCAAACTGGGGTGGAGAGTTTTACGTCGCAAACTTTACCTTTGGGCCAACAGACAATTTCAATCTTACCGGCACGAAATTGATCCTGGTTGGCGGAAAGGTCTTTGGATATATTTCAGGACAGCCCAGATCGGTGACTCGTTGATGGATTTGTCAGCCAGGAGTTTTTTCGTTGAAAAAAACTGTCAAATAGATTTATGGACCAGTCCTTTATTGGCCCAGTTGTATCAAGATGACGATTGGTTTCAAGCAGTGCACTCTGATCTGCAAAGCATGATTGGCAAGGATTACGATTTCATTGTTGTTCAAAGCATGCATCACAGCGCTCTGAAAATGAAAGTCAAGCATTTCCCAGATTTGCCTTGGATTTGCATGCAAGGTTTTTATGACGTGCCTGACTTTGACCGAGCACCTTGGGGCGCTCAGCGGCTCTTTGATCTTTACGGGGAGCCCAAGCATCCTTTGCGAAATTGGCATGGACGACAAAAACTTTCTGCTCGATACCTCACACCTCTGACAACCAAATTTCGAACCACCATCGTTCTCGGTGGTATGGATCCTGTTCGTACTTTTGATAACTGGCCAGATGTTGTGAAGGAGCTGGTGGGATCAATTGGTCATGAAGTCACCTTGATCGGTACTGGAACCGCAGCAGCTCATCAGGCAAATCAAATCAAATCACTGCGTTTGTCAAAGGGGGTCATTGACTTGGTGAATCAAATCAATATCCACGAATTGATTCAAATTTTGTCCGAAACCAAGCTGTTGCTTGTGGCAGATGGTGGTGCAATGCACTTGGGTGTGGCATTGCAGGTTCCTCAAATCATTTCTTTGTTCATCAAAGGAATTCCGCCCGATCTTCGCATTCCTGATGAGCACCTCTCATTGGCCATCACAAGTCAAACGGGCTTTATCAGAGATATTTCGACTGCAGATGTGATGGCGAAAATTCATTTGGCCATCTCAAACGATGGCATGACTCTGTCGAACACGCTCAACATGCGCCAATAACGACCGCATGGCCACAGGCCAAAGACCTTGTGGGACATCGTCGTAAACCAATCGCAACCAATCGTCCATGGTGCCATTAGGCAGGGCTTTCATGGCGGCGATCACTTTGGCTTCGCGCGCCAATCGATGTTGTTTCAAACGTCGCATGCAATCAATGGCGCTGAATGCTTCACCCCACAGATTGCCCAGCACATGGCCATGGGCTGGCAATATGAACGCCACATGGTGCGCATGGGCCTGATCAATCAACTTGTCCAATGATGCCAAGTAGTCACCCATGTGGCCATCCGGTGGATCAATCACGGTGGTGCTGCCATTGAGCACATGGTCGCCACTGAACAGCAAACCGTCTTCTTCCAAAAGCAAACAAAGATGATTGGCGGCATGGCCTGGCGTGTGAACCACTTGGAGTGTGTGGGTGTCACTCGGCCCTTGCAAAACCAAGCGCTCACCATCTTTCAATTCTTGATCGGGCACAAATGCACTGTTTGCGCGCGATGTCGGTGCTGAGGATATGCCCCAAATGGGCACTTGCAAGCCCTTGGATTCGCACCAGGATTTCAGTAAAAAAGCCCCAGGCGCATGGTCTGGGTGTGAATGGGTGCAAACAATCGCCTTGATGCGCCCTTGCGCACTGTCCCACAAACGTTGCACATGGCTGGTGTCTGCAGGGCCTGGGTCAATGACGATGTGCCCGCTGTCAGCATCACCCACCAAATAGCTGTTGGTACCAGGACCAGTCATGACACTGGGATTGCGCGCTGTCAAGCGCTGAACGTGTTTCAATAAACGCACCGGCGTTTGACTCTGCCAATCGAGCCGATGCACGATTTGTCCATCACGGCAAGTCAAAGCCAGTTCGCCAAAAGGCGCGTCATGTTCCATGAAACGCACTTCTTCATCGTTCAACCAGCCTGCGCGGGGGCAACTGGTGAACCACGGCTGCTCACTGGCACAAGCTTGCATCACGCTCTCTACCGTCTGGTGCGCTTGCATCCGCTCCAAGGTTTTGATGGTGGGAAAGATGATGAAAAAATCATCTTCACGATGGCGCCGCAAAGCTTCTTCAGGACGAATCCAAAGGGGTTCAAACTGCTCCTGTTCATCTGCCACAGGTGTTTGATCTGGCGGCATGCGGGCCACCAAAAACGGTACATCAAAGCGTCGTTTGAGATCGCGGTCGGTGATCCAATGCGCCAAGACAAAGACCTGATCAGCCGCCAAAGTCCATCCCATTTCTTCGCATTGGGTGAACAGCGGTCGTTGACGATCGAATGTGGCGATGTCGCTCATGTTGGCCATGTGGCCTTGGCGATTGGTGGCCAGCAAGATGCCCAATTCTTCAAAACTCTCTCGAATGGCCGCCATCGCTTGGGTCAGTCGCAGATCATTTTGCGTCGGTCGACGCTTGGCCAGGTGATGCACTTGCGCGTCTAACGGGTCTATACCGCCGCCAGGAAACACATAGGCACCCGGCGCGAAACTGGCGGTGAGGGATCGGCGCGTCATCAGCACCTCCAGCCCTTGGTCGCCATCGCGCAAGAGCAACACTGTGGCTGCGGGCAATGGCGCTGCGGGCGTTCGAGCGGGATGAATTTGCAGATGAGGGCGGACCATGGCGTGAGAAGTCGTGTTGGTGAAGCGATGATAATCGGGGCATGCGTATTCGATTTACCAAAATGCAAGGTGCAGGCAATGATTTCGTCGTGCTTGACGAAACCCAAGGTTTGCTGGGGTTGACGACATCGCAGTACCGTTTCATTGCCAACCGCCACTTTGGTGTGGGTGCTGACCAAATCCTGAGTGTGCGCGCCGCACCCGAACCCGATGTGGATTTTGAATACGTCATTCACAATGCCGATGGTGGCGAGGTTGAGAACTGCGGCAACGGTGCGCGTTGCTTTGTGCGTTTTGTTCGCAGCAACCATTTGACCCACAAAACCACGGTCAAGGTCAAGGTTCATGGCGGTGTGATGTCCTTGAGCGAACTTGACAACGGCCATGTGTTGGTTGACATGGGTTTGCCCGTTTTCAACTTGCCCAAAGTGCCCTTCCATCCCCAACACGCCCAAGCCATCAATGGCACAGATGATTTGTGTTGGCGTTTGGCTTTGAATGCACATGACCAAGTGGAAGTGGCTGTGTTGTCCATGGGCAATCCCCACGCGGTTTGCCGTGTCGAGGATGTCACCACGGCACCCGTGCTCTCATGGGGCCCCTTGATCGAACATCACCCTGCCTTCCCGATGCGCGTCAATGCCGGGTTCATGCAAGTGCTGTCACGCAGCGAAATCCGGCTTCGGGTGTTTGAGCGCGGCGCTGGCGAGACCCTGGCCTGCGGCACAGGTGCTTGCGCTGCTGTGGTCGCTGGCATTCAACAGGGTTGGTTGGATCCGGTGGTGCAAGTTCACACCCATGGCGGTCAGTTGACCATTGAATGGCAAGGCAAAGAAACACCCGTGCTGATGAGCGGTCCGGCCACCACGGTATTCACTGGCGAGATGGAGATTCCTGAATGAACAACCCGATCACACCGATCACTGAAGACGACATTGCCAACTTCTTGGTCAAC
>JACCEC010816097.1_pt1 | contig 12062 bp, 8 predicted proteins | sample 7450121 | NCBI WGS metagenome assembly JACCEC01 (sample SAMN15323455, study PRJNA562643) | freshwater metagenome | isolation source: river surface water | place: USA:Blue River Watershed | collected 2017-08-18 | reverse complement strand
TAGACTAGTATCAACATGACAATTATATTGATTGGATAATATCCATGAATTAAATTCATTATCTTGATGTGCACGAATTATAAATTGAATATTATTTAATTCTAAAAAAACTTTAATAGCATCAGTTCCTACATGAAATCCGATTTGTCTATTGTTCCATGCAAATTGAGAATCTTTTAATTCTGATGGATCATTCCATCTTATTTGTTCTGTAATATTAATATCAAAATGTTCTTTTAATGTTGAACCACTATATTCATTTAACACATATTTTTTTACCCAATACTTATTTGTTTGTCCTTCATATGGATGATACTTTATATGTAATATTTTTTGTTTATTATCATTTATAAAATCTCTAAAATCAACTGGTGTTACATTAGCAATTTTTTGATTTTCATCACCAGCATCACCATCTAACTCCATTGGAACACATCCATGAGACATCCAATAAGTTGAATTTGTATCCTTACATTTTAATATAATAGCTGATGATAAAACAGTAAAAAAAGTATGAAAAGCATTTTCAAACTGGTTAAAATAATTATTTCCAGTTTTAACTTTTAACTCACTCAAAAATCCTTGAGATGAGTATTGGCTGATTTCTTCATGATTTCCTCTGTTTATTATCATTTTTAATTCATTTTCAGTATTATTTTGTATTATAAACTGACATAAAATACATAAAATTTCCATTGCATATTGTCCTCTGTCAACAATATCTCCTAAAAATATAATTTTATAACCAGGATTAATCGTATATTTATTATCAGATAAACTAATAACACCCAAAACATGCAACCTGAATAAATGTCTTAAAAATGTATGAAAACTTCCATGAAAATCACCAAATACAATAATTTTTTCTGTAGTTGGAACTTCTATTTTATATATCAATGCATCATTATGTTCAATAGACATTTTTTTCTTAGATAACTTATTTTTTGTTATGTATTCTAAATTTTTTGTTGTTGCATCTTGTAATATCTTTAAATATTTATTCAACAAATTATCATTTTTTTTATATTCTGAAATATTTGTTTCACTCAGTGTTGATTTTTTTGCTTTGTATTTTCTATAAAATTTATAAAAAGATTTAATATCTACACCATTTACAACTGAGCTTGAATAATTAGTATTTTGTTCATTATCTAAAAGTCCTCTTAATGGGTCAAGACTATATTGAAATTTTTTTTCTCTGTGAATTGCATAGGGTGAATTCATACTATAAGTAGAGTATATATCTGGGTCATTGTTTTTTTGTGTTCTTTTTTTAAAATTGCCAAATCTCAGTTCTTCTCTATTGTGTTGTTGTATTTTACTAGAATACCATGAAATCGCATATTGATAAAATTCAATACGAGGAACACAATAATTACAAGATGATGAATTTGATGATTGTGTTGGATTTGACATTAAGGAAGATGAAGAAGAAGTTGATGAAGTTTGGGTATTATTATTTTTTGGTGATGAATTTGACATTGATGTTGATAGTGATGAAGTTTGATTTAGCGTTGTTGATGGTAGTATCGGATTTGATATTTTGTTTTTTTCAACTCTACGAAGCTGTATATCAATTATAGGGACAATTTTTTTCAGGTCAGAAATAAATCTGTCACAAATTCCTTTTTTAATCCACACGTTTTCATTTAATTTTTTAAAGTCTTCATATAATCTCATTAAATTAAATAACAAATAAATAAAATTACAAAATGTGTTATTCATTTTTATTAATTTCTCAATTATTTTTTTTAAAGAAGGAAAAAAATTTCCAACAGTATTTATATTAAATTTTAGATTCACGTAATGTAGTATAAACAAATAAATTTTTGTTTTCCTACATTTGTCTATTATATTAACTGCTTCATTAAAAGCATTATGAATTTCATTAAAATTAAAACTATTTTTTTTTATATTTTTTACATAGTTTGTTATACTCAAGTTTGTTTGTCTGTAAGTATCATACAAAATATCGAATTTTTCGTATTTAATTAAATATTTTACAATTAATTTATTTTCATATTTATAATAATTTTTAAATTCATTTAAAATTTGTTCTACAATTTGGTTTTGTTCTGCTTCATTACCATTTACAATTTTATTTATAATATTTTGAATGTTATCATCATTTAATTGTTTACCAAAATTAGTTATTGGTTTATAGTCGTTGTTATTTATTGAATTTGGTGTTTGATTACTTGACAAACTTGTCACCAGCTTTTCTGATTTTCCACTTGAACTATTGCTCATTATAATTATAATTACACTTATAAAATATAAATATTTTATATTAATATAAAAAAAAAAAATAAAAATTCATTTTAATAATTATGAAGAATCTGTTGAATCTGTTGATTCCGTCTTACTTGGTATAGCTGTTGTTGAATCAACTTCCACTGTTTGTTCTAATTTATCCCCATCAATATCCTGTATTTTTTCAACACCAAATAACATAATTACTGTAATTAATATTGTAATAGCTAAAACTGCTCCTGTCACTATCCATCCAGTCTTTGATTTTTCTTTATCCACCAACATCTTCAACAAGAAGAATCCTGATACCCAACTATTTTGTGAAATATTCTTTTGATAACTTCCTTCTTCAACTATATCTTTTGAAAATTTATTTTCAAATCCACAAATATTCATCCAAGATTTCAACAAACTTACACCTAATAATCCCCATGATGGTGAATATTCACTCAATCCTTCTCCTTCTAATCCCCTTTGGAAATTATTTGTTGCTGAATTTAATTTATTCTTCATCTTACTTGCTACTAATTGACCAACGAATCTTAAACCTCTTGCCATAAAGATAAAGATTGGATACAAATAGAAATAATTAAATGCTAATACTGTATTAAATACCCATAAAATAGGAATTACTAATATAGCTCCAGCTCCTGTAGCTCCTCTAATTAAACTCTTTCCAAATCCTGTTCCACCTCCTACTTTATTCGCTACTGTAAAGAATAACATAGCCAATACATATATCATTATCATTGTTCCCAAAAACATCCTCTTGATTGTCTTATCTTGTGTTGTATTTGTCTTAACTATATCAATATCCATCAATTTCTCTACATAAACCTGTAATGTTCTCTGTTTTTGACTCGCTTCACTTGTTTGGTCTGTTGCACTTGCAATAAATGGTGTATAACTATAAAAAATATAAATAAATACTGTTATAATAACCAATATTCCAATTACTATTGATAAAATTAACCAATTCATCTTTTTATCCATAGCTCCAATAGTATATAAAACACCAATGAAACCATAAATGAATAATATGAAAAGGGCAACCATCCAATAATCTAATTTCTTTTGGTCATTTGAAAGTGTTGTTTTATCACCAAATGGATTCTTTGTTATATCCCAATGGTCTTGTTTCTCCAAACTACTACAAATAGCTGTTTGGAACATTATCATAATTATTATAAATGGTAATGATACACCAAATAATAAACCCGTCCAATATCCAATATCATTACTACTTTCACCCTTAAATAAATTTGTAGCTACATTATATCCAATATCCATTGAACCGAAAACACCTTGAACATACAAATAAACACTTATGAAAAAAACAATTGCCACATATGGTTTCATTGTTGCGAATTTACTGAAAACTTCTTTTATACTTCCGAATCTGCTGAAACCCTGGAATTGTGAAGAATCATATTGACGAGCATGCATCTTAGCCACTTGACAAGCCAAATATTTAATTTGGTTATCTTTATTTCCTGATATTGTTGGATTAATTCCAGCAACAACATTAGCAGTAACTAAATCCGCAGGATTCGGATTTTTCTCAGTAAATTCTTGATAAGCTTTTTGTTGGTAAGCTGATAATGTACTTAAATCCGGTGCTGAAACAGAAGCTTTACCTTTATCCAAATCAGCACATGTTACTTTTAAAGCATTATCGAAATTAGATTTCCAAGTTTGTTGGTCTGTTAATTCCGAATTTATTTTATTATAATATGAATATGTCGGTATAGGAACATCTCCAGATTTTATTTGTTGACTATTCATTTTCTACTCTTTACAATTACTTTTAAAGCAGATTTTTTTTTTATTCAAAATTCTTATCCAATCCCTCTTCTTTATTCTTTTTTAGACATCATTATCCCAACTGATACTGAAATCATTATCACCAACGCACTTATCACATATATCATATTAAATTTAGTTAATGATTCTCCTTGTTGATACAATATATTGTTTCCTATAAAATTACCCATCACAATTAATCCCCAAACATTATTTATATATTTCGGAGAAAAGTTAAATCCACCAACCATATTTGTCAATGAGGTCAAAAATGGTGTGCAAACAAACAACATCAACAATATCCCCAAACCTATCTTCTTCCATGAAATCTCTTTCATATCATTATCCGTCCATTCCATCATCTTCTTTCTATCCACTCCCATTGATGAATATCTCCAAACTATCCAATCTCTATCATATGCTCCCAACACATCACCATAATCTCCTGTCCAATATGCCAATAAATATTTCGACAAAAACCATCCTGACCCCAAAACTTTACTAAACAATAACCATGGACTCAAAAATTGCAATATACCTTTCATATATTCCTTAGGTTTATATCCCAATTCAACATCTCTCATTATTAAATTATTTTCATATGGATATACTCCTGTTCCATTCCCCCCATTAAATATCACTTCATATTCCCTACAATAATCATCCATCAACACATTTATAAATTCAATATTATCTCTTATTATATTCTCATCTTGTTCCGTCAATTTCGTCTTTTTATCCATTATATCCTCCATATAATAATCTCTTTTAGATTCATCAGGGTCTAATATCATTACAACTTCATTCTTATTTTCACCATTAATGAATGTTGGACGATATAATTTTAGATAAGTTCCTCCGATTTGTTGGAAGACTCCACTCAATTTTCTACTCAATTCTTGGTCAAAACACTTTTCAGTTAAAATTCTCTTTGTTTTTTCATCTGGACTAACAAAATCCGGTAAAATATAATTTGCTTGACATGTTAATAAATCAAGACTCTCATGACTCATTCCCACTAATGGCATTGTTTCAATCTTCATCTCATTCCAATCAGTCTCATAACTATTTATAAAAGTTCCCAATTGATATAAAACCCCTATTACAACAAATGGTTGGAAGAAATATGAAATGAAATCCCAAATATAATTCTTATTTTCTTTAATTTGGAAATAAGCGATATAATTATATAACATCTGTCCACTTGGTAATCCCAAATTTAATCTCCCATTTAATTCTTTACAAGCTTCATCTATCGTTGTATTTATTGGAACAGCATTTGGATTAAATTCATATGTTGCTCTGTAATCCTTGAATTTATTATCATCAACAGGTGATAAAAGTATTAGTCTTAATACATAAGTCATTAAAAGATAAATGATAATGAGACTTACGAAGAATAGTGAATAATGATTTATTTTACACATGAGAACAAAAAATACGAAATAGAATAAAAGACTAAAGATGAAGAGATAGACGGATAGATTGCGGAAGAATTGAGTTCCATATCCAGTCAATTTTCCAATATCACCATATTTTTGTAAACTGGACATCAACATAGTCATTCCGAATAATCCCATAGCAATTCCCCAAAAACCCGCTTCATTAAAATTAGGATAATAATAATAAAGAGGGATTAAAAGGAAGATGAAAGCATAGACTAATGTTGAATAATTTGTTTGATTTGAGAAAATGTTTTCAATGTGATAACTGATTTGAATCTGATTGAGATATTTATATGTTGCATCATAATTTGTTGAATCTAATTTATCATTCTGTGATTTCATAGAAATATAATAAATCAAATCTTCAGTTGGTATATTAGCAATGTTTTTAGTATCTTTTAATTCATTTTCAATTTGATTCATTTTTGTTGTATCAACAGAGATAGGTGTTGATTCGAAATGTTCCAAATAAATCTTCTTTTCATCATCTTCACCTTTTAATAATACTTTTTTGTTTTTCCGATTCTTAGAAGTCTTTTTTTTCATCTGTCCATCTTCATGAAATAAATCACTTTGATGATTTAAATCTAATTTATTTTCAAATTCTTCCATATTTTCTTAAAACACATCTATCTTTAAATCAGATATTTCTACTCTAATTCTTCTTCACACCTTTCCTTTTATATCCATCATATCCTTCTGATTCTATTAATCGTCTTATTATACCTACTCCTCTCGTTGTCCCTTCTCTAAAAATGAATCTATCATTAACTTGTAGAAATTCTGGTCTATATATAAATCTAAATCGTATTTTGCTCATTTCTCCTGGTCGAATATATTCTTTATTTTCAATATTCATCACTCTCGCTGTTTGCACAATTTTCTTACAATTTATAACTGGTTGATAGTTAATTGTTATTTGTGTTGAATGTTTCCCAACAACTATAACATCCGCTTCAAATTCATAGTAAACTGTTTGATTTATATCATCTTTAGTTAATATGTCTTTAGTGGAAAATGTTCCGGGAGGTGGTGTAATGAGATATGACCCTTTTCTGTTTTTAATTCTTTTAAAATCGATTTGTTTGTTTAAAGGTTTGACTGAAACACATCCACTCATTCCACATTCCAATCCATCGATTACATTCCTAAAATTATCATGAAAACTTCTTGCAGTGACCGGATAAAACATTCCATTTAAAGGACCTAATAACAATCTATCATTTTTCAAGATTCTCCCTTTTAATAATTTTCCAGAAATAACTGTTCCCACACCTTTTACATAAAAATAAGCATCAATAGAGAACATAACTTGTTCAGAAACTAATTCACCACTAATCTGATTTACTTTTCTAATTGGTAATTGAAATATGAAATTTCTCAAAACATCAATTGATTCACCTGTTTTATTTGAAACTGCGAAAATAGGAATATTTTTCATTAAATTAGGATTCTCTATAGGTTCATTTTCATTTTCAATAGTATTGGATGTTTCTCTTAAAACTTGATTCATCCAAATAATATTTCTTCCTTTTACCCTTTGAGTAAATAATTCGGTTAGAACATCTTTTGTTTTGGATAATACATGTGGAGGACTTGCATCAATTTTAGTGATAACAACCAAAAAAGGGATATTTAGAGAAAGACAAGTATTAAGATGTTCTCTTGTCATATCTGTAATGGAAAGATTTCCACCAACAACAATAATGGCAAAATCAACATAATATCCACACATTCCATGTAATGTTGTATGTAAATATTGTTCATGACCACATAAATCGATGAAACAACATATTTTATCTTCTGTAATGGGTATATAGTGTTGTGTAATGGCGGATGTGCGACCACTTTGTAATTCATGTTTATATTTGACTATTTTGGAACGAGCAGAGCCATTTCCATCATCTAATTCGCGATTTTTGAGAACAGATAGGAGAGTGCTTTTACCACAATCAACTCCACCAATGACAGCAATATTTAATTCTCTAACAACTTGGAAAGAAGTCATTTTAAAGAAAATAGGAATTTAAAAGAAGTTTAATAAAATTAAAGGATTAATTCTTTAAATCAACAATTAAAATAATAATTGTTTAAATGTTATTTTTTTTAAATTATTTAAAAAAAGAATTTGATTTGTGTTTTCTAAAAAAGAATTAATTTGATTTATTATTTTTTTAATAAATCATTATTTTTAAAAAAGAATCAGTAATTAAATGAAGAAGTTATGCCTTTCGTTGACACTCAAGGCATGAACCGGCCTACCCCCCATAAAGGGGGATAAGCCGGTTAGCGGGCCGAATGGCCCGCTATGCGACCCCTGTCAAGGGGTTGCATCTTGCCGTAGTGCAAACGAAGGCACTTTAATGAGAATCAACTTAAAGAAATCTTTGATTAAAAAAAGAATTTGTTTGTTGTTTTTTATTTGAATTCATTTAAAAAAAAGAATTTATTTTATTTGTGTTTTCCAAAAAAAAAGTTTGTTTAAGTTTTCCAAAAAAAGAAAGTTTGTTTAAGTTTAAAAAAAAAAGAATTTGATTTGTGTTTTTTAAAAAAAGAATTCATTTTTTCTATTATTTTTTAATGAATCAATATTTTTTAAAAAAAGAATCAGTAATTAAATGAAGAAGTTATGCCTTTCGTTGACACTCAAGGCATGAACCGGCCTACCCCCATAAAGGGGATAAGCCGGCCAGCGGGCCGAATGGCCCGCTATGCGATCCCTGTCAAGGGGTTGCATCTTGCCGTAGTGCAAACGGAGGCATTAATGAGAATCAACTTAAAGAAATCTTTGATTAAAAAAGATTATTATGAATTCATTTAAAAAGAATTTGTTTTGTGTTTTACTAAAAAAGAATTTATTTGTTTTGTGTTTTACAAAAAAGAATTCGATTTGTGTTTTCCAAAAAAGAATTTGATTTATATTTTCAAAAAAAAAATTTTATTTATGTTTTTCAAAAAAAAGAATTCAATTTGTTTTTTTCCAAAAAAGAATTCAATTTGTTTGAATTTATTTGTTGTTTTTTGTGTGAATTCATTTTAAAAAAAGAATTTATCTGTTTTGTGTTTTTAAAAAAAAGAAAGTTTGTTTATGTTTTCAAAAAAAGAATTTATTTGTTTATGTTTTCAAAAAAAGAATTTATTTGTTTATGTTTTCCAAAAAAGAATTTATTTGTTTGAATTTATTTTTTAATGAATCATTATTTTTAAAAAAAGAATCAGTTATTAAATGAAGAAGTTATGCCTTTCGTTGACACTCAAGGCATGAACCGGCCTACCCCCATAAAGGGGATAAGCCGGTTAGCGGGCCGAATGGCCCGCCATGCGACCCCTGTCAAGGGGTTGCATCTTGCCGTAGTGCAAACGAAGGCACTTTAATGAGAATCAACTTAAAGAATTCCTTGATTTATAAATAAAAATATTATTTATAAATTATTTGTTAGATTTGTTAGATTTGTTAGATAGATATGTTGGTTGGAAGGATGTTTATTTTTTACCATCTAAATTATATTGTTCAAACATATCCATGATTTTCTTCCCTTCTGTCAATACTGGACTTAATCCTTTTATGGTTGATTCCAAATTCTTTATAGAATTCATTAATTCATAAGTCTCCATTTGTGCTTTTTTTTGTGGACTCATCTTATCTTCACTATATTTCGTATTTCTGAAATCTATATTCAATTCTGGTGTCTCTTTCATATCCTCATCTTTTAACTTTATACCACCCTGAAACTTCTCTGCCATCTTCTTCATCTCTTCCACTGAACCCTGATTTCTATCCATATCCCTCTTCTCTTCCTTTGTCACTGGTTCCTCTTCAATATTATCATCCGATTTCTCATTCTTTGATAATGTCTTTAAAAACTTCTTATCTTCTTCACTATCATCTTTCTCTGCTACACCTGCATCCTTCTCATTCTCAAATCCCTCTCTCTTCTTCATTAAATCTCTCATTGATGAAACAACCATATAAAATATTCCACCAACAACTAATGATACCATCCAATTATGTGTTATCAAAAATGATACCAAAAATAATATCATAAATATAAACATATTCTCAACCAATTCCGAAATTATATTCTTTATTAATAATCCAATTATCAACAAAGCAATAATTACTACTAAACCTACTTTCAAATCTTTATCCATTGGAATCTTACCAAATGTAATTGTATTTATTGAACTCATCATCTTATTCATCCCTTTCTTTAAATCCAACTTTTTCATTTTCATCTTTCTATCTTTATTTCACATTTTTTTCTTATACTCGTATCATCCTTATAGCCAAATATGAAAATAACCCAACTAATACCGATTTCAATAAAACACCCTTCCAATTACAATCATAATTCTGATTCCCAAAAAATGAATATTTACATAACACCTTATCCACTCCAAAATTTACATTGAAAAATAATGTCACAAACACTACTATAAATATAACTATCCTCGCTTCATTCATCCATCTTCTCCATAATGGTTCTTCTTCATAATTATCATATTCATACTCTTCATATTCCTCTATTTCATCTCCTTCTCCATCCATATTATTTATAGGTGCTTGTCCACCAACAAAATCCTTCGACTTCTTCAATTGATTTTCATATTGTTGAACCATTATCGGGTCTCTTGCATTCATATTATATAATTCATTATTAAAATCACGATTCTCAAATCTCTCCTCCATATTTCTCTGATTCATATCAATTGGAGGTAATTCCATAATATCAACAGATGACTGGGGTCTTGGCATTAATTGAGTAGCCATATCTGATTGTTCTACACGATTAATATCATTTAAAGAATTATACTTGTCTAATATCTTTGAAACAATTTGGGAATCATCACCACCTCCCCCTAATCGCGATATCGGTGTACTCATATCATCCATACTCATCTCTTTTTATCTTATTTATAATTATAAATAAGATTGATTTATTTTACGCAAAAAAAACTTCCCTTATTAATATTAAACCTCTATCGGTTTTAATGGACATGTTGTATTCACAGCCGAATACTTATAACACTTATTATCCATCCCATATATCTTATTATCTAAATCTTTCACCTTCGGAGCCTTATATACTACACATTTTCCATCTTTACATGTTTTAGCCAAAACACAAGATAACCCAAATCCCCAAATTATCCCCAAAATTATCTTCGAATATGGATGTTTCAAAAATGTCAACATTCTATCTCTATCTCTCTATCTCTTCATGAGATTTGATTTTCTACATCCAATTTTATCTCCATCTTCATCCTATCTATCCTCTTCTTATTATTCCTATATTTTATCATAAAATACCACAAATACACTATAAATATTATTATTAAACAACAAAATACCATTTCTATCTTCGAATAATTCATAAAATAGAAAAATACAAATAAATAATATACTAAAATAAAACATCCAAAACCCTTACACAATTTATATGGGTCCATTATCCAACTTTCCCAATGTTGACTTCTAATATCATATATTGTCTTTGGTAAATCCATACCTTTTCCTTTACCAGACCCCAAAAAATCCATCTTTTATATATTTCCTTTCTCTCTCTTTCTCTTTTTCTTTCTTTATATCTATTTCTATTTCTTATCAAAATCTAAAACTGACTCTAAAGTTTTCAAAACTGCATTCTTATCATTGTCTAATTCAACAGCATTCCCCCCATCCTGTATCTCTATTGAATGAATTTTCGATTTATCCGTCGGACATTGAACTTCATCCGTTTTAAATTTATAACAAGTATCTGCTTTATCTCTATAAACTCTTTCATTTGATGTCTCTGGTGTAGGATATGCTATTACATATTTTTTAGGTGGAGCCAAAACATAAGTTATTAAAATACCAATAAATAATGATATGAAAAAAGCACGAACATCAATATACTCTGTAAAATCAAACATATCTTCTTCTTCTACTCATTCCCCAGATTTCTTTTCTATATATTCGTTTTTTTAACCTCCGGCCTTTTATACATGAAATATTCCATATTCCTCTGATGTTCATTCATAAATCTTCTAATATCCCTATCTATTCCATTCAATTCTTTCTGAATTATTATATATTGTATACAACTTATAATCCATAACATCCACTTCTCCACTTTATCATTACCCAACTGGAATTTCTTCGCCAATTCCTTTATCTGAAACTCCGATAAACTCTTTATCAATTTATTATTTTTATCAGGATTCTCTTTACCCAATTCTCTCGTTATCTCATTCTTCTGTTCTATTGTCAAATAACTATCTATCCTTTCAAATCTATCATTTCTTTCTTGTAAAGCCATTGATAATTCCACAATTTTCGCCAATTTTTTATCATACAGAGCTGTCACTTGTTCAAAATAATCTGATTGTATATGTTTGATTTCATCTTGATGTTTCTTTAAAATAGAATAGTTATTTGTTAATTGACTGAAGAATTCTCTATCTTCTTCACTTATATTATCAATACTCTTTTCAACTAATCGAGAAATTTGATATAATATTTCATTTAATTCACGGGAAGCTTCAAATTCATAAACTTCCAAATTAACATATTTAGAT
>JACCEC010192153.1_pt1 | contig 12065 bp, 12 predicted proteins | sample 7450121 | NCBI WGS metagenome assembly JACCEC01 (sample SAMN15323455, study PRJNA562643) | freshwater metagenome | isolation source: river surface water | place: USA:Blue River Watershed | collected 2017-08-18 | reverse complement strand
TTTTACATCACCTCCTTTTCTTTTTTTATGATAATAAGTCATCGGTGAATTGCACAGACCTCTACCGCAATTCATCCCACGCTGCCCTGCGGGTCAGACGTGGGGCTTCTTACGGAAGAAGCTAAATCCTAAACTCCTTTCACTTGTTAGTTTTCCCCGTTTGCTCTTCAAGTAGTGCTATGTCATGAGTTGACTTGCCGCTTCACTTCCTGTTCAATGTAATTGGGGATATTTTCTACCTGGGTTGAGAGTTGTTGTAGAGCTTGTTCTACTTGTTGATGCAGTTCGTTCATTTGATGTTGTTGCAAATTTCCCCATTGAGGCAATTGATTAATAAATTGTTGAAGATCGACAATCACATGAGTTAGACTATTGATTTGTTCTAATTCAGGGCGTTTTTGGAATGTTTGAACAATGACTTCTAACTCTGATTGCATCATTGTTAAGGTTTTTTCTAATAAATTTTGACGTTCTAATAAGTTTTGAATCACAACCATTAATGATTGTAATTCCTGGGCTAATTGAGGGTTGGGAGTCAACGCTAATCCTGAAGAAATATTTAAAGTATTGATGGTATTTTTTAATTGCTCCATTAATCGATCTAAATTTCCTTGATTATCCTGAACTAAATTTTTGGTATTAGCAATATTTTTCCGAGTTTGTTGGGCTAATAATTGGCGATTGAACCAATTTAATCCTAAAGCTAAAGACCCCGGAATCACAGCATAGGTCATGGTTAGTCCTGTGAGGGTGCTAAAAGAACCAATAATTGCTGCAATAATCAAAATTAATTCTAAGATCTCTGGCCATTGTTTCCGACTCAACATATTAATTATCTCACTCTAAATTATTGTTTCTAAACAAGAAGGCTTGCGGATGGTTTTTGATAGGTAAATCTCGATGATCACTTCCTCTAAATTTGCAGAATCAATCGAGCTAAATTAAAGTAAATTAAAACCCCTAAAACATCAACAGCCGTTGTAATAAACGGTGCGGACATTAAAGCCGGATCTAATCCTAATGAACGAAATAAAAAGGGTAAAGATGAACCCGCCACCGAAGCTAAGATGGAAATTGCGACTAAACTGACTCCTACGGCCACTGCAACGGGTAAATTCCCTTGGACAACAAATGTATTAGCCCAAATTGTAGCTAAAATTCCTAAAATTGTACCTAATAATGCTCCGGCTAACCCTTCACGCCAAATCACTTGTAACGGCCCCATGGCTCGAATTTCATCGGTATTCATTCCCCGAATGACAACGGTAGAAGATTGTGCGCCGACATTACCTCCTGTTCCTGTCAGTAAAGGAATAAAAAATGAGAGTGCCACCACTTGTTGTAACAATTCTTGTTGAGTTTTCAAAATTGAACCTGTGACACTATTTGTTAAAAGTAAAACTAATAACCAAACCACCCGCCTCCGAGCAATTGTTAACAAATTTGCCTGAAAATAATTGTCGCCATCGGTTTGTACTCCCCCTAAAGCATAAATATCTTTGGTAGCTTCTTGTTGAATAATATCTAACACATCATCAACGGTAATAATTCCCACTAATCGCCGTTCACTATCCACCACTGGAATTGCTAAAAAATCATACCGTTGAATAATATCAGCCACTTCCTCTTGATCGGTGTCCGTTTGCACAGAAACAATATCCTGATTCATAATTTCACCGACGGTTTGTTCCAGTTGGGCGGTGACTAAATCCCGTAATGATAAAATGCCTAATAACCGCCGATCGGAGTCGGTTACATAAAGAGAATAAATCGTTTCTGTGACATTGGCTAAACTGCGAATTCGTTCTAAACTTTGACTGACGGTAAAATATTCTTTGAGGGAAACATACTCCGGCGTCATGATTCGTCCGGCTGTTCCCGCTTCATATCCTAATAACAACGCCGTTGATTGACGTTCTGTGGGGCTTAATTCGGCAACAATTCGCCGCACTACAGAGGCGGGTAACTCCTCAAATAAACGGGCTCGATCATCGGGTGACATTTTATCCACAATGTCGATTACTTCTTGGCGCTTGAATTTTTCGCACAGAGACTGTTGAACGCTAGAGTCAAGCTGTTCATAAACTTCGATCGCTTCATCCTTGGGTAACAACCGAAAAGCAATCACCTGCATGGTTTCGGGTAAACCTTCAATCGCTTCGGCGATATCCGTCGGTTGTACAGGTTTGAGGATGCTTTTGGCTGCGGTTAAGTCTCCGAGTTCCAGTAACACTTGTAGTTGCGTCCGCACCAACTCCCGTAACTCTTTGCGAGAGATGGTTGAGGTTGGGGGTATGGATTGATTCGCTTCAGTCAAAGGCAGCCCTCCTAAAACAGTTCTGCATCCAGATCCAGTCTAAAGGTTTAGGGTGAACCCTAAACCCTCTCAATCAAAAAGTTAAACATTCAACCTCTTAAAACTGGGTCAACCTACCCTTTCATCATCGGCAAAGGATTTTGCTGATTTGTGCATAATTCTGCCTTGGCTAAATTAACTAGATTTTGATGAAATCCTAAATTTTGAAAGCTATCTAATCTGGCTGTTGATGAATTGATTATCAAGCCAGTTCCCATTAAATACCGATTGCTTGTTTGTCTTTAGAGTTAAAAATTAAAGGCTGAAGCTTAACAACAAATTCTCCGATTTAGAATATACTAAAATTAATCTACTTAAATCAACTCAGCAATGATTAAAATTTTGCATCTTTCGGATATTCATTTAGGGAGTAGTTTTTCTCACGGTCGAATTAATCCTGAAACGGGTTTAAATAGCCGATTGGAGGATTTTATCGCCACGTTGGGACGCTGTATTGATCGAGCGATCGCAGAACCTGTTGATTTAGTTTTATTTGGGGGAGATGCCTTTCCTGATGCGACTCCTGCTCCTTATGTTAAACAAGCGTTTGCGGCTCAATTTCGGCGGTTAGTAGATGCAGAAATTCCAACGGTTTTATTAGTGGGAAATCATGATCAACATTCCCAAGGACAGGGGGGAGCGAGTTTAGGAATTTATCGGACTTTAGGCATTCCTGGGTTTGTAGTTGGCGATCGCTTAGAAACCCATACCATTCAAACTCAAAATGGAGCGATTCAAGTCATTACTTTACCTTGGTTAACTCGCTCAACCTTGTTAACTCGTCCTGAAACGGAAGGACTCTCTTTAGAAGCGGTAAATCAACTGTTAATTGAGCGTTTAACTGTTGCTTTAGAAGGAGAAATTCGTTGTTTAAATCCTGATTTACCGACGGTTTTATTAGGACATTTAATGGTAGATAAAGCTAATCTAGGAGCCGAACGGTTTTTAGCCGTTGGTAAAGGATTTAATATTCCCCTTTCCCTCTTAACTCGCTCTTGTTTTGAATATGTTGCGTTAGGTCATGTCCATAAACATCAAAATCTGAATCCCTCGAATAATCCGCCTGTAATTTACCCTGGAAGTATTGAACGAGTTGATTTTAGTGAAGAGAAAGAAGAGAAAGGATTTGTTTTAGTTGAAGTTGAAAAAGGGAAAGTTAACTGGGAATTTTGTCCGGTACCTGCTCGTGCATTTTGTACGATTAAAGTTGATCTCTCTAAATCCGAAGAAGCTCAAGAATTTTTAACAAAAATTATTCAAAAATCTAAAATTGAACAAGCCGTTGTGCGCTTAATTTATCAAGTCCGCTCTGATCAATTAGACTTAATTAATCGGACGGAATTACATCATCTTTTAAGTCCTGCACACACCTATACGATTCAACCTGAATTAGTCAGTCAGTTAGCTCGTCCTCGTTTACCGGAATTGGATGCAGGAAGTAGCATTGATCCGTTAGAAGCGTTAAAAACCTATTTAAGCAGTCGAGAAGATTTACAAGGATTTCACTTGGAAATGGTGGAAGCAGCACAAACTTTATTAGCTGGGGATAAATAGAATTAAGAGTCAGAAACAGAGGGACTATTTTTATGCCTCAAGGTGCGTTCAATTAAGCCAATTAAATGCTCTTGATTTGAGCTTGAGCTTGGATTTTCCTCTGGAAAAATCCGTAAATTTTCTATATTAGAAATTAAATTAGGGATCAACTCAGGGCTGAACATTTTAGCTTGTTCAACAATTAAAATAATTAAATTAGGATCATAATTATCAATGAGTTTCTCTAACTCCTTAATGACCATTTCTACTCGTTCTAACTTGAAGAGAATAGATCGAGCAATATTGCTTTCATCTTCAGCAATATCTTGAAGTTTTTGAGCATGAAATCTAAAATGATTTGCACTTTTATTCATTTGATGATTAACATTTAAAATTTGGTTTAGCATTTGATTAATTTCTGCATTAATCCGACTAAAACTTTGGGGATTCGCTTGAGACTGATAGGCAATAATTGACGCTTGTACCGCTAAATAACGAATTTGTTGGAGAATCTTACCAATCAAATTACAAGAGGAATAAATCGATTCTAAATCATTAGAAATTGACTCACTGATTTTTTGAAGCTGCTGACTATGAGAAAGAATAGAATTAGTCTGGGTAGAAATCGAGTTAAAAGATTTATTGGTTTCTGTAATCACTAGCTGGCTTAACTGCACAAACTCCTCATTAATTCCTGTAATTTTTTGTGCGGTTTCAAAAATTTCTCGTTGTTTTACTTGTAAAAAATGATCATATTTTTTTTGAATTTCTTTTTGTTTATTTTGATAATATTTCTGGCATTGCCTAACTTTATTTTTTTCGTATTCAACACTTGTAAACATTTTTTGAACTTGAGAGTGTTGTTGATAAATTAAAGTCTGAGCATGATGTAAAAGTTGATTTTGAGCTAACAATAAAGTTTGAATATTAATAATTCGATAAGATTGATTATCAAAAATAACAACAATCGGCTCATAAATTAATTCTTTAGAGCGATTCAAGGCACTATTGACGGCATCTCCAATTTTACAATTTTGATCGAGCAACAAGGCGGGAATCCTCAGATAATCAAGCAGTATTTGAATCGGTTGATTGAAATACAAATTTTCTCGCTGGGTAGTATTTACTTGTTCTCGAAACTTGGCACGTGAAATCATTCCTAAGAAGTGACGGTTATCCATGATCATCACCCCTGGTAAATCGGGGTTTTGGGCAAACTTCTTAGCCACACTCTGTCCTAACGTGGTAGAACTGACTTTAAAGTCATAAGAAAAGACAGAAGCTAAGGTAGAATCAAAAGTTATGGGAGATTGGCTGCTCATTCATTTTGGCGGTTCAACGCAAACAGGGGTTCTTCCTGGATCATACTGATGAGGTAAGATTGTTCTGTCCATCTTAGAACCGTAAACTCGGAAATAGCTACAAAAATGGCTACAACCTTTTTGTTTTTTCTTCCTCCCCCTATTCTTTAGAGTAACGGTTATATAAGCCTGTGGACGATGCCTTATACCAGCAGCTTCAACAAGAACGACTTCTGAATCAAGTCACGACTCAGATTCGTCAGAGCTTGGATTTATCGGTGATTTTGTCAACTGCGGTTAAGCAGTTGCGAAAGTTTTTATCGGTTGATCGGTTGCTCATTTATCAATTTGAGTTACAATACCTGCCAACGGTAAAAACCCCTGAATTAGACTGGGGAAGAGAAAGAACCTTAGAAGCATCATCCCAGTTCATAGGTCAAGATGTCCCAGAATGTCCTTTTGGAAAAGTCACCTATGAAGATCGCTCTTCTGATCAGATCCTTTCCGTTTTAAATTTATCAGAAGATCAGCATTGTTTTAAACAAGAATTTAATTTTCTGGATAAATATCGTCAAGGTTTTATTAAATCCGTTTCTAATCTGGAAGATGACTATGGTTCCACACCCTGTTTTATTGAATTTTTAAAACAATTTCAAGTGAAATCTCTGATCGTTGTTCCTATTCTGGTTCAAGAAAATCTCTGGGGTTTATTAATTGCTCATCAATGTCTCAAACCCCGCCCGTGGAAAACCATAGAAAAACGATTTTTAAAAAAAATTACTCAACATTTATCTATTGCGATTCACCAAGCTCAACTCTACGCCCAACTTCAACAACAAAAAGAAACCCTAGAACAACGAGTGAGAGAACGGACACAAGCCCTGCATGATGCTTTATTAGGCGCGCAATCTGCCAACCGAGCGAAAAGCCAATTTTTAGCAACCATGAGTCATGAATTACGCACCCCCTTAACCTGCGTGATTGGGATTTCAGAAACTTTATTACGCTATCGCTCAGAACAATCAACCCATCATAAAATGTCCCCAGAGCAGCAACGGAGGTATTTAAAAACCATTCATGATAGTGGTAAAAAGTTATTAGAAATGATTAACGATATTTTAGATTTATCTGAGGTAGAAGCGGGAAAAAATGTTTTACAAATTCGTGAATTTTCTTTATCAAAATTAGTAAAACAAAGCCTCAAAGCTTTTCAGGAAAAAGCGGAACATCATGAAATTGAACTCACCAGCGAACTGCAAGTCAAACGCGACCAAAATCGTTTTACCGGGGATGAAGTTCGGATTCGGAAAATTATATTTAACTTATTGGAAAATGCCATAAAATTTACACCTAGAGGGGGACGAGTTACATTGAAACTTCGGGTAGATAATAATATTGCTATTTTAAAAATTGAAGATACAGGAATAGGGATTCCTGATGATAAAAAACCGTTATTATTTGAAAAATTTCAACAGTTATATTCAACTTATGACCGTCAGTATGAAGGGACGGGGTTAGGATTAGCATTAACAAAACAACTGGTTGAATTACATGGCGGTGTCATTCATGTTGAGTCTAAAGTGGGTATCGGTTCTATTTTTACTGTGTATTTACCAGCTTTACCTTTGATGTCTCACAACCCAGGTGAAATGACAGCATCCTCCTTTAAAACCTCGTTGCCTTCAGTTTATTTTAATTCTCCTCATCGCAAGTGTGTTTTAATTGAACGGGATGAAGAAACGGCTACTTTAATTTGTGATTTATTAACCGCCGCCGGATATCAAGTGGTTTGGTTAACAGAAGGGTTCACCGCCGTTAAACAAATTGAACTCTTGCAACCCGATGCTGTTATTATTGATCTGAATTTACCCGGACAATTCAGCCATGAAATTCTCAATCAACTTCATCATCAACCCCAAACCCAAAGCATTAAAATTTTAGCATTAACCTATGAAAGCTGCTTGCTTGAGTCCAAACTTAACCCAGTATTTAAATATTATGATTGTTTAGTTAAACCGATTCAACCCGATGAATTACTTAATAAAATGATCACCTTAAAAATGACTTAAATCTTAACCCATTTTACCCTTTACTATTTATTTTAACTATGAAATCAAAGATTTTATCAACCTTAAAACAAGGATTAATTGTATCTTGTCAAGCTCCTGTTGATTCCCCATTGCATGATCCGATTGTGATTGCAGCCATGGCAAAAGCGGCTGTTAATCGAGGTGCTGTAGGGGTAAGAATTGATACTCCCACTCAGATTGAAGCGGTGCGTCAACAAGTTTCTCAACCAATTATTGGCTTATGGAAACAACAAATTCCAGGGTTTGAAGTGTATATTACGCCTCGATTTGAAGATGCGATCGCCGTTGCTCAATCCGGTGCGGATATTATTGCTATTGATGCGACATTGCGAGAACGTCCCCAAGGAGAAACCGTTCAGAATTTAATTGCTAAAATTCATCAAGAATTAGGTAAATTAGTCATGGCGGATGTCGATACTTTAGAAGCTGCTAAACTTGCCACAGAGGCAGGTGCAGATTGTGTAGGAACAACATTATATGGTTATACCCAAGCGACCCAAGATCAATCTCCCCCCAGTTTTGAATTATTAACCCAAATGGTAAACCAGTTACAAATTCCTGTGATTTGTGAAGGCGGAATTTCTTCCCCCGAAATGGCGAAACAAGCCTTAGAGTTAGGAGCTTATGCTGTCGTTGTTGGGGGTGCAATTACCGGAATTGATCTTTTAGTTCAAGCTTATCAAAAAGCTGTTAACTCATCAAAACATAGGGAATCGGGAAACTAAAAAAATACAGAAATACAGCTTATTTTATTGGGTAATAATAATCCAGAAATCGTTGATCTAACTTGGCTAATAATGTTCCTAGGGTTTCAGAGATCAGACTCACTAATCGATAAAAAGCGATGACACTTAATAAAATCGGGGCTGAAAAGTGTTGACCTAATAATGCTAAAGCGGAGGCTTCAAAAACCCCTAATCCCCCAGGAGCCCCCGGAACTAATAATCCTAATAACCAAGAAAAACTATAAGCTCCCAATAACAGTGGAAGTTGATCAAGATGCACAGGTTGTAATGCTAGGAAGGTAAACATAAACCCTCCCCATCTTAATAAAATAAACCCAACTTCTCCCAAAAGCGGTCTGAAGGGATAATGGTCTAATTGACAGAAATTTTCTTCATCAAGATTAGATAATTTATTTTTAAATTTAGATTTTTCTAAAAATTTAAGAATAGGGTTTAAAACAATCGGATGAATGCCAATACCTAAAGCAATTAAACCGAGAATTTGTAACATCCAATAGGGACTTGGATAGCTAATTAAAGCCACTCCCAAGGCTGCCGTTGCCATCATTAACGGTTCTAGTAATACACTTAAAGCCGCCACTCCTAGAACAACACCAGAGTCTTTCATGGCGACAATTCGCCCATAAAAATGCCAAATATTCCCCGGTAAATATTTAGCAATATTCGTAATTAAATAAACTTGCAATCCCCAACGAACTCTAATAGGTTGCTTAAACTCCTTAACAATTCCTAACCACACCCATCCTGACCAAGTATGGGATAAAAGCGTCACCACAAGAGCTAAGGAAAAATACATCCATCCTGTTGAGGTAATCTCAATTTCTGAAATTTCTTGCCAATGCTTTCTAAAATTAGCCGCCAGGAAAAATAACGTTCCCCCTAAAATTAACCATCTCAAGTAAGGTTTAACCCAACCCAGGAGCATTTTCACAGGTTTCAACAACCCTCCAGAGGATTGAGGTTTCAGATCGAGTTGAGGCTGCTTAATTTTCAGTTTTGCGGGTCGCATTTTAGAGTCCTAATGAGTGAGTTGAAGTAGCAGGTTGATAACTAGAAATGACTCGTCCTGCTCCCCGCAACTGTTGAAAATAATACTGAATACAGGCATCCCCTTCTGTTGATAAGACATCTATTTTAATTCCATTGCGACCCTGTTCACGTCCTGAACTATGAATATATTGTCTTTCCCCTAAGTACAATCCAACGTGGGTAGCTTTTTGGGGTGTGCCAAAAAAGATTAAATCTCCAGGGAGAAGACGAGAGAACTCTAAATGGTCTCGATGGAACATTATCGGTTGTGTAAAGGCTTCCTGTTGATAAGCATCTCTCGGTATCCAAATCCCCACCGAAGCAAATGCCGCTTGCATTAAACCTGAACAGTCATAATTAGGGCCAACTGTTCCTCCCCACAGATAGTGATTGGGGATTATCATTGCAGCTTGAGTAAACTGAATCACTTGAGGAATTTTAGCTTGAATTTCAACTGCTGACCATACAGGCGCGGAATAAGGTTGAGTCGCAATTTCGAGTTGATTTTGATCACCCCTGCGTAACCAAGCCGTGTAATTATCTTCGCAGAGTTGTATTAAAATACTCGTTGAACGATTAATCTGATTTTGTTGTTCAGGAAGCAAACGTAAATGACGTCCTTTTCCCGCTTGTGTCGCTAAGGTGTGACACTCCCTCGAATCATAGAGATCTAAATTCTCTCTACAGATATACTCAATTGCATCTGATAAACATTCAACCATAATAGATAAGTCGATCAAAAAATAGACACCACTGTCAACCGCCAACCCTTAATCGTCAACTGTCAACAACAATGACTTTTTTCCATTTCGATGAACAATTAGAAACTCTGGGCAAGGGCATTATAGATGCAACGCGCACTCAATTTCCAGGTTTAGCGGCAAATCAACTCGCCATGACTTGGTTAGTGTATGACCCCCCCATTTCAGTTAACACCGGAGGAGCCTTAACCCCGGAAGAGTTTTGGAAATATCCGGTTCGGGGCTTCAATTATCGGGGAATTGAACGTATTTATCCCGCCAGTATTGTGAAATTGTTCTATTTATTGGCCGTTTTTGAATGGAAAGAGAAGGGGATGTTACGGACGACCCCCGAATTAGAACGTGCCACCCGCGATATGATTATTGATTCCAGTAATGATGCTACCAGTTTAGTTGTTGATGTGTTAACGGGAACTACCAGTGGCCCGGAATTATCAACGGGGCCGTTTGAAACCTGGAAAAGTCAACGAAATTTGGTCAATCGTTATTTACAAACCCTCAACTGGCCGGAATTGGAATCGATTAATGTTAATCAAAAAACTTGGTGTGATGGAGCCTATGGTCGAGAACGTATTTTTTTAGGGGAATTAATGGAAAATCGCAATATGTTGACGACTAATGCAACGGCGCGATTATTGCATAGTATTATTGGCGGCGTTGCAGTTTCTTCTAAGGCTTCGGGTCAGATGATGAAATTAATGAAACGGAGTCTCGACCCGAAAGAATTAGCAGAAAATCCTGAGAATCAAGTTACAGGTTTTCTCGGTGGTGGACTCCCTAAAACCGCAAAATTGTGGTCAAAGGCGGGTCATACAAGCCAAGTTCGTCATGATGCTGCTTATATTGAACTTCCTTCTGTTCGACCCTATATATTAGTGGTTTTTACAGAAGGAAAAGCTCAAAGTAAAAATCAAGAACTTTTACCGTTTATTTCACAAAAAGTTGTAGACACCATCAAAACCCTTTAATTCTCTGGGTTCAATCGTTAACTCACTTTTAATAAAGGTAGCGTCTTAAGCGTTTTAATCTGCACTGATTTTACAGAGGATAAACCACTGTATCGGTTGAGGTCATAAACAGGCATATTTTGCCAACAATGACGACAAAACCAATGTAAATTCTTGTGTTGAATGTGCCGCACCATTGTATTGGAGCAGAAAGGGCAATCCGCCATAAAAACCTCGTTTGTTAAAATCGGGGAGTCTACAAAATAGACAATAAATTTTGATCAAAAGCGATTAAACTCAGTTGCCTGATTAATAAACCTGAGTCTACGATTAAAAAGTAAAGATTTGGTAAAAATGATCAGGATCTCAAGAAATACCTTAAAAAGTTAATATTTCTTAATGTTATATGCAATCCTGAAATTAACGCTACAGACAGGCAAAAAAGAGGGATCGGACAACAGAGAAGAGAAACATGAGAATAATTGAGTTTAAATCTTCATCGGTGTATGACTCATACCTGGAATATTAATCTGAACTTTAGCTTGCGGAATCGTCAATTCTTTAGCAATTTGAATCAGTACACTATCCGGTTGGATTTCAGTCAAAGACGTTTCGGGCTGAACTGGACGAGTTAAGGGAATTAAACTTTCAAATCCATTCGGGCGAAAATAACCCTCGACGATGGCCTCTTTCGAGGGTTGGCCTTGAATTAAAACAGTTTCTGGGGTAATTTGTAAATTTAGGTTGAAAGAACGAAGGTCGGAAATATAAATTTTGAGCAGCAAATCCGCCTGAGTTTCGTGAATAGTAATGGTGTTGATGGGGGTTTCCTCCCGATTACCAATCCAAAGGGTTGATAGCAGACCAGCATGAAATAAACTTGAAGATGAACGGTATAAATCATCACTTGTCTCAATCAATCTATGAAAATCTGACATCAAAGTACCCTCCTCTAGTGGTATGTCTCATCTGATGCAATTAAGCTAAATACCAATAGTAAGAAATTGGTAAAGATTTGATATTTCGTAACAAAACTTATAGTTCTTGCCTATTCAGTATCCCTCTGTGATCACAATGGGGATGAATTTTGGGGTTACGTTAAAGTGGGAAAGTATCCCTAAAGCAATTCTGATAGTAGTCCTAGGTGTAATCGCTATTTTACTTTTGCTGTAGTTTTGACACTCCCCGCGCTAAAGCGACGGGGATTCTAACTTCAACCTAGATACTTGCTCAACCAGGGTTTCCCCAAGAAGAGTAGAGGTTTCTAGTCCATTAGCGTTAATTCGGGAATGCCCTTCCCTA
>JACCEC013247902.1_pt1 | contig 12066 bp, 14 predicted proteins | sample 7450121 | NCBI WGS metagenome assembly JACCEC01 (sample SAMN15323455, study PRJNA562643) | freshwater metagenome | isolation source: river surface water | place: USA:Blue River Watershed | collected 2017-08-18 | reverse complement strand
GCGCTTCGCGGCCAAGTTGAGCGGGCTGGGCTTCCAGTTCGATGCCAAGACCCGCGCGCCGATTGCGGCCTCGCTGCCGCTGCTGGCCGACGTGCCGCAAAGCCGCCTGTTCGACGAGATGCTCAAGCTGCTGCAGACCGGTCACGCGCTCGCCAGCGTCGAGCAGCTCAGGTCCACCGGACTGGCCCGGGGCATCTACCCGCTGCTGGAACTGGTGGTCGAGCGCGCCGATGACGCCTTCGTGCGCGCGGCGCTGCAGGATACCGATCGCCGCGTCGGCGAGGACAAGCCGGTCGCGCCGAGCTTCCTGCTCGCCTGCGTGCTGTGGAGCGATGTGCGCGCGGGCTGGAACCGGCGCCAGAAAGCCGGACTGCCGGCCTTCCCGGCGCTGCAGGAGGCGGTCGACGAGGTGTTCGAGTCGCGCATCGGCGACGTCTCGGGCCGCGGCAAGCTCGGCGCCGACATGCGCGAGATCTGGCTGATGCAGCCACGCTTCGACAAGCGCACCGGCAGCTCGCCGTTCTCGCTCGCCGAGCAGCCGCGTTTCCGCGCCGGCTTCGACTTCCTGCGCCTGCGCGCGCAGGTCGGCGAGCTGCCCGAGGAATTCGCGCATTGGTGGGAGACCTTCAGTACCGCCAGCGATGCGGTGCGCTACGACATGGTCGATGAGATCCGGCTCGAACAGCAGCGCGCCAAGGCCAAGCCGCGCGCCAGGACCGGCGAGGCCAAGGACCGCAGCCGCGTCTATCGCCAGGGGGCCGATGGCGCCCCGCCCGAGGTGCTCCCGAACGACCAGCCCGCCGCAGCTGCTGAGGGCGATGCCGCACCGAAGAAGCGCCGCCGTCGCCGCAAGCCGGGCGCTGCCCCCGGTGCCGCGGCGGGCGGCGAGGCATGAGCGCTCCGGTCATCGCCCATGTCGCGCTCGGCGCCAACCTGGGCGACGCGCGCGCGACGGTGAGCGATGCCATCGCGGCGCTCGACCGCCTGCCGCGCACGCGGCTGCTGCGCGCGTCCAGCCTCTACCGCAGCGCGCCCTGGGAGGCCAGCGGCCCGGACTTCATCAACGCGGTCGCGGCGGTCGAGACGGCGCTCGACGCGCACGAGCTGCTGCGCGCGCTGCAGGCGCTCGAACTGCAGGCCGGGCGCGAGCGGCCCTACCGCAACGCGCCGCGCACGCTCGACCTCGATATCCTGCTGTACGGCGATGACGTCATCGACACCCTTGAGCTGGTCGTGCCGCATCCACGCCTGCGCGAGCGCGCCTTCGTGCTGCTGCCGTTGGCCGAGATCGCGCCCGCGCTGGTCACGCCAGCCGAGCTGCAGGCGGTGGCCGGTCAGGCGATCGAGCGGATCTGATCCGCGCTGCTGTGCCGCTCAAGGCGCGAGCCGCTCGCGCAGCCAGCCGTCGGCTTGCGTGTAGCGCAGCCGGTCGTGCAGCCGGCTCTTGCGGCCTTGCCAGAATTCCCAGCGGTCCGGCACCAGGCGGAAACCGCCCCAGTGCGGCGGGCGCGGCGGATTGAGCAGGAACTGCGCGCCGTACTTCGCGGCGTTGGTCACCAGCAGCGCGCGGCCCGGGATCACCTGGCTTTGCGGGCTGGCCCAGGCGCCGATGCGGCTGTCGAGCGGGCGGCTGTGGAAATAGGCATCGCTTTCCGCCTCGCTGACGCGCTCGACCCGGCCCTCGATGCGCACCACGCGTTCGAGCTCGACCCAGTGGAACTGCAGCGCGGCCCACGGGTTGCCGGCCAGCTCGCGTCCCTTGCGGCTGTCGTAGTTGGTGTACCAGACGATGCCGCGCTCGTCATAGCCCTTGATCAGCACCACGCGCGTGCTCGGCCTCAGGTCGCTGCCGACGCTGGCGACCGTCATCGCGTTGGGCTCCGGGATCTCGCTCTTGATGGCTTCGTGCAGCCACTGGTCGAACTGCAGCATGGGGTCGGCGTGCGAGGCGTGCTCGTTGAGCTCGGCGCGCTCGTAGCTCTTGCGTAGGTCGGCGATCTTCATGGCGTCAGTATAGGCAGAGCAGGGCGCGACTTAGAATCGATGCCCCGTTTATCCCCAGTCCGAAATGACCGCTGTCACGCTTCCGACCGCCATCGACCTGCGCGCCTGTGCGCAGAAAGCCGAAACCCTGACCGGCCAGGCACCGCTGGCCGCCTTCGCCCGTCTGGCCGAAGGCCTGCCCGAACTGGCCGCCGAGCCGGCGCCGGTATGCTGGAGCGCGCATGCCGAGCTCCGCGAGCCGCTCGGCGAGCTCGCCGAGGCCGGCCGCAGCGTGGCGCCGCCCCAGCTCTGGCTGCACCTGCAAGCCCGTGCCCAGGTGCCGCAGGTCTGCCAGCGCTGCCTGTCGCCCTATGCGCAAGAAATCGAGGTCGATCGCTGGTTCCGCTTCGTCGCCAGCGAGGCGGCCGCGCTAGCCGAGGACGAGGACTGCGAGGAGGACCTGCTGGTGCTCGAAGCCCGCTTCGACCTGGCCGCGCTGGTCGAGGACGAGCTGCTGCTCAGCCTGCCGCTGGTGCCCATGCACGAGCAATGCCCCCAGCCGGTGCGCATGAGCGCGGGCGAACTGCCTGCCAGCGCCGAGCCGGAAAAACCCAATCCCTTCGCCGCGCTGGCCGCGCTCAAGCCCCGGGATCGCAACGATTGACCCGGTTTGCCGCGAGTCGCTATAATGCGACGTTTCGCGCTGGCCTGAAAAGCTTTTTCATGGGGCTGGTGCAGCCATCCAACCCGTTTGATTTCTCGATAGGAGCCGACCATGGCCGTCCAGCAAAACAAAAAGTCCCCCTCCAAGCGCGGCATGCACCGCTCGCACAATGCCCTGAACGTGCCGGGCATCGCCGTGGAAGCCACCACCGGTGAAGTCCACCTGCGCCACCACATCAGCCCGAACGGTTTCTACCGTGGCCGTCAGGTCCTGAAGAACAAGTCCGAGGCCTGATCAGCGCTCCGGCGCCATCCTCGCGAACCCTGTTCGAGGAAAAGCCCGCTGCGTGCGGGCTTTTTTCATCCCGTAGCCACCTTGGAACTGGAATGATCACCATCGCTGTCGATTGCATGGGGGGGGACCACGGCCCCTCGATCACCCTGCCGGCCTGTGCCGCCTTTCTTGCCACGCACCCGGATGCGCGCCTGCTGCTCGTCGGCCTGCCTGACGCGCTGGCGCAGCTGCCGGGCATCGACCCGGCGCGCGTCCAGGTCATCGCCGCCAGCGAGGTCGTCACGATGGATGATCCGGTCGAAGTGGCGTTGCGGCGCAAGCGCGACTCGTCGATGCGGGTCGCCATCAACCAGGTCAAGGACGGCGCGGCGCAGGCGGCGGTCTCTGCCGGCAACACCGGCGCGCTGATGGCGATCGCGCGCTTCGTGCTCAAGACGCTCGACGGCATCGACCGGCCGGCGATCGCCGGCCAGATGCCCAATGTCACCGGTGGCGCCACCACCATGCTCGACCTCGGCGCCAACGTCGATTGCAGCGCCGAGCACCTGCTGCAGTTCGCCGTCATGGGTTCGGCGCTGGTGGTCGCCATCAGCGGCAAGGAGTCGCCCACGGTCGGCCTGCTCAACATCGGCGAGGAAGCGATCAAGGGCAACGAGGTCATCAAGCGCGCCGGTGCCCTGCTGCGCGCCGCCTCGGTCAACGGTGACCTCAACTTCAGGGGCAATGTCGAGGGCAACGACATCTACAAGGGCGTGGTCGATCTGGTGGTCTGCGACGGCTTCGTCGGCAACGTCGCGCTGAAGGCCAGCGAAGGGCTGGCGAGCATGATCGGCACCCTGATCAAGCAGTCGTTCGCGCGCAACATCCTGACGAAAATGGCTGCCGTCGTGGCGTATCCGGTGCTGGCGGCGTTCAAGCGCCGGGTCGATCACCGGCGCTACAACGGCGCGGCGCTGCTCGGACTGCGCGGTCTGGTGTTCAAGAGCCACGGCTCGGCCGACGCCTTCGCCTTCGAACAGGCGCTGGCGCGCGCGTATGATGCAGCCAAAAACCAGCTGCTCGACAACGTGAAGGCGCGCATCGCGCATGCGGCGCCCCTGATGGCGCCTGCCGAGCCAGCCCCCGCAGCCTGAGCCGCGCACCTTGCCCGACCGAAACATGAGACGCTATTCCCGCATTACCGGCACCGGCAGCCATCTGCCGCCGCGCCGACTGACGAACGCCGACATGGTCGGCCTGCTGGCCGAGCGCGGCATCGAGACCAGCGATGACTGGATCGTCGAGCGCACCGGCATCCGCGCGCGCCACTACGCCGACGACGGCGTCAACGCCAGCGACCTGGCGCTGCAGGCCTGCCTGAAGGCGCTGGCAGCCGCCGGACGCAAGGCCAGCGACATCGACCTGATCATCGTCGCGACCTCGACGCCCGACATGGTCTTTCCTTCCACCGCTTCCATCCTGCAGCGCAAGCTGACCGAGGCGGCCGTGGCGCAGGGCGACCCGGGGGCTGCCGGCGGCGCGGCCTTCGACGTGATGGCGGTCTGCAGCGGCTTCATCTATGCGCTGACCGTCGCCGACGCGATGATCCAGTCCGGCGCCGCGACGCGCGCGCTGGTGGTCGGCTCCGAGATCTTCTCGCGCATCCTCGACTTCCAGGACCGCACCACCTGCGTGCTGTTCGGCGATGGCGCCGGCGCCGTGGTGCTGGAAGCGACCGAGCACGACGGCAGCGGCGCATGCGTGCTCGCCAGCGACATCCATGCCGACGGTCGCCACACCGGCATCCTGTGCGTGCCGGGCACGGTCAGCGGTGGCCAGGTGCTGGGCGACCCGCTGCTGAAGATGGACGGCCAGGCGGTGTTCAAGCTCGCCGTCGGCCTGCTCGAGAGCGCCGCCAAGGCCGCGCTGGCCAAGGCCGGCATGACGGAAGCCGACGTCGATTGGCTGGTGCCGCACCAGGCCAACATCCGCATCATCCAGAGCACGGCGCGCAAGCTCAAGCTCAGCATGGACAAGGTGATCGTGACCGTCGCCGAGCATGGCAACACCTCTGCCGCGTCGATCCCGCTCGCGCTCGACGAAGGCATACGTACCGGTCGCATCCGCTCCGGCCAGACCGCCATGCTCGAAGGCGTCGGCGGCGGCTTCACCTGGGGCGCGGTACTGCTGCGGCTGTGAGATTCCAGACAGATTCAGAGGAACAACATGAGTCAATTCGCTTTCGTTTTCCCCGGCCAGGGCTCGCAGTCGGTCGGCATGCTCGACGCCTGGGGTGATCACCCGGTCGTGCGCGAGACGCTGCAGGAAGCGTCCGATGCGCTCGGCGAGGACATCGGCCAGCTGATCCACGAAGGCCCGAAGGAGGCGCTGGCGCTGACCACCAACACCCAGCCCGTCATGCTGGTCGGCGCGGTCGCCGCCTGGCGCGTCTGGCTGGCCGAGGGCGGCGCGCTGCCGGCCGCGGTCGCCGGCCACTCGCTGGGCGAATACTCGGCGCTGGTCGCTGCCGGTTCGCTGACGCTGGCGCAGGCCGCGCCGCTGGTGCGCTTCCGTGCCCAGGCGATGCAGGACGCGGTGCCGGTCGGTGTCGGTGCCATGGCCGCCATCCTGGGGCTGGACGCCGAAGGCGTCAAGGCCGGCTGCGCCGAGGCGCAGGCGCTGTTCGCCGACGGCGGCGAAGTGGTCGAGGCCGTCAACTTCAACGATGCGGCACAGACCGTGATCGCCGGCAGCAAGGCGGCGGTCGAGAAGGCCTGCGAGGTGCTGAAATCCCGTGGCGCCAAGCGCGCGCTGTCGCTGCCGGTGTCGGCGCCGTTCCACTCCAGCCTGATGAAGCCGGCCGCCGAGCGCCTCAAGGACAAGCTGGCCGCGACCTCCTTTGCCGCGCCGCAGATCCCGGTGCTCAACAACATCGACGTCGCGGTCGAGACCGAGATCGATCGCATCCGCGATGCGCTCTATCGCCAGGCCTTCGGTCCGGTGCGCTGGGTCGAGAGCGTGCGCGCGCTCAAGGCCCGCGGCATCAGCCATGTCATCGAGTGCGGCCCCGGCAAGGCGCTGACCGGCATGGTCAAGCGCATCGACGCCGAGCTGGTCGCCGCCGCCATCAACGACCCGGCCACGCTGGCCGAAGTCAGGGCCCTGCTGGCCTGAAGGAATCTCCATGTCTGAAAACCAAACCCCCGCCCAGGTCGCGCTCGTCACCGGCGCGTCGCGCGGCATCGGCGCAGCGATCGCGCTCGAACTCGCCCGCCAGGGCTACCAGGTCATCGGCACCGCCACGTCAGACGAGGGCGCGGCCAGGATCGGCGCGGCGCTGGCCGCCTTCCCGGGCTGCCGTGGCGCCAAGCTCGACGTCAACGACCTCGCCGAAGCCGAGGCGCTGATCGACTCCATCGTCAAGCAGCAGGGCGGCCTGCAGGTGCTGGTCAACAACGCCGGCATCACGCGCGACATGCTCGCCATGCGCCTGAAGGACGAGGACTGGGACGCGGTGCTCGACACCAACCTCAAGGCCGTGTTCCGCATGAGCCGCGCCGTCATCAAGCCGATGATGAAGCAGCGCTACGGCCGCATCATCAGCATCACCAGCGTCGTCGGCGCTTCCGGCAACCCGGGTCAGGCCAACTATGCCGCCGCCAAGGCCGGCGTCGCCGGCATGACGCGCGCGCTGGCACGCGAGCTCGGCAGCCGCAACATCACCGTCAACTGCGTCGCGCCCGGCTTCATCGAGACCGACATGACCGGCTCGCTGCCCGAGGCGCAGCAGCAGGCCTTGCTGGGCCAGATCCCGCTCGGACGCCTGGGCAAGCCGGCCGAGATCGCGCATGCGGTGACCTTCCTCGCCAGCCCGAGCGCGGGCTACGTGACGGGCCAGGAACTGCACGTCAACGGCGGCATGTTCATGGCCTGATCGGGGCCTGAGCCACGAATCGGATAACATCGGCCCCGGCTCCCCGCCAGGGGCCGGAGCCGGAACCACCCGCAGGCAGAACCGCCGACGCCGGCCCGGCTAGAATGGCGGTACAGTTTTCAACCCACCCTCAGAGGGAAATATGAGCGATATCGAAGCACGCGTGAAGAAAATCATTGCCGAACAACTCGGCGTTGAAGAGTCCCAGGTCACCAACGAGAAGTCCTTCGTGGCCGATCTGGGTGCCGACTCCCTCGACACCGTGGAGCTGGTGATGGCCCTGGAAGATGCCTTCGGCATCGAAATCCCGGACGAAGACGCCGAGAAGATCACCACGGTGCAGAACGCCATCGACTACGCAGTCGCCAACCAGAAGTAAGCATCCATGAGCCGCCGCCGTGTCGTTGTGACCGGTCTGGGCTGCCTCACCCCCGTGGGTAACACGGTGGAGACGGCCTGGGCCAACCTGCTCGCTGGTCAGTCCGGCATCGACCTGATCACCAAGTTCGATGCCAGCAACTTCGCATGCAAGATCGCAGGCGAGGTCAAGGGCTTTGATCTGGAGTCCTACATCAGCGCCAAGGAAGCGCGGACGATGGACACCTTCATCCACTACGGCATCGTTGCCGCCGCCCAGGCGGTCGCCGATGCCGGTCTGCCCACGGGCGACGCGCTGGGTGAGGAGGAGGCGACACGCATCGGCTGCGTGATCGGCTCGGGCATAGGCGGCTTGCCCCTGATCGAGAGCATGCGCGACGAACTGGTGAGCCGCGGCCCGCGCCGCATCTCGCCTTTCTTCGTCCCGGCCTCGATCATCAACATGATTTCCGGCCATGTGTCGATGCGTTTCGGCTTCAAGGGGCCGAACCTCGCCGTCGTCACGGCCTGCACGACCGGCCTGCACTGCATTGGCGAGGCCGGCCGCCTGATCGAATACGGTGACGCCGACGTGGTTGTCGCCGGTGGCTCGGAAGCCACCGTCTCGCCGCTCGGCGTGGGCGGCTTCGCGTCCATGCGCGCGCTCTCGACGCGCAACGACGACCCCAAGACCGCGTCCCGTCCCTGGGACAAGGACCGCGACGGCTTCGTGCTCGGCGAGGGCGCCGGCGTGATGGTGCTCGAGGAGTACGAGCATGCCAAGAAGCGCGGCGCCAGGATCTACGCCGAGCTGTCGGGCTACGGCATGAGTGCCGACGCCGGTCACATGACCGCGCCGAACATGGACGGCCCGCGCCGCGCCATGGTCAATGCGCTGCGCAATGCCGGCATCAACGCCGACCAGATCGACTACCTCAATGCGCACGGCACCTCGACCCCGCTGGGCGACATCAACGAGACCAACGCGATCAAGGCCGCGCTGGGCGACCACGCCAGGAAGGTCGTCGTCAACTCGACCAAGTCGATGACCGGCCACCTGCTGGGTGGCGCCGGTGGCATCGAGAGCATCTTCACCGTGCTGGCGCTGCACCACCAGATCAGCCCGCCGACGATCAACCTCTTCAACCAGGATCCCGAGTGTGACCTGGACTACTGCGCCAATACCGCGCGCGAGATGAAGATCGACTACGCGCTGAAGAACAACTTCGGCTTCGGCGGCACCAACGGCTCGCTGGTGTTCAAGCGCGTCTGATCGCACTGCACCATGCACAGCGCCCCCTCGGTGGAATACCCGGCGGGGCGTTCCGCTTTCCAGTCCTGGCTCGATGGCGCGCTCGCGCTGGCCTGGCTGGCGCTGCAGGCGGCCTGGTGGATCGCGCTCGACGGTGCCGTGCCGGGCGCGTGGTGGTTTTCGGGCCTGCTCGGCCTGCTGGCCTGGAGCGGCCTGCGCTGGCGCTCGCGCAGCCCGGTCCAGGGCCGGCTGTGCTGGGAGCCTGCGCCCAGGCGGGCGGCCGGCGCGCCGCAGCCGGGGGCTCTGCCCGGGCGCTGGCTCTGGTACAGCGACGCCTACCGCCACGGCACCGGGCTGGCCAGCCTGCACTGGTCGCTCGACCTGCAGCAGCGCGTGCTGCTGCATCTGCGCAACGCCGCGGGTGTCGGCTGGTGGGTCTGGCTCGAGCGTGACAGCGCGCCTGACGACTGGCAGGCGCTGCGCGAGGCGCTGGTGGCCTGGCGCGAGGCGCAGCACGGCGATCCGTGAGGCGGGCTTGCCCGATTCATTTCAGGCAGATAGAGTCGCGCAGATGAACCGGCCTGTGCCCAATTCCCACGCCACCGACAGCGATCAGCTGCTGGTGCAGCGCGCGCAGGCCGGCGAGATGCGCGCCTTCGAGTTGCTGGTGCTCAAGCACCAGCGCCGCGTCGAGCGCCTGGTCGGCCGCCTGCTGCGCGATCCCGGCCTGGTCGAGGATGTCGCGCAGGAGACCTTCATCCGGGCCTACAAGGCGCTCGGGCAGTTCCGCGGCGAATCGGCCTTCTACACCTGGCTCTACCGCATCGCGGTCAACACGGCGCGCAGGCAGCTCGCCGAGCTCAGGCGCGACCCGGTCCAGAGCATGAGCTCGCTCGAAAGCGCCGAGGACGAAACTTTCCCCGGCGAACTGTCTCCAACCCTGCAGTTGGCCGATGCCGAGACACCCGAGGCCGTTCTCGCCAGCAAGGAGATCGCGCAGGCGGTCAACGCGGCGATGGAAGCCTTGCCGGTCGAGCTCAGCCAGGCCATCACGCTGCGCGAGATCGAGGGTCTGAGCTACGACGAGATCGCCAAGGCGCTCGACTGCCCGGTGGGAACCGTGCGCTCGCGCATCTTCCGCGCGCGCGAGGCGATCTCGGGCCGCATCAGGCCCTTGCTGGAGCGCCAGGGCGGCAAGCGTTGGTGATCGCCTTTGTTCACGAATTCGAGACCATGACATCGCACCCGAGCGACCCTTTCCTTGCCGCGCCGCCACACGGCACTGAACTCCTGTCCGCCCTGATCGACGGCGAATGCCAGCCGCACGAGCTCGACGCCCTGCTGGACGCCGGCCCGTCGCAGCGCCAGGCCCAGGACCTGGCCTGGGCCGGCTACCTGGCGCTGGGCACTGCCTTGCGCGGCCAGGGGCTGGAGCACGCCCTGCCGCCTTCGGCCGACTTTGCCGTGGCGGTCATGGCCATGCTGGCGGCCGAGCAGGAGTCGGTCAGTGCGGCGCCCCGCGAGCAGCCAGCGCCACCCGGCGCCCCGCTGCTCTGGTGCCTGGCTTAGCCGGGTCCGTGCAACGGCCTGTCCCTGCGCGTGGGGCTTGATTTGGCCCGGCTGTGCCCGCATCTGGCCTCAAACCAACCGGAGATTCGCAGATGTCCACCTCACCGCCAGTCCGCCGCCTCGAACCGGCTACCCGTTGGCTGGGCGCCGTCATGGTCGCCGCCGGGCTCATGGGGGCCGCCGGACCGTTGCTCGCGCAGCCCGCCAGCGCTCCCGCCAGCGCGGCGCGCGGCCTGCCTGACTTCGCCGACCTCGCCGAGCAGGTCGGCCCGTCGGTCGTCAACATCCGCACCACCGAGAAGGTCGGCCAGGATCAGCCCGGCAGCCAGGAAGAGCAGATGCTCGAGTTCCTCCGCCGCTTCGGCCTGCCGGCTCCCGCGCCGCGCGGATCGCGTCCGCGCGGACCCGAGGAGCGCCCGCGTGGCGTCGGCTCGGGCTTCGTGCTCAGCGCCGACGGCTTCATCATGACCAATGCGCATGTGGTCGATGGCGCCGACGAGGTCGTCGTGACGCTGACCGACAAGCGCGAGTTCAAGGCCCGCGTCGTCGGCGCCGACAAGCGCAGCGACGTCGCGGTGGTCAAGATCGATGCGCGCGGGCTGCAGCCGGTCCGCATCGGCGACGTCGGCCGCCTGCGCGTGGGCGAATGGGTGATGGCGATCGGCTCGCCTTTCGGCCTGGAGAGCACGGTGACCGCCGGCATCGTCAGCGCCAAGCAGCGCGAGACGGGCGACTATCTGCCCTTCATCCAGACCGATGTGGCGATCAACCCGGGCAACTCGGGCGGCCCGCTGATCAACCTGCGCGGCGAGGTGGTCGGCATCAACAGCCAGATCTATTCGCGCTCGGGTGGCTTCCAGGGCATCTCGTTCGCCATCCCGATCGACGAGGCGGTGCGCGTCTCGGACCAGCTGCGTGCTACTGGCCGGGTCACGCGCGGGCGCATCGGCGTCTCGATCGCCGGCGTCGATCCGGACATCGCCGAGTCGCTCGGCCTCAGGAAGGAGGGCGCACTGGTGCGCGGCGTCGAGGCCGGCAGCCCGGCCGCCAAGGCCGGCATCGAGGCCGGCGACATCATCGTCAGGTTCGACGGCAAGCCGGTCGAGAAGTCGGCCGACCTGCCGCGCCTGGTCGGCAACACCAGGCCGGGCAGCAAGGTCGCGATCACTGTCTGGCGCCGCGGTGCCTACCAGGAGCTGCGTCTGACCGTCGTCGCGCTCGAGGACGAGGTCGCCAAGGCAGCGGGCGCCGACAAGCCAGCTGCCAGGCCTTCCGGCGCGGCACAGGCGCTGGGCCTGGGCCTGCGCGAGCTCGACGCCGACGAGCGCGCCGAGCTCAAGCTGCGCGGCGGCCTGGTCGTGGTCGAGGCGGGCGGTGCGGCCGCGCGCGCCGGGCTGTCCGAGGGTGACGTGATCCTGGCGCTCGCCAACCGCGAGATCACCAGCCTGAAGGACTTCGAGGCCGCGCTCGCCGGCGTCGACAAGGCACGACCGGTCAGCCTGCTGGTGCGCCGTGGCGATGGGGTCCAGTACCTGCTGATCAGGCCGAATTCGCGCTGAAACCGGATTTGCCTACAATCTAGCCTTGACCAAGATGGCCGGAGTCCCGGCCCGGGGCGCGTCGCGAGTCGGCGCGCCTGTTTTTTTCCTGGGCAGACCGCCCCGCCGGACCCGTCCTAACGCCCGCGATGAACCACATTCGAAACTTCTCCATCATTGCCCACATCGACCACGGCAAGTCCACGCTGGCCGACCGCCTGATCTCACGCTGCGGGGGGCTGAGCGACCGCGAAATGAGCGAGCAGGTGCTCGACTCGATGGACCTCGAGAAGGAGCGCGGCATCACGATCAAGGCGCAGACCGCCGCCTTGCACTACAAGGCCCAGGATGGCCAGGTCTACAACCTGAACCTGATCGACACCCCCGGCCATGTGGACTTCTCGTACGAGGTCAGCCGCTCGCTGTCGGCCTGCGAGGGCGCACTGCTGGTGGTCGATGCCTCGCAGGGCGTGGAAGCGCAGACGGTCGCCAACTG
>JACCEC010293547.1_pt1 | contig 12066 bp, 12 predicted proteins | sample 7450121 | NCBI WGS metagenome assembly JACCEC01 (sample SAMN15323455, study PRJNA562643) | freshwater metagenome | isolation source: river surface water | place: USA:Blue River Watershed | collected 2017-08-18 | reverse complement strand
GTGGTTCATTCTCTCCTCCAAAATAAGCATCCAAATAACCAGTTAACTCCTCCTCATTTGGTGCTTCCCCTAAAACGTGCAGCCCAGAAGAAAAAAGACGATTTTCGAGAACTTGCAGATACTCATACAACTTCACCAAATAATGATCAAAAGCATGATTACTGAACATTCTCACATTTTCCGGCGTGAATGGAATACCCAACTTTTTGGCATCATCAAAAGGACAATCTATTTCCAAACCAGTATCAAGAATCTTCTTACAAATTCCTTCCTTTAACAGATAATTTTTTTCTGGATCTTCCCGATATTCGGCAATTAAATCGCGTAAATTCACCAACTCCTTATATAAACCAGCGCGACCATAGGGCGGCACATTATGAGAAATTAACACCCCATAACCGCGACGTTTAGCTAAAATTGATTCCGAAGGATTATTAGCAGCGTATATATATAAGTTTGGCAGATTTCCCAACAAAATATCCGACCAAGAATAACCAGTATTTCCTAAAGGTGAACCTGGCAACCATTCAACCGTTCCGTGCATTCCAAAATGAATAATTGCATCAGCTTGAAAATCATTTTGCAACCATTTATAATAAGCAGCATATTGGGGATGGGGAGTTAAATCTCGTTCAAACATTAATCGCATCGGGTCGCCTTGTATACCCAAAGGTGGCTGGACACCAATCCAAATATTTCCTAATTGCACACCACCAATATTAAATTCATCGCCATAGGTTTTAATACCGCTACCTGTGAGATATTTCCATTGTTTTTCAATGCGGGTTGTATTGAGATATCCTAACCATTTTTCTAAGGTTCTAGCATTGACTGTAGAACCTCCGTAAATGCGGGGGGATATGATGCTTGTGGTAAGGGTGGGATTAATTTCATCTGCTTCTTTAATTTGGCGAATTAATTCTTCTCCATCTTCGGGAATTTCGCCAACATTATAACCCTGGTCTTTCAGTGCATGAAGTAATTTAATTAAACTCCGGGGAACGTTTAATAATGCAGCCGTTCCTACTGCACCGTAACCGGGAGGAAACCCATATAAAATGATGGCAACTTTTCTTTCTGCTGCTTGTTTTTGTTTTAATGAAACCCAGTTTTTAACTCTATCAATTAAACGCTGTACTCTTTCGGGAACTAAATAAATATTTTCTCCAACTAACCCGCCTAAAGCAATGGTATCAATTGCACCATCTAATTCAGGAAGTGCATATAAAACCACACTTTGTAAACCGCCAATTCCTTGACGAGTCCAGGAATAAATATCTTGAATTAATAGAGGTGCTGCGACAATATAGGGAATATTTTTAGCAGTTAAAATGCGTTTTGCGACTTCTATTTGTCTTCCAGCTTCCATTGAACCGGCAGGTCCACCAACGAGAGGAAAACCTATTGTAGAAATGATGGCATCAACTTTCACTGCTTCAGAAGAAAGGGAAGGAGTTTCTATATTTCCTTGTTTTCTTTTTTGGTTTTCATATTCAGTTGTTATCCAATCGCGCACAGCAACATGACCTTCCACTCCATTAATAAAAATTGGTAAAGGTATTAAACCTGAATCTTCAAATTTTCTGATTAATTGGGGGATATAATTCTGTTTCGTAATAACGTGCTTTCTATAAAGTAAAATTCCGATAACTGGCTTAGTTGTGGGATGGGTATCTTGCCCGCCCTTCTTAACCGGCAGGTGAGACACCCGCCCCACATACCACTCCAAATATGCTTTTGGTGATGTAAAAAATCCTTGATAATCGGGATGCAATAAACCCATGTTAGGGGTTTCAATGGGTGCAGGAATATCACCAACTTTTAAATTTAAGTATTTTTCCGCCAGTGTCCAGAATAAAGCAGCTACATTTTCTGTTCCGCCGGCGTTCCAATAACCGTAAATAATTAACCAGTTACGGAGGTCTTGGACTTTTTGTACTGGGACGAATTTTAATAATTTCGGTCCAATTTTTAAGAAGCTGATATAACCCGCAAGTTTGTCTTCTTCTTTACCGTTGCTGAATTTGTCAAGAATGAATTTAACGGGCTTTGGCATTCCTGTAGGTTTATCACCAATAGAAAACGCGCCTATCTTGGTTAAACTCATTAATTCTAGGGCTGATTCAAATATAAGCCGAATGGGGATGCTAGCAATATGTTCCCGCAACCATAAAACTTGGTCATAGTCAAAAATTAAGCTACCAAAAAATACATCAGCACCTTGAAGTGACGCTTGTACTTGATCGGGATTGGTGGTAATATTGCGATCGCTAAACACCCGAATATCCAACTCAGGACAGCGAGAACTAGCCAAAAAAGCCGCTTTTCGGTACAATTGTGCATTAAAAGACTCAAACCCAGCAATTAAGACGATACGTTTCATTATGCTTTTGCTATGAAATATTTCTTTACCTTGATCTTAAACATTGTTGGGGATTAATGGGAGAATCTCTACCTAGAGATTAACAAGTAGTAAACTACTGGAATACTTACCAAGTCAATTAAGGAGATAACGATGAAATTTGGGATTGATATTGGTCATAACTGCCCTCCTGATAGTGGTGCAAACGGCATTAAATCAGAAGATAACTTAACAATGGAGTTAGGGAATAAGATTATAGCCAAATTAGAAAGTTTAGGACATACAGTAATTCCATGTAAACCGAATAGTGCTAGTACAGTAAATCAATCCTTAGGCAGCCGTTGCGAGAAAGCCAATAATAACCGAGTAGATTTTTTTGTATCTATTCATTTTAATGCTTTTAATGGACAAGCTAATGGGACAGAAGTATTTGCTATTAGTGATGCTGGTCAAAAAGTCGCCCAAAAGGTATTGGATGAAATTGTTAAGTTAGGCTTTTTTAATCGTGGGGTTAAAAGTGGTTCACACCTTTATGTTCTCAGAAGAACAAATATGCCTGGAATACTCATAGAAGGTTGTTTCATTGACTCAGCCAAAGATATGCAACTATATGATGGTGAAAAAATGGCTAACGCCATAGTTGCTGGTTTAACAGGTAAAGTATCAAATACCCCCTCTGCTAACCCTACTCCTGGCATACCAATTCCTGTACCTATTATGCCTGTTAATACTGTTATAGATGAAGAAGGTAATAAAGATAAGAGCATTTTGAGACTACAACAGGCTTTAAATCGGCTGAAAATTACTGATAAGAATAATAAACCCTTAGCAGAAGATAATGGCATGGGTTCAGCTACATCTTCTGCAACCGAAAAATTCCAGAGAATTGTCGGCGTTCTTCCAACAGGAATGGCAAGTAATACTACCTGGGATGCCATCAATCAAATTTTGGCTAAACGAGTGGTTCAAGGAACTCATGCCAGTGGTGTAATTATCAGATATTTACAATATCGTACAGGTGCTGATCCCGATGGTATTTACGGACCAAACACTGAAGCAGCAATCAAAAAATTTCAACAACAACATGGGTTAACTGCTGATGGTATTATTGGGGCAATGACTTGGCAGAAATTGATCGGTTAAACTTTGATTTCTGGTCATATAGCAGGAGGCACAGAGGCAGGATGTAAAGCCTGATACTGTATGATTTTTAAGTTTCATAACTTCGACTTCGCTCAGTAATCGTTTGTATCTGACTCAAGTGCATACCGCGATAATTGCAGGATTATTTTTAATTGTAGAGACGAGAATCCCTAACTGTGGAACTTCTCTACAACCGTTTATGATTTATAGCAGAAGGCAGGAAGTCAAGTTTGCTGCATATAAAATCATTTCCATCACAAAAACCAGCAACGCCAAAAAGTAAAATCAACAATAAATTTGGCGATTAGCGTTAAAATATCCCTGTTAATTAAAAAAGGGGCGAACGATGGGACTTGAACCCACGAGTGGTGGAACCACAATCCACTGCCTTAACCACTTGGCTACGCTCGCCATGGAAATAATTTTTCTTTCCTTTGTGAGTGTAACACAATCTCAAAAAAAAGATCAAGGTTTTTTGCCAGAAATTAGATAATTTTCTTGGTAGTCTTTTAAAGATTAACAACTATACCGGATGGGGCTAGATATGAAACCTTTAACTATGCTGATATGTGTAGGTGCAGCAAGTATTGGGATTATAGGAGCAATTTTGACCAAAACCAACCCAAAACAGGCTGAATATGAACAGTATGCACTCGACAAAATGACAACATATCTAAAAACAGATGTATGTAATAAAACACCAAGTTTCCTGGAAAAACTAATTAAAGTCAATTGTGAGGAAATGCTTCAATCTGCTATGCCAAATCTCAAAGAATTGATTACCGCTACAACCAATCGCCAAGATTATCTCATCTTTAGTATTTATCGCACCGAAATTAAACTGGATTCTGTAATTCCTGGTTACAAATTTGAAACCGTGGGAGCATTGAATCAATTTTATACTTTCAATGCTGAACAAAAATAAGTGGCGTTGCTGATTTCAGGTATGATTTCTATTTAGTTGCGATAGCTTCCCTCGCCGTAGGCATCGCTAAACTGTTGAATGAAGAGTATTTCAGATTATTTGATTTTTATTTTCATACCTTGATTCAGCAACGCCAAAAATAATTTCCCCGACCCGTTGAGAAAGTCGGGGGATACATTATAAACATTTTATACTCACTAAGTTTCTTTACCTAGTCCCAATCACTGATAACAGCAGAACCTTCTTCACCACCAATACCAATTGCGGTGTTATGTATACCAGCACCGGTAATATTCATATTATCCATTGATGCTTGATAGACATTAGAATCATTAATTGTAGCACTAGTAAGATTCACACCGTTTAAGTTAGCTTTTTTAAAATTGACATTGGTAACAAAGGCTGATGTTAAATTAGCACCTGCCAAATTTGCTCCAGTTAAGTCAGCACCCTCTAGGTTAGCATTGACTAGGTTTGCACCTTGAAGATTTGCACCTCGCAAGTCAGCACCAATTAAGTGAGCGCCACTGAGATTGACACCCGATAGATTACACTGGATACATTCCCTGGTTGATAAAAGCTTCTGTAAATCTTTTTGGTTTCCTGCTTTCACTGAATTAGCTAGAAACAGGGGAGCTATCAAGGCCACGGCGGCTAAAAGTCTAAGTTTCATAATCTTTCCTCCTTATAATGGAGTTATGTCCGTTCTTGTCCTCACAACTTTATTATCTCACTAATCGGCTAAAAATGTTGATGGAAATCACAAGATTGATATTTTTTTATAGGTTAAGTAATGTGAACAAAAATCTCAGAATAGTAAAGAATTTATAAGCAGCTACCAATTGTATGAAATCCCAATTACAGATAGAAGAAGTAATTACAACGCTAAAACAGGATTTACCGACACTGTTTGAGAAAGATATTTGCTATCATATATACACTCAAGATATCTATTTCTCTGATCCCGTAAATAAATTTAAAGGTAAATTTAATTATCGGATAATCTTCTGGACTTTACGATTTCATGCCCAATTATTTTTTACTGAAATTGGTTTTGATTTGCATGATATCTCTGAGTCTGATAATAACACAATTTTAGCTACATGGACTGTGAGAGGTGTTTTGCGTGTTCCTTGGCGAGCTAAAATACTGTTTAATGGTTATTCAACTTACAAATTGAATACAGACTGTTTAATATATGAGCATATTGATACATGGGATCGCAAACCAAGTGAGATTCTCCAGCAATTTTGGACAAGAGGGAGTGGTTAATATTAAGAAATATTAATTGTGGGTAATTGCAGTGAGGTATAAGGAGTAATAATTAAACTTTTTATTCCGTCTAGGATGGTGGTAATATCTGATCACCTCCTGGAAAAGATAAGATAAATTTTATAGAGTAGAAAAAACAAACAATGTCTAACAACCGTTCTGGAATATTTATTGGTGGTTTGATGCTAGGAACAGCTATTGGCACTTTAGTCGGTTTAGCATTTGCTCCCCGCACAGGACGCGAAACCCGTAAACTGATTAAAAAATCAGCTAATGCCATCCCGGAACTAGCAGAAGATATATCTACCAGCGTACAAATACAGGCGGATCGTCTGGCACATAGTACCCTGCAAACCTGGGAGGAAACTGTAGATAGACTGCAAGAAGCGATCGCAGTCGGTATAGAAGCAACCCAACAAGAAAACCAACACTTACATCAACAACATACTGTTAATATTAGCAACACAACACACAACTCTAATTCTCAGACTCAACAACCAGAACATTCATAAATGGCTTAACTGTGACTGATCCTTTATTTTGGCTGGGACTATCCATCCTCTTAGTTACTGCCAGTCTCATGGCCGTTTTGGTGGCAGCCATACCCGCTTTGCAGGAATTAGCCGGTGCTGCTCGCAGCGCCGAAAAATTCTTTGATACCCTTTCACGAGAGTTGCCACCCACTCTCAACGCTATTCGCAACACCAGTTTAGAAATCACAAATTTAACCGATGATGTCAGTGAAAGTGTCAAAAGTGCCGGTCAAGTTGTCAAACAATTTGATCAAAGTCTAGATAGTGCCAAACAACAGGCAGAAAATATTCAAATTACTACCCGCAGTGTTTTTGTTGGGTTTAAGGCTGCATGGAAAATCTGGACTGGCAAGAAACCCAACCGCAGAAATGTTGAGCGTTTACCAATTAATGATCAACCATCAATCAAATTACGAGAACGGGATTAAGATATTAAAATCAACCGACTGCAAAACCTGTATACTGTCTCATCAATGGTTCATGAAAAGCTAAAACAATATCTGATTTTGGTACTCCTAATTTAACTAATTCATCTCCTATATCTATCTCTGTTCCATTATATTGAATCCAGATTTTGCCATTTTTAATATCAAGATGTAATACACAACCATACATCGGTCGGCGATTTTTCCAACCTGTATAAACTACTTGATAATGATCACGTTCATTATCAAAAATCAGTTGCGTTTCTATCTCGTCATCTGATGGACTTCCTTGAGCATATTCAATTAATAAATTTTGGATATATTGACGATATTTTTCTATTTTTTCCATAATAAAATTACCTCCTCATTTGGATCATAGATTATTAAACTTAGTTGAAAATGCTCAATTACATTTACTACAAAAGGCAGTTGAAAAAATGTCTCATAAGGTGTTTTGGGTACTGCTAAATATAATAATCTCTCAGATTGTTGTTCTTGTAAAGCAAAACGATAGTTAAGAAATTGACCTAATGCAGTATGAAACTCAGAAATATTCGAGGAACTAATAAAGCTTTTAATTTCAACCGCGATCTTTTTTTCTCCTTTTTGAGCAGCTAAGATTTTTTCTGCACCTAAATCAATTTGCATATCAACTCTACCTGAGCGAATTCTCAAAGGATCATTCGTGATCACCCAACCCTCTTTTTCTAATCCTTTTCTCACAGCATCATGGAATATATCTTTGGCAGACATTGGTTTACAATTTAGTCCTTTTATATATTAACGTAAGTTGCTAGTTAGGCACATTGCCAGAATCAGGATATCCAGGATTAAAGGATGAAGAGGATAAAAATAGATGTCGTATCAGCTATTACCTATTATCAGCCTCAACTAGATAACTAGCAACTTGAGTTATTATAAGGGAAGTGCCGAAAACCCTTGAAGATGTGGCTGACTTAGGAAGCTACATCTTGTCCCCTGTTTGTGTCCTATATATGATACTATATTAATAGGTCGCAAACAACAAACCAATGATAGTTCTAGAGTACAAAGTTAAAGGGAAACAGCATCAGTATAACGTGATAGACGATGCAATTCGTACTACTCAATTTGTTCGCAATAAAGCGATTAGATAATTGATATTGTAGATATTCAACCAAAAACTGATGTAGACATAGGTTTAGATGTCGGTATTGAGTCGTTTTACACTGATTCCAATGGACACCAATAACCTAACCCTAAGTTTTTGAGAAAGGCTGAAAAATCTATCAAACGTTCTCAAAGACGGATTTACAAAAAAGTCAAAGGTTCTAGCGGTAGGAAAAAAGCTAGAAAACACAAAACGAAAAAATGGAAAAGCACAAACTTCTCATATTTCATAATGAAAAACTCCTGTACCAAGCACTCACTCACCGTTCATATTTCAATGAAAACCCCGGAAAAGGAGAACATAACGAGCGCTTAGAATTTCTTGGCGATGCCATTTTAAATTTCCTGAGTGGGGAATATCTCTACAATAAACATAGTCAAAAAGGAGAAGATGAATTAACTCGCTTGCGTTCCGCATTAGTAGAAGAAAAACAACTGGCAAAATTTGCCCTAGAAATAGGTTTAGACTTGAGAATGCGATTAGGAAAAGGAACAATTAGAGATGGTGGTTTTCAAAATCCTAACTTACTAAGTAGCACCTTTGAGGCTGTAGTTGGGGCATATTATTTAGATAATAATCGTAATATTGAACCACTTCGCGCCATTGTTGAACCATTATTTGATTTTGCCTCAGAACACATTGTTGAAATCCGTTCTAATGTAGATTCCAAAAATCGGTTTCAAGAATGGGTACAAGCTCAAGGTAACACAAATCCCCCTAAATATGTCACAGAACAAATAGGGGGTCCATCTCATGCACCAGAATTTAGAGCGAAAGTATTAGTAGACGGGAAAGAATACGGTGAAGCTAAAGGAAAGAGTAAAAAAGAAGCAGAAAAAGCTGCTGCTGAAGATGCGTTAGCGAAATTGAAAAAAAGAGGTTTATTAGATTGATAAGAGTTGAGGAGTCAGAAGGGGTGAACGGCCATTCGCCCGTACAGGAGTCAATAATCTGAAGGCTTTTTTTACTTCACTTTGATTCATACAGGAACCAGTATTCTGTATCCTTGATGATTGTGATAATGGTTAGTTATTGGCAATTTATCTGAATTTATTGGGGAAATAGGAAATAAATATCAGTAGTCGAGTAATAAATATTCTTGTGAATACTGATGCTACTACTAGATATCAATGTTATTGTGCTATCATTAATTTCGAGTAAGTCAGCCTAATCCAGCAAGTAACAATCAACATTGCTGGAACGGAGGAACCAAATTGTGGGGCGTGTTTTTGTTTTGAGTAAGTTGAATTATTTGAGGTTTATAACTCAAAGAATCGCAAATTGAGCAAAAAAGGGTATCTCTCAACCCTAGCCCGTCAGCTAACTTCGTAGGCACTGAGAGGAGACTGAAGAGACAGAATTTTCATGATGTTCTGATCTCATCAGTGTCCAAGGTTGGTACTAATTAATGTTTTTGTATCCAAGCTTAACTCTGTTGAGGTGAAATAAATGATATTGCAACTAAATTTAGCTGCTGTAATTGCAGTTGCCGGAAAAGCCGTTTGGAAAAAAGCTAAACCTGTAGTTATTCAAGATGCTTTCTTATACCCAGCATTGGGATGTTTGGGAATTATTATTTTGTGGTGGGCGGTAGCACTGGCAAACCATGAATTAATGCCCACACCACTGGAAGCTTTAATTGCTAATAGGGATTATATTCTCAATCCATTCTATCAAAGAGGTCCAGGTGATTTAGGAATTGGTTGGTTATTATTAGCAAGTTTACGACGGGTAATATTAGGATTTGGTTTAGGTGCATTAGTAGCCATTCCCTTGGGATTTTTGATTGGAATGTCTAGACCAGCAATGTTGGCTTTTAATCCCATTATTCAAATTTTCAAACCAGTATCACCATTAGCTTGGTTGCCCATTTCTTTATCTCTATTTAATCTAGCAGATCCTTCGGCAATTTTCGTAATTTTCATTACTTCCCTGTGGCCAACAATTATTAATACAGCTTTGGGAGTTTCAAGCGTTCCTAAAGACTATATAGATGTGGCACAAGTTTTAGAAATGCCCCGTTGGCGACAAATTACGAAAATTATTTTACCTGCGAGTTTGCCTTATATTTTTACAGGCTTACGAATTAGTTTGGGGATAGCTTGGTTAGTAATTGTAGCTGTAGAAATGCTCACAGGTGGTACAGGAATCGGTTTTTTTGTGTGGGATGAATGGAGTCGTTTAAATCTAAGTTCGGTATTTTTAGCAGTGTTTATAATTGGTTTAACTGGGTTGGTTTTAGATTATGGTGTGGGTAAAATTCAAGAATTGGTTACTCACCGTCCAAAAAGTTTAAATTAATCTTGATCTAAATTTCCAGTAGTGTAGGGTGGGTGTTGCCCACTGGATGAGAATTATGGATAAATAAATCCAAAATAATAAAAATCATGGGTGAAAATCATTTAACTCGGCGAAATTTTATTAAAGCCATAGGTGCAACAACAGCAGGTTTAGCTTTATCATCATGTAATGTTTCTGGAGATAAATCTGCGAAAGGACTAACAGAAGAAGCTTTAGCAGTCACACCACTAGTCAGACCCCAAGATTTAGAAAAATCAGAGATTACGGTTGGTTATGTGCCTGTAAATGATTGTGCGCCATTTGCGATCGCTTGGAAAAAAGGATTTTTCCGCAAATATGGCTTAAATGTCACACTCAACCGCGAAGCCAGTTGGGCTACCTCCCGCGACGGTTTAATTTTCGGTCGTCTCGATGCTTCCCCCGTCGTTTCCGGTGCAGTCACCAATGCCAGAATAGGCGCGGAAGGGGCGCGTCATGCCCCCCTATGTGCAGCCATGACCATTCATCGCCATGGCAACGCCATGACCATGAATAAGGATATGTGGGAGTATGGCATTCGTCCTTGGTATGAATATCAAAAACAATACGGTGATGGGGCTTTAGAAGCCTTTGGACGGGACTTTCGCGGCTATTTTGACAAACAACCCCCAGAAAAGAAAGTGTGGGCTGTAGTCCTTAGTTCTGCCATTTATGAATACTTTGCCCGCTATCTATCTGCTGCTGCTGGTGTTGACCCCTTCAAAGAATTTAGGATCATCATTGTTCCCCCACCACAAATGGTGACAAACATGAGAATTGGCGCAATGGAAGCTTATATGGTGGCTGAACCTTGGAATACTAGGGCAATTACAGGTAATGAAGGTATTGGTTTTACCTTCGCTCAAGGTAAGGAAATTTGGCACGGACACCCAGATAGACTCCTGGGAGTAATGGAATCTTTCATTGTCAATTATCCCAAAACTTACCGTTCTTTGGTCAAGGCTATGATTGAAGCTTGTCAATATTGTGGTAAACCTGAAAATCGCCAAGAAATAGCCGAATTACTCACCCAAAGATCATTTACAGGTGCAAAACCCAAAAAGCCTGGTTTGCCTTTGACTAAGTTTACTGCACCGGGAATTATTGGTAATTATAACTATGGGGGTTTTGATGGCAAAGACCGCACTATCCAAGCAGACGATACCACAATTTTCTATGATCTACCTGACAGTATTCCCCACGAAGAAGGAGAACATTCTACATTTTTATGGCGTTCTCGGAGTATTTGGTTAATGACTCAAGCAGCGCGTTGGGGACAAATCAAGGAAATTCCTAAAAACGCCGAACAAGTAGCAGCACAAGGTTGGAGAACAGACTTATATAGAGAGATAGCCACAGAAATGGGAATTAAATGCCCCAAGGATGATTATAAAATTGAACCATCCACAGCATTTATAGATAAAAAACCATTTGATCCGAGTGATCCTGTAGGATACCTTAATAGTTTTCCGATCCGTGCTAATGCACCTTCTCGATTTTTTATGTCTTAAAAAAAATGATCATATCTGAGGTAATTAATCATGCAATATACAACACTACAATATCCTGAACTTCCTAAAACTATGGAGCGCAATGGATTTTTAGAAATCGAAAATCTAGTTAAGTCTTATTCTAGACCTGACAAAGAAGAATTTGTAGTTTTAGATCATGTGAATCTGACCATTGGCGAAAATGAATATATTTCTGTAATTGGTCATTCTGGCTGCGGAAAATCTACCTTATTAAAAATAATCGGTGGTTTTGAAAAACCGACATCTGGATCAGTTCGCTTAGATGGTAAAGAGATTCGCAAACCAGGTGCAGATAGAATGATGGTATTTCAAAACTATTCATTATTGCCTTGGTTAACAGTACGGGAAAATATCCGTTTAGCTGTGGATGAAGTTCTCAAAAATGCCAATCGTGCCGAAAAAATT
>JACCEC011971066.1_pt1 | contig 12067 bp, 11 predicted proteins | sample 7450121 | NCBI WGS metagenome assembly JACCEC01 (sample SAMN15323455, study PRJNA562643) | freshwater metagenome | isolation source: river surface water | place: USA:Blue River Watershed | collected 2017-08-18 | reverse complement strand
TTTACGGGGTGACAAGAGGGCTAAAGCCCTCTTGGGTTGGGAATGAGAGCCAGATGTGGTAAAAAAAGAACGGTCTCAATAGTGAACAAGACCGTTAAATTGAAAATGTTACCTCAATTTTACCAGACACACCTGGCAAGTCGATTAAATTCTCGTCAATTCCTGACACTTCAGTTATTGATAGGGCTATTACAATTTCATAAACAAGTCAGGATAGAAAGATTGGCTGCGGTGTTTCCCCAACCAATACTCTATGAAAGCCGTCGTCGTTATTTACAGAGATTCCTGAAGTTGCCGCAATTAAGTGTAGCGTCCCTGTGGTTGCCGATAATTGAACAACTTATAAAAACCCATTTTTGTAAAGATAAACGTTTATTTGTCAGCCTAGATAGAACCCAATGGAAAGACTATAATTTGTTTGTAGTCAGTGTAATTTGGGCGAAAAGAGCCTGGCCGATTTATTGGAATTTTTTAGACAAACGAGGATGTAGTAACTTAGAGGAACAACAAGCTTTACTGCGTCCAGTTATCCGAATGTTGAAAGGTTATGATTATGTGATATTGGGAGACCGAGAATTTCATAGTGTGGAACTCGCTAAATGGCTTCAATCAAAGAATGTAGCTTTTGCTTTGCGTCAAAAAGCGGATACTTACATTCAGTTTCAAGGTAAAAATTTCCAGCAATTGAAGTCTCTCGACTTGTCTCCAGGGATGAAAAGATTTTTAACGGGAATTAAAGTTACTAAAAGTCAGGGATTTGGAAAAGTAGCGATCGCCTGTTACTGGAAACGAAAATATAAAAACAGGAACTTAGATGAACCTTGGTACATTTTAACAAATTTGGGCAGTTTAGAAGAAACTCTCGTTGCTTATAAAGCTAGGAGTGGGATCGAAGCCATGTTCAAAGATTGTAAGAGTGGAGGTTATAATCTTGAAGGCTCTAAAGCATCAGTTGAACGCTTAACCCGTCTTGTTTTGTTGGTAGCGATCGCATATACCATAACAGCCTTACAAGGATTAAAAATTAAACAACTTGGGCAACAAAAATATATCAATCGCCTCCAAGAATTAGGGCGAGTCTCTCAACGGCATAGCAACTTTTGGATAGGACAATATGGACTTTTATGGATAGCTGCAATGGAAATTTGGGCAGACTTGGCTCAACAACTCACGAGAACCAAGTGCAATAAGCTGCCTTTTTTTCAGAGGGGTCAGAGAGCTATGATGTTGATTCAATCTACCTTTTAGCTCTCTTGTCACCCTGTCAGCTTTTCCCGACTCAAGATTGATCGCTAATAACTTGGGTATTATTGTATTATTCGTTGCTACCCTACTGTGAAACTCCATGAAAAAAAGAAAATGGGGGTTTTAACCCTGGTGTCATCCCCAAAAGTATTTCTGAAGATGGAGATCAATGGTGCAAAATTGTCTAACTATGTAATCATCAAATTAAAGTTCAAAAATTAGTGAGTCGATCAGCACTATGACAACTACAAAGGATTATATCCCGTCCGAAAAATACCGCCAAATGCTAGTCCGTGATGGCGAGCGCCGTTTTAAGGAATGGCATAACAACTTCTTGAATTACCAACAGGTATTTCTGGAAGAGATGAACAAACGCAAAGCTAAATAATTTTTAACATAAGTTCGATCAAGTGATCGTACCTTAACTAACTTGAGTTCCATATCAGATGGAGTCGTTGATTTTCCAGAGCGAGTCAGAGCTTGAAACCTTGACTATAGGTTCACAAGCTTTTGACATCGCTCAATTAGTTTGATGTCGATACTTCCACGAACTACCCTACGGAATTAATGCAGATAGGTATAACGTCGCAAACTGCGTTCATAGTTTTGTAAAAGCAGTTGAGATTCTTCTAAGGTAATCCGATTTGATTCTAATGCGTGTTCGGTTTGACGACGAATACTTTCGATTAAATCCTCCGTATCATACTGAACATAACTTAAAACTTCATTCATGGTATCCCCTTTAATTACATATTCAATTTGATACCCTTGGGGGGTCAGTTTAATATGAACCACATTCGTATCGCCAAATAAATTATGTAGACTTCCCATAATTTCTTGATAAGCACCTGCTAAAAACATTCCTAAATAATAAGGTTGTTTTTGTTGGGGATTTTCAGCCGAAGTTGAAGAGGTTTCTAAGGAATGCAATTCTAAAACATATTTGACATCCCGCAAATCAATAAATTGATCAATTTTGCCATCACTATCACAGGTTAAATCTGCTAAAGTTCCCCGTTTTGTGGGTTCTTCATCTAATCGATGAATCGGCATAATCGGGAATAATTGATCAATTGCCCAGGTATCCGGGGCAGATTTAAAGACTGAAAGATTCACATAATAAATTGAAGCCATGATCTTTTCTAAGTCTTCTAATTCATCGGGAAGGTAATCGGCATTCTTAACAATTTTTAAAATTTTTCGGCAACAGGCCCAATAGAGTTTTTCCGCTTTTGAGCGATCGCTTAAACTTAAATAACCAAAGTTAAATAAACTAATCGCTTCTCCTTTAAATTGGGTTGCATCATGATAAGCTTCTTGATAGTTATCCTCATTAATTGATCGATAAGTATCATCTAAATTTCTTAAAATTAAATGATCTTTTTCGGCTATAACTGGGGGATCTCCCGTCGGGATATCGCTAGTTCCTAAAACATCAAATACTAACACCGATTGATGGGATGCGATCGCTCGTCCACTTTCACTAATTAACGTTGGAACAGGCAATTTTCGCTCTTCACAAGCTTCTTTAACCTCCGCTACAACGTCATTGGCATAATTTTGCATATTATAGTTTTTAGAGGCGTGGAAATTGGTTTTAGAGCCATCATAATCAACGCCTAAACCTCCCCCCACATCCAAATATTTCATGTTAGCCCCTAATTGAGCTAATTCTACATAAATTTGGCTGGCTTCTTGTAAAGCTTCTTTAATGGCACTAATTGAAGAAATTTGGGAACCAATATGAAAATGTAGCAATTGCAAACAATCTAACATTTCAACTTGTTTTAAGCGTTCCACCACTTCCATAATTTCAGGAATGGTTAACCCAAATTTAGCGCGATCGCCCGTTGAACCGCCCCAACGTCCCATGCCTTTTGTACTTAATTTAGCCCGGACTCCCACAATCGGACGGATGCCTAATTGTTGACTCGCCACCATGACTAAATCGACTTCTTCAATTTGTTCTAAAACAATAATGGCGGTTTGTCCCAATCGTTGAGCTAAAAGAGCCGTATCAATATATTCTTGATCTTTATAACCATTACAAATTAATAACGAATCGGGATTTTTTAATAAGGCTAAAGCAATTAATAATTCGGGTTTTGAACCTGCTTCTAACCCCAAATGATACGGTTGACCAAACCGCACTAAATCTTCTAATAAATGCCGTTCTTGATTACATTTAACCGGATAAACACCACGATAAACCCCTGGATAACTATAACGGGCGATCGCTTTGGCAAAACAAGCATTTAATCGTTCAATTCGGTCTTCCAGAATATCAGGAAATCGAATTAATAAAGGTAATTCAATATTCCGACTTTTGAGAGATTCAACTAATTTTAATAAATCTAAAGACCCCCCTCGGTTGGCTTTAGGGGAAACCGTGACATGACCCGCAGCATTAATGGAAAAATAAGGATCACCCCACCCTTGAATGCGGTAGAGTTTTTCGCTGTCTTCAATTGTCCAGGCTTTTTTGAGCGTCACCTGGGAAGCATTTGTGAAGGGAGTTTCTGTTGTGGGGGTGATTGCGTTGACGTCCATCTTGTTTTATCCTTGCCATTGACCAACCATCAGACAGTGTAACGGGTTCAGTTACCGATTGACTAGCAATGTGTTACCAAGGATACGGTAATCTTAATTGTGAACTTTAATTACAGTTAAGGAGATTCCCTTGGAACGGACATTTATTGCGATTAAACCCGATGGCGTTCAGCGTGGACTTGTGGGCGAAATTATTCGGCGTTTTGAAACCAAAGGCTTTACCCTAGTCGGGTTAAAACTGCTCATCCCCACTCAGGAATTAGCAGAAAAACATTATGCTGTCCACAAAGAAAGACCCTTTTTCAAGGATTTAGTGGCTTTTATTACCTCTGGCCCAATTGTGGCTATGGTCTGGGAAGGAGAGGGTGTGGTAGCATCGGCGCGTAAAATTATCGGTGCTACAAACCCATTAAACGCTGAACCCGGAACCATTCGGGGTGATTTTGGGATCAATATTGGTCGCAATATTATTCATGGTTCTGATGCCATTGAAACTGCACAAAACGAAATCAGCTTATGGTTTAGTGATGCAGAATTAGCGAATTGGGAACCCACGATTAAACCTTGGTTAGTTGAGTAGGTGAACAGGGGTTAGCGGTTAACAATTTATCGTTAACCCTGAACCATTAAGAATTACTGGGAGAATCACTGGTTCGTTGGGAAAATCCCCATGCAAATAAACTGAGGGTGAGAACCACCATTAACCATTCTGGGGGAACTAAAGCCGGATCAATGACTCGCAATAATAACCGTAATCCGACTAAACCAACGGTTAAATATCCAGCGGTTTCTAAATACACATATTGTTTTAACCATTGAATAAATAAACTTGCCATAAATCGGAGGATAATAATCCCGACGGTAGCCCCGGTAATCACTAACCAAGCGCGATCAGAAATCGCGATCGCAGCCGTGACACTATCGAGGGAAAAGGCAAGATCGGTAATGGCAATCAAGGGTAAAACTTGCCAGAATGAGCGATAACGAATCGCTTCTTCTGATTCATCTTCTTGACTTTTATTGGTAAAATATCGAAAAACCAACCACAACAAATATAAAGCTCCTAATAATTCAAATTCCCAAAATTTAATCACCCACGTAGCGGTTATAATCAAAAGAATTCTTAAAATAAAAGCCAAAAATAAGCCAATATTCAGAGCTTTATTTTGAAGTTTCGGATCTTCTAATCCACAAGAAATAGAAGCTAAAGCAATGGCATTATCAGCAGATAATACAGCTTCTAATGCAATCAAAATGGGTAATAATACGAGAAGATTTAACTCTAAATTTCGCGACAACTCAAAAACGTGATCCAGGTCTAACATTAACAATTGATAATTTCTATAGGGTTCTAATTTTAAATTATATGGGAGTTTGACGTTTTCGGGGTTAATGGATTGAGAAGGGGAGTACCCGAAACTGGGGAATAGGAGTGTCCCGCTCCCTAACCATCAACCGTCAACGCTCCACTTTTTCAACTTTTTGTTACAATGCTCTTCCCAAAACGTCCAAATTAGTTGACATTGGTGAACGATTATCTAAATTATGAAGGAGCTATTCAACAATGACAGATACTCAAGTGTATATTGCTTTAGTTGTTGCTTTAATCCCTGGAATTTTAGCTTTCCGTTTGGCTACAGAACTCTATAAATAAAAAGTGGACAGGAGGAAGAAGGGTTAAGCGTTCCTGGGACTCCTCCCAACTACCCCAACTTCCAGTCTCTGTCTCGACAGAAAATATTAAGAGTACAGACAATCATCGCCTGAATGGGATAGAGTATTGTGTGTTCACTCGGTCAAACTGTCGAGACAGTTTTTTATGGGAATCCGAATTTGATGTCAATTGTTGCACCGTTTTCGGGAAACTTATAATTAACTCCGACCTGGCTGGACTGAATTGTTATCTGAATCAAAGGATTATGTCTGCGACTCGACCTATTCCCCACAATCGTCAACCCGCTCAAGTTTCTCGTCGTCCCCGTGCGCGTCGAATTCCCCAACAACGACTGAACCAAAACCGTCGCCTGCTCACGGTTGAAACCACCCTCAAGTTAGGGGTGAATTTAATTTTATCGGCTTTTTCCCTATCCGCCTTAATTCAGATTTTGCCGCAACATCGTTTAGCTTCTGAAAAATTACAAGATATTCGGGCTGAAGTCAAAATGACCGAGGAACGGGTGATGAAAGAACAGGAAGAATTTAGCCGCTATTTTGATCCCAAACAAACCCAAAGTTTGATGATTGAACAAGGAACTCGAATTGATCCAAACCAAAAACCAATTATTTTCTTAGAAAAAAATCCTTCAGCAACTGCTGAATTAACGGATGAAACTACGTCCTATGCAGGTTTAGAATAATGATTTTATCCGTTTTTGGACGTTAGGGAATTTGGCGTAAATCTAAGGTTAAAGGATATTCAGGATTGAGATGTAATGGCGGAATTTTCATCAATCCTGGGGTATGTCCCATTGCGACAAATCGTTCTAACATTCGACTTTCAGCTTCTCGATGATTGACCGGAAATTGTAGATAAATTTTCCCATTCGGAGGATTAACAAAATAAGTACATCCGCCAATGGAACGGTTAGCCCAAGTATCAACAATATCAAAAATTAACGGATCATGGGGGTTAATGGAGGGATGTAAAATTGAGGCATATCGTCGGGCGCGAAATCGCACCGCTCCGACATATTCCCCAGGATTTCCAGTGGATTTTAACGGAATTGGACGACCTTGACAAGTAACAATATATCGAGTCGAATAGCTATCAAGATTCGGAGAATTTCCTAACGCATTGCTTAATTTTACTTGTAGTCTTTCCATAGAAGAATCCACATAACGGGCGGTACTTCCCGATGCGGTTTCTTCTCCTAAAACGTGCCAAGGTTCAATCGCATGACGTAATTCTAATTCCACACCTTCTTTGATGATTTCTCCATAACGGGGAAAACGAAATTCAAAAAATGGGGCAAACCAATCAAAATCAAAGTGATAACCAATAGTTTTTAAATCCTCTAAAACGGCTTTTAAATCTTCTCCTAAATAATGAGGTAACATAAACCGATCATGAAGGGTTGTTCCCCAACGAATTAACGGATAGTTATAGGGTTTTTCCCAAAACCAAGCCACTAACGCCCGAATTAATAACAATTGTAATAAGTTCATGCGAGGATGGGGCGGCATGGCAAAGGCTCTAAATTCTAACAATCCTAATTGATTTCTAGGATTTTCAATCGGGTACAATTTATCAATACAAAACGCCGAACGGTGGGTATTACCTGTAATATCAATTAATAAATTTCTTAATAATCGATCTACTAATTCAGGCGAAATCTGTGCCTGCGGGGTTAACTGTTGAAAAGCGATTTCTAAATCATATAAACTTTCGTGTCTAGCTTCATCCACACGGGGAGATTGACTGGTTGGCCCCACAAATAAATCCGAGAATAAAAACGTTAAACAAGGATGATTTTGCCAATAAGTAATTAAACTTCTTAATAAATCAGGACGACGCAATAAGGGACTATCATAAACGGTTTTTCCACCAATGGTGACATGAGCCCCTCCTCCGGTTGGAATTATCCGTCCATCTAAGAGATATTTTTCTGTTCCTAAACGACATAATCTCGCTTCTTCATATAAAGTTGTGGTAATTTCTACTAATTCTTTCCAATTAGAAGCCGGATGAATATTAACTTCAATCACTCCGGGGTCAGGAGTAATTTGAAACCCAATAATTTCTGTATTACCCGGCGGGGCATATCCTTCTAAAATGACGGGATATTGAACCTGGGCGGCTGTTTTTTCAATGGTAGCAATTAAATCCACAAAGCTACGCGCCGAGCTTACAGGAGGTAAAAAAACGTGAATTTTTCCTTGTCGAGCTTCTACACTTAAAGCGACTCGAATCGAATTAATCGGAGATTCTAAAGGTTCAGAACTGAGAACAATTGGGTCATGAGTTAAGGGAAGAACGGCTTCCTGTTCAAGTTCATCTTGGTGCCAATTTAAAGAGCTTAAGGGTAAGCGAAACCCGATGGGAGAGGTTCCTTTTAACAGTTCAATTTTATTAGAATTGGGTAATCGCCAAAGACAACTACTCCAGTGAATTTTATCACCTTTAAAGATAGCTAAAATTGGTAAGGTATATCCAGCAATTGTATTAGAATTGGGTTCGTAAGCTTGAATAATACAGTCTGATTTTACACCTAAATTTTTAACTAATGCTTGGATAAAAATCAAGCTATCCTGTTGAATATAACCATAATCTTGATCTTCTTGAGCATACAGTTCTGGATTTTGCCATAAGGGAACTTTATCTTTTCTCCAATAACATCCTAATGCCCAACGAGGTAAAATTTCCCCCGGATACCATTTACCCAATCCATAATGGAGTAATCCCCCTTTTTGAGTAAATTTATCTTGTAAACGGGTGAGAAGTTGTCCCGCCAGTTGGCGTTTTTCTTCGCCTAATGCGGTGATGCGCCATTGAGGAGATTCAAAATCATCAATAGAAACAAATGTAGGTTCTCCTCCCATAGTTAAACCCACATTTAAACGTTGTAAATGAACTTCAACTTGTTCTCCTAAATCTTCAATGGTTTGCCATTGTTCTTCGGTATAAGGTTTCGTAATTCTCGGAATTTCATGATAACGAGAAACCGTAACCGAAAAGTCTAATTTTGACTCACAAGGTTCAAAGGTTCCTTGAACTGGACGAGCTTCTAAGGGGTCAGCAACACACATTAATGGAACATGACCTTCTGCGGTAATTAAACCCGATGTGGGGTCAAGTCCCAGCCAACCTGCACCGGGTAAATACACCTCAACCCAAGCGTGTAAATCGCCATTATCCTGTAATGGCCCTGGTTCTCCATCTAAGGGGGGAATATCATGACTGAGTTGAATTAAATATCCTGAAACAAATCGTGCGGCTAATCCATAATGACGTAAAATTTGTACTAATAACCAAGCGGTATCTCGACAGGAACCCATTTTTTTATCTAGGGTTTCTTCACAGGTTTGGATTCCGGGTTCAAATCTAACTTGATATTCAATCGTTTGGGATAGTTTCTGATTTAACTCTAGTAAAAAATCAACAATATAAATATTATTTTTATAATCAAAATTAACCCAAGTATTTAATAATTCTCCAGATTCCCGAATTTCTAAAAAAGGAATCAATTCTTGAGCCAATCTAGTTTCATATTCAAACGGATAGTTAGCTGCATAACTTTCAATCAAAAAATTGAAAGGATTAATCGGTTGAATTTTGGCGATTAAATCCACTTCAATTTGTAAACAATCACTGCTTTCTGGAAAGTTAACTCGCGCTAAAAAATTACCATCATGATCTTGTAGCCAGGTAAGTTGATGATGGGCGGGAGAAATTTTGAGGGAATAACTCAAAATCGGTGTTCGACAATGGGGAGATGGACGTAATCCCAATATATGAGGCCCTAGAATGACAGATCGTTCAAACTGATAGGAAATCTTGTGATTTAAACTAACTTTAATAGACATTTTTTCGATATAAATTGTTAACTGTTGACCGTTGAGATTGACTGTTAACTGTTAACTGTTGGCTATGGCGAGACTACCCATTGCCGATTTCCGATTAACCAATTATTGATGACTAATCGAATGTCCACAACTAGAGCAAAATCGGTCTTCGGGTTTAACGGATGCCCCACATTGGGTACAGAAACGCGGGGTTTGGGGTGTCTTTTGGGGAGCGGGTGAACCCATTCGCATTTCCATATTTCCTATTCGCATTTCCATCGGGTTCATGCTCATCTGCATATTTCCCATGTTCAGGTTCATGGGTTCCATCGGACTCATTTTCATCGGCGTCATGGGTTTTATGGTTTCCATTCCTGACATTGGGGAAACGGGTAAACTAGCCACTTCTTGAAGAGGCAATTGTTCTGAGTCTTTCAACAGTATTGAACTGATAAAACTGACACTACTGCCTTGAATTTGTAACGTTTTTTCCCCTTGTTCGGATGTTACTTTCAGCACCAGACCATAAGGGGTTTGAAACACCTGGGGCGGTGTACTCCAAACCCCTGTTGTAAAACTGCTACTGGCTTGTTGCTGTTGCCCTGGACTGCTACTAATCAGCGTGACAACGGTTTGCACGCCTTGATTATCTAAATAAACTCTTTGACCCGCCCCTAGCTCGCATACATACGCCATGATTGAGGCTCCTTTGTCAACTCTATTGTTATACTTTGCATTGTAGAGTTGTGTTTTGCCAATCAGAAAAGTTCTTAACAATTGTATTAGAAACTATTCAGAGATTAAATCAAAAACGATCCACTCTTGGTCTACCCTGGCGATCGCTCCCCCCGGAAAAGGATCGGTTTGGCTACGGTTGGGGGCGGAAATTAAAGCGATTAATTTTTCAATTTGTTCAAAGTTAGGAGTTGTTGACATAACTTGTTGTAAAGCTTGACGACAAACTCGACGTTGTAAAGCTTCGTGGGCTTGACGTAAAATGAATCGATTGATTTTTAAAAGGTTTTGACGATTGTTTTCTAAAAATACAACTTGTTGAAATAGTGTTGCGGTTAAGGAGTCTAAATAGTCAACTTCTGCCCGTAATAATTCGGCTGTTTGTGCGAGATGGGATTCAACTTGAGGATTAAAATAGGTTTGTAAATAGGGTAACAATTCTTGGCGAATTCGGTTCCGAGCATAATGTAAATCATTATTAGTAGTATCAACCCAAATTTTTAAATGATTTTCTTGACAAAACTGCCCGGTTTGTTCACGGGAAATTTCTAATAAGGGACGAACTAACTGAATAGAAGCAGTTAAATTTGGCTTAAGATTAGGAGATTCTAAGGGGAGAGGACGTTGCCAAGTTAACGCTTGTAGACCATCGGAACCACTACCCCGCATTAAATTATAAAGTAAGGTTTCGGCGCGATCGCTTTTGGTATGACCTGTGACTACATAAGCATAATGATTTTTTTGGGCAATTTGACTAAAAACTTGATATCTCCATTGTCTGGCGGCGGCCTCCGTTGTGGGAATTACATCAGCCGTTTCTCGATAAAAATCGATCTGCCAACTCAGGGCTAATTGTTCAATATAATCCCCATTAATTTGAGAGTCAGAACGCCAGCGATGATCACAATAAACCACTCCTAATTCCCATCCCCACTTCGGTTGCAGATCTAACAACAATTTCAGTAAACACAAAGAATCTTGACCCCCTGATACCGCCACCAATAGCCTTTGAGACTTGGGTAACAGTTGACGATCTCGTAAAGTTTGGTGAAGTTGGCGGTGTAAAAGAGTCCAAATTAAAGGGTTTGGCATGGGGCAAAACTCATTCCTCTAGCTTAATTAAACCGATGAAGATTTTATTATAAAGTAATTTCTTCTCCCTGTTCAGTAAAAATAACTTGATTAATTTTCCAATCAGCATGATTCGTCAAAGTTTGGCGTAAACTCCCAAATAACGCTAATTGTTCACAACTGGATAGGGAGTTAAACCCTCGTTCAGCCGTTGTGGGAAGGCGAAAATCGATGGTGACAATCTGTTGTTCTGAATCAATATTTACCCGGTAACTTAAGGGAAAGTCTGAACTGCTTTGCTGGTTTAAAACTTCAGCAATTGCCGTTTCTAAAGCCTTTTCTTTAGGAACGGTAATTTGACGAGGAACTAACTCAGAACATTGACTATCCACTTGATAAATTGTAATCGGAATTGTATTCGCCGGAGAGACGGCTTGTTTTTGGGGTTCTGGAGTAGGTGGGGGAGAAATGATCGGTTGAGGTGGAATAGAGGGTTGAGTTGAAGGGTCAACCCTCGGAGAACTACAACTGCTTAAGCCAAGAATAGTAACCCCAACCAGATAAGGAGCCAAGAACTGTTGGAAAGTCTTCATGATTCTAAAGTGATAAGTGGAAATCTGTATTAATTTATGATTCAAGGTTGAACATTGCTATTCCGTTTTGAACAATCACCGAGTATGATTAAATCTTGGATCTTAATCCTAATCATTTTATTATTTTGCAATGGCTACTGACCCCTGGACTCGCCGCCATATTTTATCTCTAGCTGATTTTACGGCGACGGAATATAACACAATTTTGCAAACGGCAACCAGCTTTCGAGAAGTGTTAGGTCGCCGGACTAAAAAAGTTCCTGCCCTACAAGGTCAGGTGGTGGCAAATTTATTTTTTGAACCCTCAACCCGGACTCGGAATAGTTTTGAACTCGCTGCAAAACGACTATCCGCAGATACTTTAAATTTTG
>JACCEC012506239.1_pt1 | contig 12068 bp, 23 predicted proteins | sample 7450121 | NCBI WGS metagenome assembly JACCEC01 (sample SAMN15323455, study PRJNA562643) | freshwater metagenome | isolation source: river surface water | place: USA:Blue River Watershed | collected 2017-08-18 | reverse complement strand
GCCTCAAATCGCGGGGTCTTCGCATCAAGGGAGATGACACCCCCATCTCTCCGGGGGAGTTCCGAGACGTAGATGTCCCGTCCGGTTCGATCCGCGACAACATCCTGCCGCTGCCGTACAAGGAGCCCTCGCAGGTTCTGTACACCCTGTTTGACCGCATCGTCCAAGAGGGCCGGGCGTTCGCCTCCTCCAACGACATGAACGTCAGCGACATGTCGGCGCAGGCCCCGGTGGGCACCACGCTGGCCCTGCTGGAGCGTCAGCTCAAGGTGATGGGCGCTGTGCAGGCGCGCATGCACTACACGATGAAGCAGGAGTTCAAGCTCCTGAAGACCATCATCGCTGACTACACCCCCGAGGAGTACACCTACGAGCCGGAGGAAGGCAGCTCCCGCGCCAAGAAGTCCGACTACGACTCGGTGGACGTGATCCCGGTGAGCGATCCGAACGCCGCCACCATGGCGCAGAAGATCGTCCAGTACCAAGCCGCGCTGCAACTGGCGCAGCAAGCGCCCCAGTTGTACAACCAAGCCCTGCTGCACCGGCAGATGCTGGAGGTGTTGGGCATCAAGAACGCCAACAAGCTCGTGCCGATCGAGGACGATCTCGTGCCGGTGGACCCCGTGCAGGAGAACCAGAACCTCCTGACCCAGAAGCCGGTCAAGGCGTTCATCGAGCAGAACCACGAGGCCCACATCGCTGTGCACATGGCGGCGCTGCAGAACCCGCGCATCCAGCAGCTCATGCAGATGAACCCGATGGCGCAGCAGATCATGGCTGCGGCGATGGCCCACATCAACGAGCACATCGCGCTGGAGATGCGCAAGCAGATCGAGATGACTATGGGCATGCCGCTGCCGCCGTCCGAGGACGACGCGGGCGACAAGGTGGTGTTGCCGCCGCAGATGGCCGACCAAGTGGCCATGATGGCCGCGCAGGCTGCGCAGCAGCTCCTGCAGCGCGATCAGCAGCAGGCCGCGCAGGCCGCCGCCCAGCAGCAGTTGCAGGATCCGGTGGTGCAGATGCAGATGCAGGAACTCAAGCTCAAGGAGCAAGACCTGCAGCTCAAGGCGCAGAAGCAGCAGATCGACGCGATGGCCAAGGCCGATCAGATCCGTATCGAGGAAGCGCGTATCGCCGCGCAGAAGGAAATCGCGGCAATGCAGGTGGGAGCATCTGCGGCCGCTGCACGCGACAAGGCTCAGCGACAGCAAGAGACCGAAGGAGCACGCATGGGTCTGGACGCGGCCAAACACCGCGCTCAGATGGTCATGCAGCAGGCGCAACGGGCAGCGCAATCAAAACAGCCTAGCAAACCTCGTAAGGAGAATGATTGAACGAACTCAAGCTACTGGCGCACATCGCCAAGGAGTTGGCCAAGGAGAAAGCCACGCAGGCTGACTTCTTGGCGGCTGGCCGCGCAGCCGATTTCGCGGAGTACCGGCATGTCTGTGGAGTTATCCGGGGTCTGACGACCACAGAGCAATTCATCAACGATCTCGTGCAACGAATGGAAAAAGGCGATGACTGAATTTGATCTGCAGGCGATTGACCTGTCCGGCGTGCTGAACCAAACCGCCGAGCAGAAAGCGAAACAGCTTCCGGACCCCAAGACCTTCCACCTGCTTTGCGTGGTGCCGGAGGCGATGGAGGAGTACGCGGACAGTGACGTGGGCATCATCAAGGACGCCAAGACGATGCACTACGAGGAGGTTCTGACCCCCGTGCTGTTCGTCGTGAAGGTGGGCCCGGACGCCTACAAGGACACCACTCGGTTCCCCAGTGGTCCGTCGTGCAAGGAAGGTGATTTCATCATCGTCCGCCCCAATTCAGGCACCCGCCTGAAGATCCACGGCCGAGAGTTCCGCATCATCAATGATGATTCGGTCGAGGCCATCGTTGAAGACCCGCGTGGGATCACCCGCGCTGCATAAGGAGTAGCCATGCCGATGCCCAAGTTTGAAGGCGAAGAGTTCGAGTTCCCTGACGAGAAAGAGGCCAAGGAGAAGGCCAAAGCCGCTGCGGCCGATGCTGAAGACGGCGACGACGGTTTCAAGATCGAGATCGAAGACGACACTCCTCCCGAGGATCGTGGCCGTAAAGCTGCGCCGCCCCCGGATGAGCCCTCTGAGGACGAGCTGGCCTCCTACGACGAGAAGGTGCAGCAGCGCATCAAGAAGTTCACTCGTGGCTACCACGACGAGCGGCGCGCCAAGGAAGCTGCGCTGCGTGAGCGTGAGGCCGCCGAGCAGTACGCGCGCCAAGTGCTTGAGGAGAACAAGAAGCTCCAGAAGCAGCTCGCCAGCGGCAGCCATGTGTTGGTCGAGCAGTCCAAAGCTGCTGCGGCAAACGCCTTGGAAGTAGCTAAGAAGAAGTACAAAGAAGCCTACGAGTCGGCTGATTCTGATGCGATCGTGTCTGCCCAAGAGGAAATTGCTCGGGCGACTTGGCGCATGGAGCAGGCCGAGCAGATGAAACCGCTCAAGGAAGAGGAGTTCACTCCGGCACCTGCGGCACCTGCGGCACCTTCTCAGAACATCAGCCCTCGTACCAAGGAGTGGCTCGACACCAACAAGAATTGGTTCGGGCAGCGTGGCTACGAAGATATGACTATGATGGCCATGGGGCTTGACAAAAAGCTTCAGCAACAATATGGTCCCGATTACGTTGGTACGGATGAATACTTCCGCACCATTGATCGAACGATGCGCAAACGTTTCCCCGAAGCCTTTGAGGACGTAGGGAGCCATGAGGAAGATGAAGACCCGCCTCCGCGAAAGAGGTCTGAACCGGCCGACGAGGATGACACCCCGCGCCGTGCAACACGTCCTGCTGCCGTTGTGGCTCCGGCCTCACGCAGCACCCCGCCTAACCGCGTGAAGCTGAAGGCATCTCAAGCGAATCTCGCACGTCGTCTTGGGGTTCCGTTGGAACAATACGCAAAACAGGTTGCTTTACTTAATCGAGGTGAATGATGGAACAGCAGGCTCAAACTCAAAATCGCACTCGGCGCGATCTGGACTCCCGCGAGAAGACGCAGATGCGTCCTCAAGCATGGCGTCCGCCTGAGACGCTACCCTCTCCGGATGATCGTCCGGGTTGGAAGCATCGTTGGGTTCGCCTGAGCACGATGGGCGTCGCTGACCCCAGCAACATCTCTTCTAAGCTACGCGAAGGATACGAGCCCTGCCGCGCAGAGGACTATCCCGAGCTGATGATGCACGCAACCACTGAAGGTCGGTTCAAAGGATCGATCGAAGTGGGTGGACTGTTGCTCTGTCGCATTCCGACTGAGTTTCTGGAGCAGCGTATGAAATATTACGAGCAACAGAACTCCGCTCAGATGGAATCGGTGGACAACAACTTCCTTCGTGAAAATGACCCTCGCATGCCTCTTTTCTCCGAGAAGAAATCGAAGGTCACTTTCGGTTCTGGTTCTTAAATAGGAGTCTTAAATGGCTTACCCTACTGTTGACAAGCCGTATGGTTTTCAACCGATCAATCGTATCGGTGGGAACCCCTACGCCGGGTCTACTCGACTCGTCCCCATCGCTTCGACTCTCGGCCTGAGCAACGCCGCGATGTTCGACGGCGATCTCGTTGAACTGACCTCTGCTGGCGTTTGCCAAGTGGCGGCTAGCGGTTCTGCTGTCCCCAACGCTCTGGGCGTGTGTGTCGGTGTCCAGTACACCAACTCGTCTGGCCAGACCGTTCAGGCGCAGTACGCTCCTGCCAACTCGCAGAACGCCGTTGCGTATGTGGTGGATGATCCGACCGTCCTGTTCAAGGTCGCCTCGGTCTCCGGCACCACTGTGATTGCGGGTATGGGCCGTACCGCTGTTGGTCAGAACACTTCGGTGGTTCTGAACGCTGGCGTGGCCGCTACTGGTGATTCGCAGCAAGCGATCTCTACGACCACCAACACCACCAACACGCTGCCCATCCGCATCGTGGACGTGATTCCCGCCACCGCTACCGGTGCCGATACGTTTGTGGAGTTTGTCGTGAAGATCAACACCCATACGTACAACAGCACTACCGGCGTCTAAGGAGTTAAATCATGGCTATTTCTCGCGCACAACTGCTGAAAGAGCTGCTCCCCGGTCTGAACGCCCTGTTCGGTATGGAGTACGCCCGTTATGGTGAAGAGCACAAAGAGATCTACGAAACCGAGACCTCTGAGCGTTCTTTTGAAGAGGAAACCAAGCTGTCTGGCTTCTCCGCCGCTCCGGTGAAGAACGAAGGCTCTGCGATTGCTTATGACAACGCGCAGGAAGCTTGGTCTACCCGCTACACCCACGAGACCATCGCGCTGGGTTTCTCGATCACCGAAGAGGCGATCGAAGACAACCTGTACGACAGCCTGTCTGCTCGTTACACCAAGTCGCTGGCTCGTGCCATGGCCTACACCAAGCAGGTGAAAGCCGCTGCGGTGCTGAACAACGGCTTCTCCGCCAGCTACCCCGGTGGCGACGGCGTGTCCCTGTTCAACGCCAACCACCCGCTGGTGTCCGGTGGCGTCAACTCCAACACCCCGGCCGCTCAAGTCGACCTGAACGAGACTTCTCTGGAAGCCGCCGTTATTCAGATCGCCGCTTGGACGGACGAGCGTGGCCTGCTGATCGCTGCCAAGCCCAAGAAGATGGTTGTCCCCCCGAGCCTGATGTTCGTTGCCAAGCGCCTGCTGGACACCGAACTGCGTGTGGCGACTGCTGATAACGACATCAACGCTATCAAGCAGATGGGTGCCATCCCCGAGGGTTACACCGTGAACCACTTCCTGACCGACCCGAACGCTTGGTTCCTGACCACTGACGTTCCGAACGGCATGAAGCATTTCGTTCGTACCCCGCTGCAGAACTCGATGGACGGTGACTTTGACACCGGAAACGTTCGTTATAAAGCTCGCGAGCGTTACTCCTTTGGTTGGAGTGACCCACTTGGGATGTGGGGCTCTTCGGGTTCTACCTAATTAGACCTTTGGGTTTAATTGAGAGGGGGCTTCGGCCCCCTTTCTTTTTCTGGTATATTCTCTGTGTCAAAATCAAGGAGCCGACATGGACACCACGAACCTACCCAAGACCCGCGCCGAAGCCAAAGCCGCCGGTGCCAAGTACTACTTCACTGGAGAGCCCTGCAAGCACGGCCACATCGCCCCTCGTAAGACCAAGGGCTCATGCGTTGAGTGTCTGAAAGTGGAGTGGGCTAAGGGTAACGAGACCCGTGCGGACTACTTTCGGGAGTACAACAAATCCGAAGCGGGCCAAAAGGCCAAGCGAGAGTACTACGAGAAAAATCGGGCGGCTGTGATTGAGAAAGCCGCTAACCGCTCTCCGGAAGAGCGTCGTGCTGCCCGTAACCGTCACAAAGAGCGCAACCCCGACCTCTACAAAGAACTCGTCAGCCTACGCCGACGCCGCTTCCGCCAAGCCACCCCCAAATGGCTTACACCCGAGGACAAGCTGGAGATCAGGCTGAAATACCGCCTCGCCATCGAGATGACCCGCCGTACGGGGGTGCGGTACGCGGTTGACCATATCGTCCCGCTGTTGGGGGATACGGTGTCCGGGCTGCACGTGCCGTGGAACCTTGAGGTCATCACCCAAGAGGAGAACTTAAAAAAGTCCAACAAGCACGTTGACCCCACCCAGCCCGGGTGATATATTGGCCCCAACCCGGGGTTATCCGGTGTTGCTGACGGTCCCGGCCGACGACATGCAGACAGCAGCACCCCAACTCGCATGTGAGGAATCTCATGGCACGTACTTCGTTCAACGGCCCCGTTGCTTCCGCCAACGGCTTCATCGGCAACGTCACCGGCACCGCCTCTTCGGTCTCCGGCGCAGTCACCCTCAACGGCTACACCCTCGCTACCCTGCCCACTGTCGTGGTTGGTGGCCTGATCTACGTCTCTGACGCCAACGCTGGCGCGGGCACCGTCTGCTTCGGCAAAGGTACCGACTGGATCGACATCAAGACCGGTCTGGCTGTCGTTTAATAGGAGCCCGTCATGGGTATGCAAACTGATGTCAAGGCGAAGTCCTTGGCCGCATCAGGCGCAGTCACAACCTTTCGCGCTCGCGTGAAGGGCATGGTGATTGAGCCCAGCGGTTCTGCGGGCAGCGTCGAGCTGAAGAACGGCGGCTCCGGCGGTACTTCGGTCATGACGATCAACACGACGGCCAACGGTGAGACGTTCAACATGCTCATCCCGGCCGAAGGCGTGCTGTTCGAGACCGATGTGTATGCGGTGCTCACCAACACCAAGCTGACGGTGTTTTATGCCTAAGAGCCCCGCGTGGACCCGCAAAGAAGGAAAGAACCCCAAAGGTGGTCTGAACGCCAAGGGGCGCGCCTCTGCGAAGGCCCAAGGGATGAACCTAAAACCGCCGCAGCCCGAAGGCGGAAAACGGCGCGACTCCTTCTGCGCGAGGATGAGTGGCATGAAGAAGAAACTCACGTCCGCGAAGACTGCGAAAGACCCAAATTCCCGGATCAATAAAAGTCTGCGGGCATGGAACTGCTAAGGTGCAACGATGGAGATGATGATTTGGAACATCGTTCTGACGGCTATCGTTGCGCTGTTGGGGTTCATTGTCAAAGAGAAGTTCGCCGAGCTGCAACGCATCAGCATCCTTCTCAACCGCACGAGGGAAGAAGTGGCGCGTGATCACATCACTCGCACGGAATTCCGGGCAGACATGAACCAGCTCATGGAGCGGTTCGACCGGTTGGAGCGCAAGATTGACGCGATGAGAGGTGCACATGCCGAGCGTCAGTAAGAAGCAGCACAACCTGATGGCGATGGTCGCCAATGATCCCGCCGCTGCAAAGCGCACGGGTGTTCCCCAATCTGTCGGTCAAGAGTTCATGAAGGCCGACAAGGGTCTGAAGTTTGGCAAGGGTCACAAGGCTCGCGTCGATCTCCAGAAAGTCAACCGCCCTGACACCCGTCACGGCAAGTCTGAACTTTTCGCAAAAGGTGGTGAGATGAAAGAGTCCAAAGCGATGATGAAAAAGGAAGTCGGCTTCATGAAGAAAGCTGGCGCTCCCAAGTCCATGATCAAACATGAGGAGTCCGAAATGAAAGGCATGAAAAAAGGTGGCAAGGCTTACGCCAACGGTGGCATGACCACCGCCAAGATGGGTGCTGTGAAGACCGCCGCCCCCAGCCGTGACGGCATGGCTACCAAAGGTAAGACCAAAGGTACCATGGTCAAGATGGCCGGTTCCAAGCCTCTGGGCATGAAGCGCGGCGGCAAGTGCTGATTTAAGGAGTCCACCATGGACGACATTCTGGAAAAGAAACCGCAGCCGCACGTCAAGGGCGGGGTGTACAACCCGGACTCCGGGCTGCCGCCTCCGCAAGACATCGACGGTGCTTCGGTCAAGCCTGCTCCCAAAGCCTCCAAGCCCAAGAAGATGGCTGGCGGTGGCATGACTGCTTCCGCTCGTGCTGACGGCTGCGCGCAGCGCGGCAAGACTCGCGGGAAGCTGGTGTAAGCCATGATGGCCAGCCGTGGTATGGGCGCTGTCGCCCCGTCCAAGATGCCCAAGGGCGTGAAGAAGGCCCGCCGGGATGACACCGACTTCACGCAGTACGCTGAAGGCGGCAAGGTCAATGCTGCGGGCAACTACACCAAGCCCGGGCTGCGTAAGCGGATCGTGGCGCAGGTGAAGGCGGCGGCCACGCATGGCACGAAGGCTGGTCAGTGGTCGGCGCGTAAGGCGCAGCTCGTCGCCAAGAAGTACAAGGCAGCGGGCGGGGGGTACCGGGATTGAAAGCCCCGCAGCAATCGCTCAAGGCTTGGGGTGACCAGAAGTGGCGTACCAAGTCCGGCAAGCCGTCTTCCAAGACGGGTGAGCGGTATCTGCCCGAGGCTGCCATCAAGGCGCTGAGCCCTGCGGAGTACGCCGCCACGACCCGGGCCAAGCGCGCCGGGAAGAAGGCTGGCAAGCAGTTCGTGGCGCAGCCCAAGACGGTGGCGAAGAAGACAGCGAGGTTTAGGTAATGGCCAACACATCCGGATCGACCGCGTTCAACCTCGACCTGACCGAGCTGGTCGAGGAGGCGTTCGAGCGCGCGGGTTCGGAGATGCGCAGTGGCTACGACCTGCGTACGGCCCGTCGCAGCCTGAACATCATGTTCGCCGACTGGGCCAACCGTGGCGTGAACATGTGGACGATCGAGCAGGGCACGATCGACTTGGTGCAGGGGCAGAACACCTACCCGCTGCCCAACGACACGGTCGACCTGCTGGAGCACATGATCCGCACGCAGGCCAACCAGCAGGTGAATCAGGCTGACCTGACGATCACCCGGATCAGTGTTTCTACCTATGCCACGATCCCCAACAAGCTGACGCAGGCCCGGCCGATTCAGGTCTGGATCCAGCGGTACAACGGCCAGACCTCGCCGGTGTCCGCCACGCTGTCGGGTTCGATCAACGCCACCGACACGCAGATCACGCTGAGCAACGTCGACGGCCTGCCCGCCGCCGGGTTCATCAAGATCGACAGCGAACTAATCAATTACGGTTACATCGACGGCAACACCCTGTACAACTGCTTCCGGGCTCAGCAGAACACGACTGCGGCGTCCCACAGCTCCGGTGCGACGGTGTATTGGGCGCAGCTCCCGGCCATCACGGTGTGGCCGACCCCGGACAACGCCCAGCAGTACCAGTTCGTCTACTGGCGACTGCGCCGCACCCAAGACGCGGGCGGCGGTGTGAACGTCATGGACGTGCCGTTCCGGTTCATCCCCTGCATGGCCGCTGGCTTGGCCTACTACGTCGCGGCCAAGGTGCCCGGCGGTATGGAGCGCCTGCCCATCCTGAAGGCCCAGTACGATGAGGCGTGGGAGCAGGCGGCGTACGAGGATCATGAGAAGGCCGCGCTGCGGTTGGTGCCCCGACAGACGTACATCGGGAGGGCCTGATGGCGAATCGGTTTGCCTCCGGCAAGTGGGCAATCGCGCAGTGTGACCGGTGTGACCAGCGGTTTAAGCTGAAAGTCCTTAAGCGAGAGGTCATCAAGGGCAAGAACTACGACTTGCTGGTGTGCCCCGAGTGCTGGGATCCGGATCAGCCGCAGTTGCACTTGGGTGAGACGCCGGTGGAGGATCCGCAGGCGCTGCGCAACCCGCGACCGGACCGCAGCTACCGCCTGTCGGGCACGAGCGGCTTGCAGATCGTTCCGGGATCCGGGCCCGAGGGCACGGGTTCGGTGGAGCAGGGTAGTCGGGTCATCCAGTGGGGCTGGAATCCGGTGGGTGGGGCCAGTCTGAATGATGATGGGCTCACACCTAACAACTTGGTTTTATCTGTGCAATTGGGTACAGTAACGGTATCCACGACGTAAGGAGTCGAACATGGACGCGAAGAAAGTCGCAAAGGCCGCCGTGCACAAGCATGAGAAGGCGATGCACCCGGGCAAACCCATGACCAAACTGAAGGCTGGCGGCAAGACCAACGCCGACATGCTCAAGTACGGTCGCAACATGGCCAAGGTCATGAACCAGCGCAGCCCCGGCCGCAAGGGAGCCTGATATGCACAGCCAAGACGAGTTCAAGTACTTCCCGGCGGATACCAAAGATCCGATCGGCAAGTACACCCAGCCCAAGGTCTATCCGTCGGTCGTGGTGGGCGAAGAGCCTGCCAAGGAGACGATGCGCAAGGCCAACGTGAGCGTGGCCAACGTGCGCAGCCAAGACTACGAGCCGCCCAAGACGAGCGGCACGATGATGCGCGGCGGCGGTGCTGCCACCAAGGGCAAGATGTCTCGCGGTCCTCTGGCCTGATATGAACTACACCGAGCTTGTCACAGCGATTCAGGACTACGCTGAGAACTCGTTTGACTACGCGACGAGCCCGTCCGTACTCAACCGGTTCATTCAGCAGGCTGAGCAGCGCATCTACAACTCGGTGCAGTTTCCGTCACTGCGCAAGAATGTGACGGGCATCACCACGGCCAACAACAAGTACCTCTCCGCACCGACCGACTTCCTGTCGGTCTATTCGCTTGCGGTGGTGGACGCCTCGGGCAATTACGAGTATCTGCTGAACAAGGATGTGAACTTCATCCGGCAGGCGTACCCCAGCCCCAACGACACGGCCATCCCGAAGTACTACGCGCTGTTCGGGCCTACGACAACTGGCGGTGCGAACCCGGTGCTGACCGACGAACTCTCCATCATTCTGGGCCCGACGCCGGACGCTCAGTACACGGTGGAGCTGCACTACTTCTTCTACCCTGAGTCCATCACGGTTGCCGCCGACGGCCAGACTTGGCTGGGCGACAACTTCGACTCCGTGCTGCTGTATGGCTCGTTGGTTGAGGCGTACACCTACATGAAGGGTGAGCCCGACATGATGGCGCTGTACGACGGCAAGTACAAGGAAGCTCTTGCGCTGGCCAAGCGTCTGGGTGATGGGCTTGAACGCAGCGACGCCTACCGCAACGGGCAGTACCGGCTACCGCCGCTGCCGCAGACTAACGGGGTTGCCTGATGGCCTTCACCGGCAACTACTCCTGCAACACACTTCGCTCGGGGCTTGCTACCAGCGCGTTTGACTTCGCTTCTGATACGTTCTATCTGGCGCTGTACACCAATACAGCCACGTTGGACGCAACCACGACGGCGTATACCGTTACTGGCGAAGCTTCTGGTGGTAACTACATTGCCGGGGGGCAGGTCGTTACTGCCACGGTTAGCAGCGAAGTGACATCGACAGGTAGCGTGACGTACATCAACTTCTCGGCTCCTGTGTGGACTGGTGCAATCACGGCGCGCGGAGCGCTGATATACAAACCCGGCGATAACGGGGCGGTCTGCGTGCTGGACTTTGGCGCAGACAAAACTTCCACTACAACTTTCACTGTGCAGATGCCCGCTAACACCAGCACTTCTGCGCTCATTCGACTTGTTTAAGGAGCGACTATGTTCGACGAAAAAGTTAAGGCTGGCGGCGTCTTCATCGTTCAGTGCCACGACAAAGACGGCAACCTGAAGTGGCAAGCCGAGAAGCACAACCTCGTGGTCAACGTCGGCCTCAAGGACATGAACGACAAGTACTTCACCGGCAGTGGCTACACCGCCGCGTGGTACATCGGTCTGTACGGCTCTGGCTCCACCAACAACCCGGCGGCTGGCGACACGATGGCCTCGCACGCAGGTTGGACCGAAGTGACGGCCTACAGCCAAGCCACTCGCCCGGCTGCCACGTTCGCTGCGGCCTCCACCGCTGACCCGTCCGTGATCACCAACAGCGCTTCCCCGGCCACGTTCAGCATCAATGGCATGACCACTGTGGGCGGTGCGTTCCTGACCTCGGACAACACCAAGGGCGGCACGAGCGGCATCCTGTTCTCGGCTTCGGACTTCCAGTCCCCCGGTGACCGTTCGGTGGTCAACGGCGATACCTTGACCGTCACCTACACCTTCAGCCTCGACGCTGCTTAAGGAGGCCACATGGCTACCGCGTTCAAAAAGGGCGACGTTGTGAAGCTGACCAGTGTGGTGCCGCAAGGCCCCGTGCTGGCTCTGCGTATGGACGACAGCGGCATCATCCAGTACCTCGTGGAGTGGACGGATGCCAACGGTGTCACGCAACAACGCTGGTTCGACGAAGACCAACTGACGGGGGCCTGATATGGCCTTCGTCCTTGCGGATCGAGTCCGCGAGACAACGACTACGACCGGCACCGGTACGGTGACGCTGGCGGGGGCTGTCACGGGGTTTCAGACCTTCGCGGCGATCGGCAACGCCAACACCACCTACTACACCATCGCCGGGCAGGGCACCTCCGAGTGGGAGGTGGGCATCGGCACGTATACGGCTGCGGGTACCACGCTGGCGCGCAACACCGTGCTGGCCTCCAGCAACGCGGGCGCGCTCGTCAACTTCTCTGCGGGCACCAAGGACGTGTTCTGTGACTACCCCGCAGGCCGGGCCGTTATCGGCGGCATGGGGTACATCGAGAACGCGGCCACCATCACGGTGTCCTCGACGATCAACTCGGGGAGCAACGCCATCAGCGGCGGCCCGGTGACCTTGGCCAGTGG
>JACCEC012992662.1_pt1 | contig 12069 bp, 9 predicted proteins | sample 7450121 | NCBI WGS metagenome assembly JACCEC01 (sample SAMN15323455, study PRJNA562643) | freshwater metagenome | isolation source: river surface water | place: USA:Blue River Watershed | collected 2017-08-18 | reverse complement strand
TACAATTACAAGGAGAAGGTATTAACGCGAGTGGGAATTATAGATTGAGTATTCAGGCAAACGCACCTAGTATTGCGATTACAAATGCAAGTACCTCCTCATTAACAGTTCAGATTCCTAGCGTGAATAATTGCAATAGCTTACAATTATTTTGGAGAACGAGCGGCACAAATGGCTATTCCACTGTCAATTTATCACCTAGCGTGAGCACCTATACTATCAATAATTTAGTTTCTGGAAATAGCTATCAGATTTGGGTAAAGTATATAAATAATTCACAAGCATTCTATAGCCAAACACAAACGGCATCCACTATTGCTGGTTGTTCGAATTCACTTACAAATCCTACTGTCACAGGGATTACGAATCATTGTGCGCAAGTAAATGTAAGTTGGAATGCACATTCACTTGCGCAGGCTATTTCTGGATATCGCTTGTATTGGTCAAAGCAAGGAAATAGTGGCTACAACGTCATTTCATTAACAAATCCTACCTATACGATTACAGGACTCAGTGTCAATGAAACATACCATATCTGGTATCGCGTAATTTGTAGCGGAGGCGCACAAGTGGTTTCAGGAATTAGCTCCTATCAAACATGCGGTGGCGCCGCGAGATTTGCTGACACTAGTAGTATAATTTCTTCTTATTTAATTTCTGGAGATTATCAAAACTTGCAATTCAATGAGGTAGATATTCGAGAAGTCGCATTAGCAACAGAACCTAAGGACTTAGACCATCAAATTTCAACCGTAAATTTATCCTTTAAAAAAGTGATGAACACCCCAGATGCTTTCAAGATAGAGATAGCTCCTAATCCTAGTTCTGAGCGAATCAGTATTCAGCTAGTCAATTCACTTGCGAACAGTAGTGATTTAACTATTATGGATGCCACCGGAAAAATCATCTTAAGAAAAGGCATCGCAGCCAATGAAAATAACATTGAATTAGAGGTGAATGATCTTGCCAATGGACTATATTTCGTTCAACTTAAAAATGGGGAACGAATCAGCAATGAAAAATTTATTGTTCAACACTAGACAATAAAACAAGACCCGCTTGCGTTAGTTATGCATGCAAGCGTGGAAAAGCATTCTTATAGGTATCCTTTTATTGTGGCAGACAAAGTCGTTGGCACAAGCAATTTTATTTGATGAACATTTTCATTCATTGAATAAAAATGAATTTATAGGCGATACTGGAAATTTTCAAATCAACACGCTACAACAGTTACAGCTCGCGGGATTCAACCACCCAGACACAGCTAATTTGTGGCATCAGCATATTGATAGTACTTGGCAGGAACAGCAGTTATGGGTACAATTAAAATTTTCACCTTCAGCATCCAATCAATTCAGGTGGTACTTGGCGAGTAACTCCTTGAATCAGGCAGATACTAGCTTTAAAGCTTATTTTATAGAAGTCGGAGAGAACGGAAACAATGATACATGGCGTTTCATGAAACAGGAGGGACAGAGCATCTCGCAACTTGCGAGTGGTACTTTGGGCTTGCTTGCTAAAAATGAAAACACGTTTAGGTTGCGTATTAGATATCAAGGTCCAAATTGGCAAATCAGCATCGATAGTTTAGGTAGTAGACAGTTTGAATTTAGAACAGATATTCGGGATAGTATTTCGTTTGCATGTAGTGCAACAGGCATACGAATGGTTTATACGAGTACGCGCGCGAAATTATTTTTTGTAGATGATTGGTATATCGGAGATAGTATTGTCGACTATCAGGCTCCCTATGTAAGCGCACTCTCCTACTCTCTTCCAAAAGAGATTATTGTGCATTATTCGGAAGCGGTGCGGAAAGAATCTCTAAAAAAAGAAAACTTCTTATTGGACGGAAATCCGATGGATAGTGTATTTCGAGATGCAAACGAATTTGACAAGGTTCATTTGATTACTTCTTCCAAATTGAGTGAGGGACTTCATTATCTATTTTCTTCCAATGTTAGTGACGAAGCCGGGAATACAATGACGGGAATAAATTCTCCATTAGAAATCACTCAATGTACATATCATGAAATTTTGATTAGCGAATTCTTAGCCGATCCAACGCCGAGTATCGGATTGCCTAACTGCGAGTTTATTGAGTTGTATAATCCGACAAAGGACAGTTTTAACATGCATGATTTTTATTTCGGAGACAGTAGTCGACTCACACGTTTTCAAAAAGAACATTGGATCCATAAGAATGAATACTTAATTGTTTGCGCTACTTCCAATTGCAAGCTTTTTTCAAATCAACACTGTATTGAAACAGACGACTTCCCTTCCTTAAATAATAGTGGCGACAAACTAGTATTGCTAAACCAAGACAGCACTCCGGTAGATGTGATTACGTATGATTTAAGTTATTATGCAGATGCATTTAAAAGTAATGGAGGCTTTAGTATAGAACGACTAGATTTAAATCATCCTTGCGATAATCCATCTAATTGGCAGGCTAGCAATTCTCCTAAAGGAGGGACGCCAGGTGAAAGAAACAGTATACTAAAAACGATTAGTCCGCATGAAGCATTTGAATGTGTACACGGAGAACTTATTAATTCAAACCGCATCTCCATTACATTGAATGAATCCCTGCGAGCCGATCAAATCTCTCACGCAAGCTGTTATCTGGAAGAAACAGAGGACACCCTAAAAGAAACAATCTATAATTATAACCAATCGTATCAACTGCAATTTATTAGTCCTGTTGCACTCGACACCCATTCGATTTATACGATTCATTTACAAGGAATCGAAAACTGTTTTGGTCAAGCGATTAATTCAAATAAAAGCATTGCAATCGGCTATGGCTTTGAGGCCGACAGTGGAGAGATCTGTATTAATGAAATCTTATTTAATCCTAAACCTGAGGATGATGATTATATCGAGTTGTATAACACAAGTACGAGAAGTTTGGATTTAAGTAAATTGAAAATCGCTAAACTATTAAATGGAAGTGCAGAACAATTTTACGCGCTGTTCAATACTCCACGAAATATTCTGCCACAAGAAATCCTTTGCCTTTCTAAAGATCCGAATAAAACTTGTTTAAACTATCCAAGCAACCAAAGCAAACAGGTGATTGCATATCATACTATTTGCTCTATGAATGATGATACGGATAGGATTATATTAATCAATCGACACGGACTAAGAGTGGAGGAAATTGCCTATCATGAAAACTGGCAGCATCCCTTACTCAACGATGTTGAAGGGGTGGCACTTGAACGGAGAAGTAGTTCACAGTCGGGACTTACAAAAGATAATTGGGTGAGTGCTTGTGCGAATGATGGGTATGGAACTCCAGGATTAATGAACGCGGCTTCGGCAGATATTCCATTTAGTGATAGTAGCGAAGATTGGTTATTGTATCCAAAGCTTTTAACGCCTAACGGAGACGGGGTCGACGATTACCTTTACTTACAGAAAAAAATGGATGGCAATACATCCATTGCGGAGATCAAAATAGTAAGTACAGATGGTGAATTAGTAACTAAAGTTTGTGATCCGCAATCCATTTCAGCGCAAGAAGAACAAATTTGGAATGGAATTTTAGGAGATGGAAAAAAAGCACCATTCGGCATCTATTATGTTTGGATTCGCTATGGAACACTCAATACCAAAAGCAAAACAACCCTACTGCCATTCTACGTCAACGCAGAAGCTCTTCATCAATAGTAATTCCACTAATCCTCCAAACACAAAATTCAATCGCAGTAAAAAAATATAAGCAATCTATCAAATAGCAGTTTGCATTTGGAATGCTATGGCCCCTTTACGGCTAAGCAATTCCCCTGAATTATCGAATACTGGTCGATTTTGATATCCAATGGTGACTTTAGAATTATTCCCATCAATCAATAAATTGAAGCCACATTCAAAAAAGTTCATAGGAACGATTAGTGCGTCATAATACGATCTTTGCAATGCGACATACGGCATAAAGTCTGACTTCAAAATCTTCTTCGGGAATTTATAGGCAACTTGGGAATAGAAGGAGAAACCCGTTCCATAAGCAGGAAATCGGTTGCCTCCACCATTTAAAATTGAATTATCAGAAGAACCCGTCATCGGATTCATGGCACCCAACATTCGAAGATATTTTTTCCCAAAATCAGTATAGGCCGCGTTAAAATACATATTTAAAACACCGCCCTTGCCTGTAAGAGGCGCTTCGTAGAAATAATCCACTGCCGTTAATACTAAAGGATGAAAAGCGGTATCTGTTTTCGAATTTAAAACCCATAATGCATCCTTTTGATAAGTAATGCCCGCACCAAGGGTACTTACTCGTTTTTGGCCTAGATAAGTACCAGCGAAATAAGGCGTGCTGTTTTGTTCTTTCTCTAAAAATTCATAGTTTAAGTAGGCATTCAATTGCATCATAGGAGGTAAAGGACTGAAAGACGAAACAGCGGATAAATTTACTTTAGAGGCTATCGGACTTTTCTGAATGTCAAAGGGCTGTACCATCGACAAACGATAATTCAATTTGCCTAGGTATCCTTTCGCATACACACCAAGTCGGCGTATAAATTGATCGGTGACATCATTGGTAGCCTGCAATTGTAAGGGGGCGTCTACACCAAGAATGGACGAAGCTGCTGGCGAAGAAAATCTAGAGAAGCCGACCCAAGAACTCAATCCTGCTCCAAGTGAAAGTTTATCTTGTATTAGGGCATAGTCTGAATTCGCATCCATGACATAAAACCCCGCTTGTCGATCACTATAAGAATGGAAATTATTTAATCCGAACTGCGTATAAAAAAACAAGCGGTCATTGAGTTGCGAAAGCATTTGCAAACGAAATCTTCTGATACCAATATCTATTCCATCTTGTTTACTATAACCATTATAAACAGAACCAGGATTCATTGCAGTATAACGCAACCAAAACTGCCCGACGAGATTTGCTTTGATATAATGCGTATTCTCCTTGTTAAGGGGATAAGAAAGAATATCCTTGGCAGAAAGCTCCGAGTAAAATGCTAATAGGATTGCGAAGCACAAAAAACTCTGTCTAATTACATTATGAACAAACCGCATTTAAATTAAAGTATTTGAAAGGTGTACTGAATTTATCCGAAGGAATAAATTTCGCTATTTTTTCTAATATTCAGTCTTGAAATCAATGGATTAATGTGCTCTGATGCATATTCTCTTAGCAAACGGCAGGGCACAATAAATTCATTACCTTTGCAGTATGCAAGAAGAACAAAAAACACCGACGACTACTCCCATTGCGCAATTAGGAGAATTTGGATTAATTGATCATCTAACCAAGAATTTCCCTCCGCAAGATAATCGTATCATCAAAGGTATTGGCGATGACTGCGCCGTTATTGAAACCGGCTCCGATACGCACTACGAACTTGTAACAACAGATATTTTGGCAGAAGGTATTCACTTCGATCTTGCCTATACACCGCTAAAACATTTGGGTTATAAAAGTGTGGTAGTCAACCTCAGTGATATTTATGCGATGAATGGAACGCCGAAATATATTACTGTCTCTGTTGCGATTTCCAGCAAGTATACTGTAGAGGCGATGGAAGAGTTCTATACCGGCATGTATTTAGCTTGTCAAAATTATGGTGTAGAAATGATTGGCGGTGATACTACTAGCTCTTTAAAAGGTCTTTTTGTGAGCATTACCGCAATCGGAGAAGTAGAGAAGTATAAGGTGGTCTATCGTAACGGAGCGAAGCTTAACGACTTGATTTGCGTTTCTGGAGATCTTGGCGCGGCCTTTATGGGATTGCAATTGCTAGAACGTGAAAAGCAAATATTTAAGGAACATCCTGGCGTTCAACCCGATCTAGAGAATCAACACTATATTTTAGGAAGACAATTAAAACCGGAAGCGAGAAAAGATATCATTAAACTTTTAGCTGAAAAGGGAGTCCAACCTACAGCAATGATGGATATCTCAGATGGTTTGAGTAGTGAATTGACACATATTTGCCGACAAAGTATTTGTGGTGCTCGAGTTTATGAAGAGAAAATCCCAATTCATTCCGATACTTACGAAATGGCTGTAAAAATGAAAATCGATACCATAACTGCTTATATGAATGGTGGGGAAGATTATGAACTTCTATTTACGATCAAGCAGGAAGATTTCGAAAAAGTAAAAGATTTAGAAGACGTCAGTATCATCGGCCATATCACAGATCCAAGCTTAGGTTTAAGAATGGTCAGTAAGCAAGGAAGTGAAGTTGATATTGCAGCAGCAGGTTGGAATTCATTTACAGAAAATAAATAATAACAATAGTATGAAAAAAATAATCATCAGCACGCTTAGCATCGCCATTGCAGGCCTATTAATCCTCTCTCAGACTTCCTGTGAAAAGGAAGGTGCGAACGCTAGTAATACTTCGAAATATAATGAAAACGAAAGCCATAATATGGGGCAAAACTGTATGAATTGTCATAAGAGTGGCGGACAAGGCGAAGGTTGGTTTACTGCAGCAGGAACCATGTACAAAGCAGATTTAGTGACTTTACAACCGAATTCAACTGTTTATTTATATACAGGAGCGAATGGTTCAGGTAACCTAGTTGCGACATTGGAAGTAGATGCAAAGGGCAATTTCTACACTACGAATGCGATTGACTTTGGTGGAGGTTTATATCCTGCAACAAAGGGTCCTAGTGGAACTATGCATTATATGAGTCAAGTTACCCGCACAGGTGCTTGTAACGGTTGCCATAACGGCAGCACAACCGATCATTTGTACTGCGATTAATTGTTCAACCTGAGATTCAACTATAAAAAAGGCTCTTCATATAAAGAGCCTTTTTTATGCGTATGCATTAATTAGTTAAAGTTTAAAGAATAAGGTCAACATCGGCAATGGAAAAGCAAATGTATTTCCTGAACCAAATTTGCTGACAATAGGTAAGGCGATTTGAGTAGCTGATTTCTCAGACGACTGAAAACGTAGTCCAGGCATAATCATCGACATAAATGTAAAGCCTGGCGCTCCTGTTATCGAGGAGCTATATGAAGTGTTATCGAAACCAAATAAGAACATATTATCCATTACAAAACTAGCTCGTTCCCCAACTTTATGCACGCCCGCAAGGCCAAGCATAGGCCCATGTATTAGGTCGTCCTCTAATCCAAAATAAGCGTACCCTAAAGAACCCGACAAATTGCTTTCACGATTACCCCGTGTTGCAGTTACCCAGTGCAAACCCATAAATCCGCGTCCACCCCACAAAAAGCCAGAATTTCCAAGCAAAGTACCCAAAGCGTATTTTACTGTATCTTCTTCATTACTTAAAGTGTATTTAAAAGCAAGAATTATTGGGGATCCAATCCATGTAGTCATAATTCCTGCATTGAATCTATCCGTGACTGAAAAGTGAATTTCAGGACCATGAAAATTGGTCATGGCATAGTTTTCTCCCTTTTTAATAGGGAGCGCATTTGTTGTAATCACATAACGAGTGGTAAAAATCCCTTGAGGCTTAAATGGTTTCTTATAATTCCCCTGCTCCACTTTATCAGCCACATCTGCCTTATTAACAACCTGCTGCATACTGATAATTTCGGATTTCTTCAAATAAAGCTTACCTACGGTATTGGTCTCTAAAAAAACTTCGCGACCGTCATCACTTAAAACTTTTGCTAAATACTCAGCGCCTGCTACTGTTTTAATCACAAAGAGCTTTTCTTGTCCTGAAACAGAATGAGTAGAATCTGTTTGTGCAAATAAGAGCGCTTTAGAAAACGCTAGAAAGAGAAGGATAAGGCAAAAACGTGTCATAATTGATTTTTTATGTAAATTAAACTAAGATTTTATACGACTGAATAGCTGCTTCGTTAGGAATTAACTTCACTACAGAGCAAATACTGTACCAAAAATCAAAATTTTAAAAAATCAATTAAAAATTTATTCTATTAGAATTTAAAGAAAAGCGTAATCATCGGAGCAGGAAACGCAAGGAATTGTGCTTGCTTATCATTTGCATTTCTACGATTACCTTTTCCATAAACCTGAATAATTGGGAGTGCAAATTGGAAAGCACTTTTAGTTGAAGATTGAATTCGGATACCAGGCATTAAAATAACCACCGTCTTCAAGGCCTTATTAAAATCATATTTATAGGCAGTTGTGGTTGAACTTACCCAATTACCATTCGCATCTGTACCTGATTGTGAAGAAATAGGAGTAGAGGTGGTAAACAGATATTCATGATTATAGAGATAAAAAATATTATCAAGAACGAAACTAGCCTTCGCACCAATTTTCTTGATACCGGCAATTCCAATCATCGGACCGAAAACAGTCCTTGCTGCTAGTCCATTACCAATTTGTATGTCATCCCCTGAAACCAGTCTATAATTAGATTGTCCCAATGTTTGATTTTCTGATACTTCAATTACATTATTATATATGCCATATCCTTTATTTGTGATGCGACTCACTTCATTGCCAATATTAAAGTAAGCGCCTCCGGCAGATAAAGAGACATTATTCTCTCTATCGCCAAACGTTACTGTTCCCCAATGCAATCCCATATATCCGCGTCCTTGATATAAAAATCCAGAAGTCCCTAACAAAGTTCCAAGTGCAAAATTCAATTTCGATTCAGACTTTTTGAACGTATATTTCGTCGCGAGAATAAGTGGAGAGCCAATCCAGCTAGTCATGATACCAACATTCAAACGATCCGTAACGGAGAAGTGAATTTCTGGCCCGTGAATATTCGTCATGGCGTAGTTGGCCCCTTTTGAAATTGGGAGGGCATTTGTTGTAAAAATATAACGGGTGGTAAAAATATCTTCTGGGGATTTAGGTTTTTGATAATTCCCTGCTTCAATCTTTTCTTGTACATCTTGTTTATTCACAACCTTCTGCATGGAAATAATTTCATTCTTACGCAGATACAATTTTCCAACTGTAGTCGTTTCAATAAAAACCTCACGACCATCATCACTCAGCACCTTGGCAAGATATTCTGCACCATTGACGGTCTTAATGACAAACATAGTGGTATCCGTCTTCACGTCGGCATTTTGAGCATAACTTGTATAGCTAATAGAGGAAATTAAACACACTAACAGAAACAAAAACTTTTTCATCTTATTATAGATTTGTACTTCCTAATTTACGTCAAACTAAGCATTTTTCAAAATATTGCGAATGACTACACTCGCGCACATCAAACCAAATACATTTGGGATATAGGAGATGGTGCCAATAAAGGAACGCTTCTTACTACCTTTTGGATTGATAGTCATTTTATCATCTTTAATTAATTCCGTAGAATATACTGCATCGAACCCTTTACGTATTCCGATTTTATGCAATAATTTACGCACGTCTTTCGCAAGTGGACAGACCTTCGTTTGTTCAATAGGAACAATTTTTACACTAGTTGGATCCAATTTTCTTCCTGCTCCCATGGAGCTCACCAAAGGAATTTTACGATCTAATACTTTCTTTATAAAGAAGACCTTACTGCTTAAAGTATCGATACAGTCGCAAGCATAATCATATTTAGCAGCATCAAGGATGGTATCTGCTAATTCGTCTTTGATATAGACATTGAATACATTCACTTTAACCGCAGGGTTGATATCTTTCAAACGACGTTCCATAATGGCAACTTTGGATTCCCCTACATTTGTTTGTAAAGCGATAATCTGTCGGTTACAATTGGATGCTTCCACGACATCCGCATCAATAATGGTGATTTCACCTACACCCGCACGAACGATTGCTTCGGCACAAATACCTCCTACTCCACCTAGTCCGGCTACCAGTACATGCGCATTTTGGAGGCGATTGATTCCTTCCTCCCCTACTAACAACTCCGTTCTGCTCATCCAAAACGGCACATTACTATTTAATTCTTCCGACATGATTACTTAGTTAAGAATGGAAATAAAACATGCTGATATTTTTTGTCATGCACCATTTTCTTCATTTTCATAAAACTCTCGTAAGGTGCTTTGTCAATGAATAAATTCACCAACCAAGAGGGCACTAAACCGCCAGGGTCAAGGCTGAGTTGATATTCCGCTAAAATGGTATTATCAGGAAGGATATTTAGCTTCCAAGTGGCTGTGAGTGCAGGCACACGAACAAATCCTTCTTTCTCTGGAAGATACTTACACAAGGATTCAATTTTGATATAAACCACATTATTCTTGAGGTCGGGTTGAACTAACTGACGGTAGACGCCATCTCTATTAGTACAAGGCCAAGGAAGGCTTGTTTGTTGATAATAGATATGTTCCTTTTCGCTATTGGATTTCAATAATTTCGAAGCCAGGCAATTATATAAATACTTTGGCTGTGCAGATATATCGCTTATGAACGCAATGAAAGTATGCGCATTCACGTTAAAGTGCGTAACTACCTTTAGTTCTTTTAACTGTTTACCAGGTACTTCGCGCGTATAAATTTGTATTTCATCCTTGTCTTTTTCCAAATGCCATGCCCCTGCTTTTCCAGCTGCAAAACTCGTTTGAAAAACGGGCAAGATGAATATTAAGGTCGTAAAATATAGAAGCACTTTCTTCACGCTGCGAAAATAAGCATTGTTAAAGAAAGTCGATAAAAATGAGCGCTAATTTTATACAAAAATGACCCTTCTTAACTGAATAAGAACGGGCCACTTTTTATTTTACAAACCAAAATCCTATTTCCCAAAAAGTCGACTGAATAAAGACTTCGAATCATCAGAATCTTTTCCTCCTTCTTCACCTGTGCTAGGGTCAGCTTCTTCAAAAAAATTAGCTGTCGGTTTCTCCTCACTGTCAAATACAATGCGATTAAAATTCATTCTCGACTTTTTCTCCATTTTGAGCATCAAATCCATTCCTTCGCTGTCCTTGGAGAAATTGAAGCTGTTTTTAATACCAAAATCTGATGACTGGCGCAATACATCATGATCCGCACCGATATAGGTGAAAGTCCAATTCCCTTTTTCCAAACGATCTATCATCGCGCGGATATCAGCTAGCTTATAGAATCGAGAGGAGTTTTCATAGCCATCCGTCATAATGGTTACCAGGACTTGATACTTGAACACCTTCCCTTCGACATTCGCCACCGTTTCAATTTGTTTTTCTAGCTGGCTTATTCCTTTACCTAAGGCGTCTAGCAAGGGCGTACTACCATCAGGGCAATAGTTGTTTTTGTTTATAGGTTTAATGGCGGTAACGGCAGCTAAATCATGAATTGTCTTTACATCCTGATTATTAAAGGTGTACATACTTACGAATTGCGACTGGCCTTGAAAATCCTTTTCTAAGGATTGCATAGACTGTAGTATTTCGTTGAATCCCGAAATAGTTTGCTCGCGGACTCCATCCATTGAGCCACTTTCATCCAGGAATAGTAGGTTGAAAATTTTTGCTTTGTTGTTTTCCATAATGCTTTGAATTTAGAATGATTAATATTGAATGATACGTTCAATATTTCCATTCCTTTTATCCAAAAAATGAAAAACAATAAATTTTTATTGCGTAGCCTTAACTGCCTTTAGGAAGTTCTGCACTTGAAAACTGTCTTTTTCAGAGCCGGCGCTATTATAACGTTCGTTTCCATTCCACAAGTAGGTAACGCCAGGAGTATTCGGCACTTTAAGGGTACCGAAGAAAGTCGCAGGATCCATTAATTGATAAGGATAGCTCGCTCCAATAATATTAAAGAATGTCGGGATTTTATCTGCTTCTTCATCCATAAAAATAATGTAGATAGGAGGCAATTTCTCTTTTTTAGAGAGTGCAACCAAGAGTTTTCCTACATGTTGGCAATGATCGCAACCAGGAACAAATTGACAGATTATTTTCTTTCCATTATCGACTGTCACGACATTTCCTCCGAAATTATTATAGGGTGCGAAGCGTGAGGTTTTGAGTACAGGAGCTTTTTCAGCGGGTCCTTGCGCAGCTTTGTCAGTAGCCGTAGAAGTGTTTACAATGGATTGTTTGGATTGCGAAGTTTCTACTGTTTCATTTGCCGTAGCTTCTTCAGATACTTGGATCGTATTAACTACCGGAGCGGGTGTTGCTTTACATGGTGCATAAGGGGAAAGCATAAAAAC
>JACCEC012262564.1_pt1 | contig 12070 bp, 11 predicted proteins | sample 7450121 | NCBI WGS metagenome assembly JACCEC01 (sample SAMN15323455, study PRJNA562643) | freshwater metagenome | isolation source: river surface water | place: USA:Blue River Watershed | collected 2017-08-18 | reverse complement strand
AGGAGGGAGAGTCGAACTCCCAAGGGCTTTAACACCTCAACTGTTTTCAAGACAGGTTCCGTCGCCAATCGGATTGTCCTTCCGTGCTTCCCGTGAGATTTGAACTCACACTTTGTAGCTTCTAAGACTACTGCCTCTACCGTTGGGCTAGAGAAGCGTAGTCCATAAGAGAATCGAACTCCTGTCTACTGGATGTAAGCCAGCTGCTCTACCATTGAGCTAATGGACTGCTGTGGATCTTAGGAGAATCGAACTCCTAGCCTTCTGGATGCAAACCAGACGCTCTCCCAATTGAGCTAAAGACCCTGGGGTGACACGAGGGAATTGAACCCTCATTCCTTGGACCACAACCAAGCGTTCTACCATTGAACTAGTACCACAGTGGAAGTGGTCAGATTCGAACTGACTCAGGTGCACCCAACGGTTTTACAGACCGCCTCGCCTCTCCAACTGCGACGCACTTCCTCGTACCAATAAAAGGATTCGAACCTTTGACCGATGGCTTCGTAGGCCATTGCTCTTCCGCTGAGCTATATTGGTAAAGTCTAGATGGCAGGGTTCGAACCTACGGTCTCCTGTTCCCAAAACAGGCGTGATACCACTTCACTACATCCAGTTGGTTGCGGAGGTGGGATTTGAACCCACGACCTTCAGCTTATGAGGCTGCTGAGCTGTCCTAACTGCTCTACTCCGCAATGTATATTATACTTCTTCTCTATTTAATTGTCAAGTCCTAACACTTGGAATCGAACCAAGAACCTTCTGTGCTTCAAACAGACGCTCTACCAATTGAGCTATATCAGGTGGCAAAGTATGTAGGAATCGAACCCACGCCAACAGGTTTGGAAGCTGTTGTGCTACCACTACACCAATACGATATGTTATGGAACTAACTGTTTGGTATTATATTAAATTGTGATTGTTTGGATTTTTATTAGATAATCTATTTGTTTAAGCGAGTTAGATTAGATACTCGGCTGGAGACTGGCTAAATGCCAAGAGTACGCCAGACTAAATCGCACATGCGATTGCTGGTTTGAATACTTCATAGTTAGCTCCATAGTTATAGTATAGCATACTTTTTATGCTATCGTAGCCCCAACGGGAGTCGAACCCGTCTTGCCAGATTGAAAATCTGGAGTCCTAACCGATAGACGATGGGGCCAGGTGGAATGGTCTGATAATCACTCATCCATTCCTAGTCAGCACTCCTCTGACAGCAGAGAGACAGTCCGTATCTGTTCACGTCTACATTTCGCAGTAGATTCGTCATGTTCTTTATGGACTTACATGAATGACCTATTGGCGATTAACCCAATTGAGCTCCCTGTCAGGTTCGAACTGACGACCTATCGCTTACAAGGCGATTGCTCTGGCCAACTGAGCTAAGGAAGCATTTGCCAATCGTGCTCACCTTTTGGTTAAGGAAGTTTGCCATTGGCTGTTATACCTAGTGGGTTAGCAGAGCAATCTCCATCGGTCTGAACACCTTCGTATGATACGCCCACAGGGTAGGTTTCGGTATAACAATCTCCACATAAGTTGTTCAGACTTATGCTTCTGAGCGATCCCAAGGGGACTTGAACCCCTGACCTCCACCGTGACAGGGTGGCGTTCTAACCAACTGAACTATGAGACCAAAAGTGAGTAGGTGGATTGCATTTTACCACCAGTGCCTAGTCAATACGGCTCGTCAAGTACCGCTTTGAGCACACCTACCGTTTGTCCGCTAAGACGATCCGCTAAGATCCGATAGTACCTTATTCCCCCCATTTGACTCTGGGAATTATTCGGTCATACTCCACATCAACCGTCGTCAATGTGTTTGCTGCCCCACCTGGGATCGAACCAGGGACCTGCCGATTAACAGTCGGACGCTCTGCCAGCTGAGCTATAGGGCAATTATTCTATTTTCTTTTTTTAGTTTTCTTTACAGGCTTCTTGACGACAACCTTCTTTTTAACTACAGGCTTTGCTACCGCAGTAACTGTTTCCTGCTTTGGTTCTACTATTGTATCAGATTTCGTTTGAGTTTGCAACACGAAATCGCTAGCATTTTTAAAAATATCTAAAAATGGATATAAAGTCTGTACTCTTGCAATTGGTGTAAGATGTTGGTCTGATCCACACCCATTCATTTTATTTGAAGCAATAGTTGCACCAATGTAGTAAATCTTATTAGAGTCAAACACATATGATGGCCCACCTGAGTCTCCATTACATACTTCTTGCTTACCATTAGCTGGGGTCAGAGAGAGGGAGTACCTATATGAACTAGAAACTGCCCCGTCTATGCCATCAAACATTTTAAAGACTGCCCTTTTTGCAGTGGTAGATGAAGACTTTGACTCTGTCAGACCAAATCCATATGTAACTATCTCATTCTTGTTTGCAATAAATCTCTGCACATCCTGTTCAGTTGCAATCAATAGATTGTCTGATACTGGAAGATCCTTGTCAACTACAACAATCATGATATCGTATTCTCTGCCACCCTTAAACTCTCCTTGCGGTACAAATGTTTTGAGTGCAGTAACTGTATTACTAGAGTTTGCAGGTTCTCCTGGATAGACATACCTAGTTTGATTAGGAATAGCTGGGCAATGCTGAGCCATAGCCAATAGTCGCTTAGCAATTGGTGCTACCGAACATCCATCACCCATGTATGTTGTTGATACAAGCTTATCTCCACTTGCTTCATGGCCATTATAGATTGCATGTGCAGGACTTGCAGTAAATAATGATGAAGCAATAGATAGTGATGCTACTACTGAATAAGCTTTATTACGGGACAACATGGATCTCCTCCGTCTTCCCACTCTTTTTCTTCTTCTTCTGTCATGTATGGATCACCATCGTGAGTGTAGCAGAATGGTTCTGTTACCCATCCTTTGTCAATCCCGTGCTGGAGCCAGTCAAATAGCTCATCAAAATTTTTTTCTGTCATGTATTAAATATACCACCTAGCTGATAATTTGTCAATATGTGTGTTCGATATTTTTGTTTGGAAATAGCAGAATAGCAAACTTTTTTTCTTGGTTTTCGTATTGGAAAAGTTGACTAACACTGTCTATATATTTAAGGATGTCCTCTAAAGTTCCGTATACATGGCTTTCATTTTCCATGGTTAGGCTCATTTGAAAATCTGCAGTCCAGTCAGCACCAAAGTACTGGTTTAGTTCTTCAACACACCACCTAGAATCTTCAGCAGTAAGCAAAAATATTGCTGGAACTCCAGCAGCGATTACTCTCTTGTATGTGTCAATCCTTCCTTGCTGGCTTATGCTTGGCAAGCTTTCGCCAAAGAAAAACTGTCTTACAAAAAAGTCTGAAGATACTACAGACTGAATTCCAGAGAATGGCCCTGGCAGAACGGTGTATGGAATATCATTCTCAATCATCTTATACTTTAGTGACTGTGTTGGTTCTAGAAATACTGATTGACCCTCATCAGAAACTACAAAAACTTTTTTGTTATTTGCAGTTGCCTCGTGAATTAGGATTGAGTTTATCTCATCATTCTTGCCTGGCTCTGACTCAAACTGGTATTGGTATATAACTGCACCTGGCTGAAGATCAATATGAGTTCTAACCTCAAGATTGTTTAGCATTGTGATATACCTACTAAACTCTCTATGAGATTCTACCAATAGAATATCAGCTTCCATTATATGCTCTAAAGCATTTACAGATATATCCATAGGGTTGCCTATTGGCATTGAGCCAAAAACAATGTTTGTTTTATATGTATGCGATGTGTTTGGGTTTTTCTTAAATGGATTAGTTCTAAAGTTTGAATCCTCATACATTGTTGTCCTAGTCTTATACATAAGTTAATTATAACATTACGTACTGACAATGTCAACTGGGCCTTGGCAAGATGTTGAAAATTTGATAGCAGCACTAACTGCTTTCATAACACGCTTACGGGTATCCTTTAGGTTTTCTGTAGAATACATTGATCCATAGGCATACTCTGAGCCAGACCCCATTGCAACATAGTCATGCATATATTGATTTAGTGACATATCAACAGCATTGTGTTCGTATATCTTGCCACGAATACCAATAAGTAATCCAAAATCAGAATCGTTAGAAACATCTACCCACCAATTTTCATAGAAGACACGTAGAGCAATTAGAAAATCAGTATACATAAACTTATCTAAGTCATCACCTTTTGGTGTAGGTGGCTTAAAGTTATATTTCATTCTATCGCCATCCATTGAGCCACAATACCCAAAGATGTACTCTCCGTGCTTCCAAACTTTAGGACTCGTCAATGACATAATCAGGTTGCTTTCAGATGCCCCACGATCACCTGCCATATAAATCTTATCTGCTTGACGTGCTGCGACGATACATGTCATAAAAAATCCCCTAGCCTTAGATACCTACATATAAGTATACACCAGCTAGGGGACTCTGTCAATTGACCCCAAATAATGATTATTTAACTTGTTTTTTATCTACAGTTGCAAATGCATCATTAATTTCAGCGATTGTGAGCTTGCCGTCATCAAGAAATGCTCTTGCAAGCTTCTCTACGACTGTGGCTACGCCCAGCAAACCTGCAAGAAATACTGCTTGTGCGGTATCAATACCAACTACAGCTCCTGCACCAAGAACTCCAAGACCGTTTGCAGCAAATACTGCTACGATTCTCATGAGGACATTAGACAAGGCCTTCTGGCCCTGGGGTTTTGCTGGCACTGTTCCTGCTTCTTTTTTAGTTGCCATTAGTCTTCCTCTCTGTTTCTAATAGGATAGGTAACAACCCATGCGAACATGGTTCCTACGATCGCATACCCAACAATTGATTTGGCACTACCGTCTAGAACAACCCAGGCAATAAACATACCTAGCAATGTCCACAACTGGTCTACCATATCTTTAAAGAATTTAACCATTCTTATGATCTCCTTGTATTGTTAGACCCACCTGTAGTACCACCTGATGATGCAACAGAAACTGCGTTCATCGCTGCACCTGCAGCAACGACTGTTGCGACTACCATGTGTTGAGCCTCTTCTCTCTCAGCAGGGCTCATATCTGCACCAATAGAGCCAAGGGCAGCAATGGCTGCTCCTGGATCAGAAAGCAATTCTCCTACGAATGCTCCTGGGTCAGAAATCAATTCAATGTCTGCTGCTACCTCAGCAGTAATTACAACAGCATTTCCACTCTCATCTGTTCTAACATCAACTGGTGTTGAAGGTGGTAGGTCAGCATAGGATATTCCTGCTGCCTGTATCTGTTCACTAGACAACGCTTCTCCTGGCTTTAGCTCTTCTACTAGAGATGAAACAATTGCTTCTTTCTCTTCTTCTGTAACTACCCCGTCTGCCTTAGCATCTTCTACAAGATTCTCAGTCTTTGCAGCTTCTTCTGCAGCTTTCTGCTCAGCTTCTAGTCTTGCCTGCTCTTCAGCTAATCTTTCTGCTTCTGCAAGTTTTTCTGCCTCTACTCTTTCTGCTTCAAGCTTTGCAGCCTCTTCTGCAGCTAATCTTTCTGCCTCTATTCTTGCCTCTTCCTCAGCTTTTGCAAGTGCTTCTGCTTCTGCCTTTGCTTTAGCCTCTGCCTCTGCAGCAAGTCTTGCTTCTTCTTCAAGCCTCAATCTTTCTTCTTCTGCTGCTTTGGCTTCTGCCTCAAGTCTTAGCCTCTCCTCTTCTGCAGCTTTTGCCTCTGCAGCTAAACGTTCTGCTTCTGCTTTTGCAGCTGCCTCTGCAGCAGCCCTAGCCTCTGCCTCTAACCTAACTCTCTCTGCTTCTGCTCTTGCTGCAGCTTCTGCTGCTAATCTTGCTTGCTCGGCAGCTATTGCTGCCTGTCTAGCAGCTTCTTCTGCTGCAGATTGCTGAGCAATAACTGTAGATAAGTTGGATACAGATTCTCCTGCATCCTGAACAGCTTGTGTAGCAGTTGCAGATAACTCTACTGCAGTTTGAATTGCTTGATTAGCATCCTGTATTGCTGCTGTCTCTGACTCCTCTGCTTCAACTACTGCAAGCACTGCTGTTGCAAGAGTGTCAGATGATGAATTAAAATTATTTTGCATACTAGTTTCAATTTGCTGTAACCCAGCTAGTGCTGTTTGATCAGATTGCAATTGTGTTTGTGCACTTGAAAGTGTATCTAATTGCTCCTGTGTAGCAGTTCCTGTTGTGGTGGTAAATGCACTTGCTGGAACAATAGACCAACTACCACCTTGAGTCCACATTAGGTTAACATGTGCTCCACCACCATTTTCATAATAGTATAGCGTTAGCGGAATTGGATCTCCTGCCTGCACATTATATGTGACAGCAGTTCCACCTCCACCTTTGTCATACCAGTCATTAATAACTGTTTGACCGTCTAGCTTAAGGATAACTCCATCATCAGCTGGAGCATAAAGCCCAATAGTGCCAGTATATTGAGAGGTAATGTTACCACTAAACTTAACTATAAAGTCTTCGGACAATGCATTGAATGCTGTACCCCCACCCCAGTCAAAGCTAATTTGAGTTACTGTTGTTGTAACCACTGGAGTCTTGCCAATTGTTTCTGGCAGTGGTGGTGCATTATTATACCCAACCATATTATATACCTCAGCCTTAAGGCCAGGAGCACTGCCAATAGCTTGATCCACTGCAGCTTGTGCAGCCTGCACATTCTGAATGTCTGTAGCTACTATAACCTCTTGAGCATCAACATTTGCAGTTGCCTCTGCTAGGTCTGCTGTTGCATTTACCAAATCTTGCTGTGCTACACTTAGGTTTGCCTCAGCCTGTTCTACATTTGCTGTAGCTCCATCGGCTATAGAAATCTTTATATTTGCTTGCTCAACAGCTACCTCAGCTTGATCCACTGCATCTGACGCAACAGATATGGCGTTAGTTGCAGTAGTTATAGCATTAGCAATCGTTTCTGTTACCGAAACAGATGCTGACTGCTGTACCGCAGCATCCATATTTTGAGAAACAACAACCAAATCTGAGTTGGCAGTTTCTATTGCAACAACTACAGTAGTTAGGTCATCCTGTTGAACAACCGTTACGGTAGCACTATTTACCACTTCATCAGCATATGCAGAAAGTGGCCAGAGTGTCATCACTCCTGTAAGTAAAAGTAGGGCAATTATAGCCCAAGACTTCTTCAAAGTTGGGGTCTCCTTTGTGGGGTTAGAAGCTTAGTAGTTTAATTATACACCACTTTAATAATAGAAAAGCCCCTCCGAAGAGGGGCCAATCTTATTTAGTTTTAGAAGTCCCAGTCTTCATCCTCTGTTGCCTCGTGCTTACCGATAACGTATGACGAACCTGAACCTGAGAAGAAGTCGTGGTTCTCATCTGCGTTTGGAGACAGTGCAGACAGAATCGCAGGGTTAACGTTGCATACCTCTTTAGGAAATAGTGCATCAAAACCAAGATTCATTAGAGCCTTGTTTGCGTTGTAGTGCAGGAACTTTTTGACATCTTCAGTTAGTCCGATTTCATCATACAATGCTGCAGTATACTTAATCTCATTGTCGTATAGTTCCATTAGCAGGCTATAGCAATAGTCCTTAAGCTCTTCTTGACGCTCAGGAGATGACTCATTAAATGCCTGCTGGAACTTGTAGCCAATGTAGTAACCATGAACAGCTTCGTCACGAATAATTAGGCGAATTAGGTCAGCGGTGTTGGTCAGCTTTGCTCTGGAAGACCAGTACATCGGTAGGTAGAAGCCTGAGTAGAATAGGAAGGACTCAAGAAGTGTTGATGCAATCTTACGCTTTTCTGGATCATCTCCATAGTATCTCTCTAGGACAATCTGTGCCTTCTTCTGAAGGTATGGATTCTCCTCAGACCATCTAAATGCATCCTCAATCTCCTGTGTAGAAGTGAGTGTTGAGAATACACTTGAGTATGACTTAGCATGTACTGACTCCATAAAGGCAATGTTAGTGATTACTGCCTCCTCATGCTGTGTACGTGCATCTGGGATAAGTGACATTGCTCCCACTGTACCCTGGATTGTATCAAGCATAGTCAAACCAGTAAATACACGCATAGTCAAGAGCTTCTCGTGGTCCTTTAAGGTTGACCAGGATTGGGTATCATTTGACAATGGCACCTTTTCAGGGAGCCAGAAGTTGGCTGTGAGACGGTTCCAGACCTCTAGGTCAATTGGGTCTTCTACTTTGTTCCAGTTAATTGGTCTAGTAATCATTTCTCTCCTTATAGCATGCAGCTTACGCAGTTGTCGATTTCAGTACCCTCTAGTGCAAGCTGTCGGATTCTGATGTAGTAAATGGTCTTAATACCTTGTTTCCAAGCATAAATTTGTGCCTTATTTACGTCACGAGTAGTAGCCGTGTCCTTGAAGAACAGGGTTAGCGATAGACCCTGGTCAACGTGCTGGGTGGCAGCAGCGTAGACATCGATGATCTTCTCAGGACCTACCTCGTATGCGTCCTTGAAATACTCAAGGTTGTCATTGGTTAGGTATGGTGCTGGATAGTAAACACGGCCCATCTTTCCTTCCTTGCGGATCTCAATGCGAGATGCGATTGGATGGATGGATGATGTTGAGTTATTAATATATGAGATTGAGCCTGTTGGTGGAACAGCCTGTAGATTTTGGTTGTATAGACCAAAGTTCATTACATTGTTTGCAAGCTCTTTCCAGTCTTCCTGAGTAGGGATGTGGATTCCAGCATCTGCAAAAAGCTTCTCAACCTTAGCAGTCTTTGGCTTCCATTCATTTGCAATATACTTAACAAAGAATGTGCCATCAGCATACTTTGATTGCCAAAAGCCATCAAATGGGCTGCGTGTTTCTTTTGCCATTCTGTTAGAAGACTTCAGAGCGTTAAACAGAATAGTATAGAAGTAAATATTAGTAAAGTCAATTGACTCTTCATCACCGTAGTGCATACGCTCCTTACCAAAGTAGCCATGAAGGTTCATCTGACCTAGACCAATGGCACGAGACTTCTTATTGCCCTCTGCAATTGATAAAACAGAGTCAATGTACGACATATCAGCAACTGCAGTCAGTGCTCTAATTGCAACATCAACGGACTTTTCAAAGTCTGGACCTTCCATAACCTTGGCAATGTTAAGTGAGCCAAGATTACAAGAAATATCCTTACCAATTTCATTATATGATAGATCATTGTTATATGTGCTTGGTGTGTTTACCTGAAGAATCTCGGAGCAGAGGTTTGACATGTTAATGCGACCATCGATAGGATTGGCATTGTTTACAGTGTCTTCGTACACAATGTATGGATACCCTGACTCAAACTGAAGCTCAGCGATACGCTGGAATAGGTCACGTGCCTTAATCTTGGTCTTCTTGATTCTAGCGTCATCAACCATTTCCTGGTACTTTTCAGTTACTGACATGTCTGACATTGGAACGCCATACACACGCTCAATGTCGTATGGGGAGAAGAGGTACATATCCTCATTGTTTTTCGCCAACTCAAGGGTAACATCTGGAATAACTACACCAATAGATAGAGTCTTAATGCGAATCTTCTCATCAGCGTTCTCACGCTTGGTGTCTAGGAACTTCATGATGTCTGGGTGGTGAGCGTTTAGATAAACAGCTCCTGCACCCTGACGTGCACCCAACTGGTTTGCATAGCTGAATGAGTCTTCTAGCAACTTCATTACAGGAATAACTCCTGAAGACTGGTTCTCAATCTTCTTGATTGGTGCTCCTGCTTCACGTAGGTTGCTTAGGTTTAGTGCTACACCGCCACCACGCTTGGATAGCTGCAATGAAGAGTTAATCGCACGAGCAATTGACTCCATGTTGTCTTCGATGCGAAGTAGGAAGCAGGAGACAAACTCACCACGCTGTGCCTTACCAGCATTTAGGAAGGTTGGTGTTGCTGGTTGGAAGCGACCAGAAATTATTTCTTCTACAAGATCAATAGCAAGCTTTTCGTCTCCCTGAGCAAGCATAAGTGCATTCATACAGACACGATCTTCAAAACGCTCTAGGTAACGCTCACCGTCAAATGTCTTTAGTGCATACTGAGTGTAGAACTTGTATGCTCCAACAAATGTAGGGAAACGGAACTTGTGTCCATATGCCTGCTTAAACAAATCCTTAATAAAATCAAAACTATACTTTTCTAGTACTGAATTATCGTAGTACTCATTTTCAACTAGATAGTTAAGCTTTTCCTCTAGTGAGTGAAAGAACACTGTGTTCTGGTTCACGTGATCTAGGAAGTATGCCTTAGCAGCAGCCTTATCCTTATCGAACTGAATCTGTCCGTCTTCGCCATAAATATTTAGCATAGCGTTTAGCTCATGATAGCTATAATTGTCCATTTATCTCTTCCAACCTATCTGTTACTCTTTGCACATCTTCTGACGTGCCAAAAATTTCTACTCTTGCAATTACTGGTACCCCAGTTTTTTGAGATATCATATCTGCAGCTTTGCAGAAATGTTCTCCAAAATTCGTATTTCCGAAACCTATTATACCAACTAAATTTGATCTATTCAATGGTATATTTAAAAATTTTTTAACCTGCTTGGGGATTGACGTGTTATCATTTCCACCACCATATGTTGGTACACACAATACATATTTAAAGTCAACAATAAGTGGATCCTCTTCATTCCATCTAATTGGAATTTGCTGTGCCTCATAGGTTAGCTTATCGACGAACCTTTTGGTATTTCCAGAATGATTAGAAAAATATACTAACTTTATTGACACCCTATATGTTCCTACTCTATTTTGAGACAAGTAAGGGGAGAGATTTTACTCCCTCCCCCTACAAGTATGCTTTAATTACTTAAGCAATGCTACCTTGGTCTTTGGGAACTTCTTGTTCCACTTAGTTGCAAGTGCATTGTACTTTGCCTTTGCAGACTTAGTGCCTGCCTCAGCAGCCTCAGCACGTGCAATTACAAGGGCAAGCTCTGCCTTTACCTTGGCAAGCTCTGCCTTGGTTACGTCATGTGCAGCCTTCTCAGCAGCAAGCTCTGCGTTCTTAGCAGTTAGCTCTGATGCAAGGTCACGAACTGTAACATCAGCAACACGGACAGCAACAGGAGTTGCTAGACCAGTAACAGCAGATGCGACAGTTGCAGTTGCAATTAGACGAACAGTACCAGCAGCAGGAAGTGTTACATCCTGAGTCTTGGTTCCAAGAGTTGCAGTTGCAGTGTCAGTTGTCAATGCGTAAGTAGTAGATGCAGTGTTTGTTACAACCTGAAGGCTGATTGATGCACCACCCTTTGCGTTACCAAATACGTCAACACCACGTACGGTTGCAGTGTATACGGTTCCTGCAGCACCTGAAGTTGCACCAGCAAGTTCAATTGCATTTAGTGCACCAGCAGTACCCTGGAAGTAGTATGTAGTTGTGTTTCCACCAACAGTAACTGCTACAGTACCAACTGCAGTAGTAGTGGTGAATACGTAGATATCTGCAGTAGTACCAGTACCAGTTGAAATCGATACAGATGAAGTACCTGAAGCAGCAGTTACTGGAGCACCTGCAGCAGCAAGTGCAGTAACAATCTTACCGTTAGTTGCGACAGCAGAAACAGTTGTTCCAGTGTCAAGGCCTGTTAGGGCAATCTTTAGTGCGTCTACAGCATCTACAGAGTTATCTGCAGGTACTGGAAGTGCTACTGGTGCTGATACAGCGGTACCGCCAACTGCAGCGTTTCCGCCAACTGTTAGAGCAGTAGATACTGCAGCACTTGCAGGTGTTGCGATTACTGATGTTGCAAGGGCAGTGGCTGCAACCAATGCGAATGCGATCTTCTTAATTGAAGTCATATATATGTTTTCCTTTTCTATATTGTTTGTTTAGATTAACTCGAACCTATCCAAATAGTCTCTTACCTCTTTTGGCATAGGTTTATATTGTATCACACTATCTTTTTGCTTGTCAAGTTCAGTTTTAGGTCTGTCTTTAAAAGTATGTACCTCAACCTCAAGGTTTAGGTCTCTTGGTGTGTGACTTATAGCACCAAAAATGGCTCCACACACAGCGTCAGCTAGGTCCTTGGACAGCTTTCTTGGGTGGTCAACGTTCTTACCATTCTTAGTAATCTTTAGCTCTGTT
>JACCEC012189312.1_pt1 | contig 12071 bp, 12 predicted proteins | sample 7450121 | NCBI WGS metagenome assembly JACCEC01 (sample SAMN15323455, study PRJNA562643) | freshwater metagenome | isolation source: river surface water | place: USA:Blue River Watershed | collected 2017-08-18 | reverse complement strand
GGGTGGTTCAGGTCCGGCACGCGTCCCTTGAGCATGCGCCAGCCCCAGTCCCCGTATTGCGTGGTGACGCGGTGTTCCAAGTCTTGGCCGGCCAGCTTCAAGGCTGTGGCGTGGTTCACGACGGGCTCTGGCTCGTGTCGAAACCGCTTCATGAAGCCGGACACACCCCCGCTGGCCTGGGTCCTGCCGGACCGTTCGGCCTTTTGTTTTTCGCCGATGGACTCGATGGTTTTCACGGCTCCCAGCACGTTCTGTGCCCTTTCTTGAGCGGTGCTGCCTCTCACTTCGTTTCCTTTGGGCATGCCGAGATGTCTCCGTATGTAGGGGATGTGGCGGTGGCGGGGGTCGGGCCAGGCCTGGCCTGGCCACATCCCAATGGGTGCCAAGAATCACCCAAAAGGGTAATATCCGAAAGTTGTATCCCGCAAGCCTAAATCTCCGAAAAACGTGAAACTTGCCCCGTCCGCCCGGGAAAACCTCTACCGCCAGGCCCAGGTCTTTCTGGATGCCAGCCGCTCGGGTGCACCCCTGCGTGTGAACGCTCAAGGGGACTTGAAGGCCTCAGGCTTGGCCCGCCGCCTGGTGGAAGCCGCGCACCGCAGGGTGTTGCCCATCCCGCAGCGCCAGGTGTTGCAACAGGAGCGCAACCGGGAAGTGGTGGCCGCATTGAAGCAAGCCCTGCATGAAGCCTGGCCGCCGCACCGCGCGCGCGTGGGCGCACCGGTGGGGCGTCTGGTGGCCCTCTTGGACGCTGCTTATGACGACGGCCAGCTGCCGGCGGCCCGTGCTTTCGTGGAAGCCTTGGGGCAGGCGCTGCAACCCGACGGGCCGTTCACGCCGGCGGGGTCTGCTCAGCCCATAGGGGTCTGAAGCGGTCTTTGAGTGGTGTGCCGCGCAGCGGCGGCGCCTGGCGCAGCTCGCGCACTTCCACCGATTGCAAATCACCACCCGCGTGGTGGTGGCACACGAGGCACTGGTGCACGAATGCCCGCTTGAGTTGCCCGTCCAAGTCCGTCGTGGGGGAGGGCGCTGGTTCACCGGGTGCGGCGCCAGCCTGGTCTGCGGCCACCCGTTGCGCCAATCGGCGGGCCACCTTGATTCGGCGCATCGACCAGGCGCGAACCGAGGCCCACAACAGAAACACCAGGCAAAAGCCCAGGCCCAGGGGCAGCTCGTTTTCCACGAAGCGCGCCAGTCCACGGATGCCCTCGGCCTCGATCCATTCGTGGTGCAGCATCCACACGCCAATGCTCCAGGCCAGGGACGTCATCACCACGCCCAACAGCAACAACCAGACGGCCCAGATCAGCACATTCACGGTGCCCAGCAGCGCTCGCACGCGCGGTTTGAGGTGCCAGCTGTACTCCCGGATCAATGGCCGGCCCGGGCGGGTGCGCACCTTGACATGCTGGGGCACTTCCAGCGGCGAGACGCGGCGCACAAACAGCGATCGGATGCGGCCGGCGTCTTTCATGCCAATCCCCGGTCTGGGCTGACCCAACGCCCCCGCTCCTGACGGCCACGCAGCACAGCCCGCGGAAAGGCCACCACCGTGGTGCACAGGCCCATCAACCAATAGGCGAAGGGGTACCACACGGTGTAGAAGTGGTTGCGCCACAAACGGTGGTCGTATCGAGCATCCAACATCATGGCCAGGAGGGTCTGAAGCAGGCAGGTGGTGGCAATCAGCATGCCGGTCCAGCCTGGGATCATCGACTGCGCCGACCAGGCCATCGGCAGCGGAACCACCAAGCCCAGCAGCCACAGCACCAGCACCAATCCCATCGCATACGCCCACACCAGGCTGCTGAGGTACTCCAGGTAGATGGGCCACATGTCCCAGTGGCGCCATGACAGCCAGATGCCCCGGTACTTGATGATGGCCTGCGCGCCACCCGTGGCCCAGCGCAGGCGTTGGCTCCAAAGGCCCTTGAGGGTTTCGGGCATCAGGATCCAACAAGTGGCTGCGGGCTCAAAGCCCACGTCCCACCGGTGCAATTGCAGCTTCCAGCTGATGTCGATGTCCTCGGTCAGCGTCTCGCGCGACCAGTAGCCCACCTCCTTCAAGGCCGTGCTGCGAAACATCACGCAGACCCCGGATACCGCAAACAAGCGGCCATAGGCCAGTTGTGCCCGTTTGATGATGCCCACGATGGATGAAAACTCACCCACCTGGATGCGACCCAACAGGGACGCCCGTGTGCGCAGCCGCGGGTTACCCGTGACGGCCCCCTGCCGGGGATTGACCAGAAAGTGCCAGACCATCCAACGCGCCGCGCGTTGATCCAGCAAGGCGTCGCCGTCAATACCCAAGAGGAACTCCGCATCGGTGAGCCGTGCGGCGGTCGTCAACGCCACCGCCTTGCCTTGGTTGACCGCGTGGTGCAGCACGCGAAGCCGAGGATGCGCACGGGCCAGCCGCTCCAAGATGGCGGCGGTTCGGTCTTGGCTGCAGTCGTTGACCGCGATGACCTCGAAGTTGGGATAGTCGTGTGCCAACAGGTTCAGCACCGTTTCCTCAACGTTGTCTTCTTCGTTGAAACACGGCACCACCAGGGCCACCTTGGGGTAGACGGCCAACTCAGGAGGCTCGCCCGGCCGGCTGTGGCGCCGTTCAAAGCTCAGCCAATGGAACAGGCCCCCTGCCATCCACAGCCAGCTCATGAACAAGGGATAGAGGAAGCAGAACTGGAACAGGATCCAGCTGATGCCGTCGGTGTTGGGCCACGTCATGGGCGAACCTCATCGTCCAGTTCCCCGCCGGCCACGGCCACGCCCTGGCGCAACAGGGCTTGCCACCAGGCCGCCCACTGGCTTGGGCTCAGCGGCTGTGGCGTGCGCAGCCACAAGCCGGTGCGCCGGCGCGTCATGGCATCGTCCACCTGCGCGTGCGCAAGCGGTCCTGGCCCTGGCCAGGAGAAGCCTTGTGGTGCCTCGGTTTCCACCAGCACCATGTCCGCCCACTGCGCCAGCGCCTCAGGCGTCTGGCCCTGGGTGAGCACCAGCCACTGCAGGCCAGGCCGTGAGGCTTCGACAGCCTGAAAACTCGTCAAGGCCAAGGCCTGCGAAGCGCTGAGGCCTTCCAGTTGAAAGCCCGCCGGGTTCAGTTGGCGACGCGCATGGCGTAAGGCGCCGGCTTGGCTGCTTCGCCGCTGTGGCCCTTGAACCTCGGACCAACGCCCGCTGCCGCCAGAACTTCGCATGAACAGCCCATCCAGGGGAACCTGCCAGCCCAAGTCGTGGTGCAGCCGCACGACGTCGGGCGCCGGCAGTTGAGCGATCAGTTGGTCCATCGCCAGGTCCACCCAGGGGCGTACGCCCGCACGGGTTCGCATTTGCCAGGCGATGCGGTTCAGGGCATCGGCGTGCACGGGCAGCACGCGGTTGGGAAACCACGCCCGCCAAGACCCGTCGCCGTGTCGGTGAAGGCCATTGATCACCACATCGGTGATGCCCAGCGCGCGAAGCCGCTCGATGGCCAGACCCAGCCGCTGATCGAAGACCGCAGGGTCGGCCGACCACAGGCGCGCCGGGTCCAGCCTCACCATGCGCCGCGCGGGTGGCAGCACTTCGCCAAACCCGAGATCGTTGATGAGATCGCTCAGCTGCAGGTTGCCCGTGGGCCAGTACCGGCCGATCTCCAGGGGCCGCTGCAACTGGCCCGGCTCGTAGTCCAAGGTGAAGGCAAACTCGTAGCCGGCTTCGGCCAGCAGGTCCAAGGCCGCTTGGTTGTAGCGGCCATAGGGCCATACCATGGCTCGCGGGCGTGTGCCCAGCTCCCGCAGCATCAGGGCCTCGTTGGCGCGCAGGTCGGCACGCAGCCGATCGCGGTAGTTGCTCGGGCTCTCGTAGCGCTGGGCAACACGGTCAAAGGCGGCCGTGGACAAGGCGGGTGTCAGATTGCCCTGGGGATTGCCCAAGACCTCACGGTGTTGCGCATGGCTGTGCGAAGCGAACTCCACGAGGCCCGAGGCTTGCAGCTCACGGGCTTGGTCCCAGGTCAGGAAGCGAGCCCGCCTCACCCCACGGCCGCCCACCTCGAACCGTTCGTCGGCAGACCGCTCCAGCCAATCGCCCACCAAGGCTGCCACCACCGGAATGCGGTAGGCCAACAGCAGGGGATACACGTGCGTGTACAGGCTGCGGTAGCCGTCATCGAAGGTGATCAGGATGGCCTTGGGCGGAAGGGGCTTGCGCCCGGCGCGCGCATCGCTGAGGTCTTGCAGGGAGATCGGGTTCCAGCCCTCGCCGCGCAGGTGGTCGAAGAAGGCCACCAGGCGGTCGGTGGTCACGGCGTCTGGGTCTGCTTCACTGGGGTGGTCGACCACATCGTGGAAGGCCACCACCTTGAAGGCCGCCTCGATGGGTGATGCCGCTGCCAAGGGTGATGCCGCAGCCCATACGCCACCCAAGGCCCAGCCCACCAAGGCCATCCAGCGTCTCCAGCCGCCTATGCACTTGCGCATCTCAGAACCTCGCCGCGATGCGGGCAAAGCCCACCCAGGCCCGCTGGGGCTGGCCATCGTAGTAGCGCAGGCTGCCGGTCAAGCCCGCCGTGAAGTCCAGCCCCGCGCTGGCGCTGATCGTGTGCTCATAGGCCAGTGCAGCGATGGTGTGGGGCGCATAGCCCAGCTGCTGTTGGCGCCCGGCTTGCAGCTCCAATCGGTCGCTCCAGCGGCGTTGGGGCGTTGACAACCAGGTGCGCCGCGAAATGAGGGACAAGGACAGGGCGGCTTCGCGCCGAGGGCTGTAGTAGGGCCCCTGGTCTTGCGAGTTTTGCGTGTAGGCCAGCTCGGGACGCAGGTACAGCTGCCATTGCGCCGACGCCCGCAGCCTTTGCATCAGGGCGGCTGTTGCACCACGGCGTTCATTGCCATCACTGAAGCGCTGCAGCAACCCCGCCACCGAAGAGGCCCGACCTTCGTGCCAGCTGTGGTCCAGCCGGATCTCCGCGCTGTCGACTTCGATGCCGTTGGCCCACGCGCGCAGCGGCGCTTGCGTGGACCGCCGTGCCGCCACCCACTCCACCGCCCAATGGTCGTCCAAGGTGTGTCGCGCACCCGCTGACCATGCCGTACCCGGGCGGCTTCCGCTGTCTTGCAGGGCCACCGCCTCCCAGCGGTTGTTGGGCCCTTCGAACTTCAGCCCCATGCCCAGCCGTTCGCGTCGGGCCGCATACACCCCGGGGGACAGGCCCTGTATCGCTTCGGCCATCCAAAAGGCCCGCCAGCCCGAGCCCAGCAGCGGCGATTCGAGCCGCGTGTTCGTCAGGCGGCTTTCTCCAGGCGAAAGGCCCACGCGTGAGGGCTCCAGGCGCACCTGGTGTGCGGCGGCCCACTGCCAGCCCATTGCAAGGGCCGCGTCGTGGCGCAGGCGGCTCCATGCCAGGTCATGTTCATCCGATCCACCGGCCTCGCCTTGGGGCTTCAAGTGGTCGCGCAACAGCGCCCACCGTTGACGCCGCAAGGCGGACTCGGCCAGCGCCAAGCGAACATCGGGGCTGTTTTCGTCCAGGGTGTGGGCCGCTTGAGCTTCCTGCTCGGCCAGCCTTGGCCAGCCCCTTGAAGCCGCCGCCGCAGCCTGGGCCAAGCGCACACCGGCGTTGTCGGGTGCGGCTTGTCGCAACGCCGCCAGTTGTGTCCAGGCGCCAGCCTGGTCTTCGTTCCACATCCGTACGCGGGCCGAGGCCAGGCGCGCGGGCAACCAGTCGGGATGGGGCTCTGTCCTGGCGTCCAGCCCCACGCGACGCCAGCGATCAACAGCGGTGCGGTCCATGACGGCTTGCGCCGCACGCATCTCGCCCTGATCGGCCCAGGCGTAGAACAGCCCCCACTGCGCCGGCACATGCTGGGGTTGCTCAGCCAAGACGGCTTCGTAGACCGAGACGGCTTCGGCCGGCCGCTGAAGCCCCAAGAGGGCAGCGCCTTGCGCCATCCGCACATGGGGTGGCAAGGGCGCCCCAAGGGCCTGAAGTGCTTGTACATCCTGCAGGGCCAAGGCCCATTGCCGGCGTTCCACCTGGGCGATGGCCCGGTCTCCATGCACTTGGCGAACCAGGCGCGCAGGTGCAGCAGGGTCTTGCTGCAGTTCGGCCGCCAAGTCACTGAGGTCGCGAATCACCGCGTCCAGTCGGCGCGTGCGCTCAGCAGCTGCTTGGGCGCTCAGGCTTGCGGCCGTGCGCAACTCCAAGGCGATGCGGTCGGCCCGTTGCTGCAGGGTGGTGGTCGGCAGCAGCCAAGCCGCGCCGCGGTGTCCGCCCAGGGTCCCCAACAGCCGGCCCACCGCTTCGCGGGCCAGCGGGTCTTGGATGGGCGCGGCCATGCCCTGCCCACGGTAGCGCAGGGCCAAAAGCGTGTGGCCGCTGGACTCGGCTTGTTCGGCCAGTGCCCTTAGGCTGTAGGCCAGACCGTGCCGCACATAGTCGGGGAGGTCTGCACGCCAACCCAGGGTTGCCCATGCTTGCAGCGCTTGTTCATGGTGTCCGGCCCAACCCAGCACCACGATCAGGTCGTGGTGCACCCGCACATCGGCAGCGCCCTGGGCCAGTTGGCGCAGGGTGTGAAGGGCGGGTTCTAGGCGGCCAGCGCGTGCGTCCTCAACGGCGGCCCTCCGTGCGGCGTCGTGCGCCGCTGCATCGTGCGCGGCGCTGGCTTGCGCAGCGGGCTGCCCCCCCAGGCCCAAGGCCAGCACCAGTGCCATCGGGGCGCGCTGCAGCCAGGGCCGAACGGGGTGGGGAGGAGACATGGGCTATAGACCATCGTATCATAGCCTTTAGTCGTATATCCCGGTGCTCCTCGTCCTTCGGTCACTCCAAAGCGCGGTACACGAGCCGCGCCCAACCGGCCTTACCCTGTCCAGGCGCTGGGAGCCGCCAGCAGCGCCGCCATTCGCGCTGCAGCAGGCTCACCGCGTGGCAGCCCCGCGGGCGGTGGTGGCTTGCTGGGGCACCTTCACCATCTTACGGGTGTCGTAGCCCATCGCGTTGACTTTGGCCACCAGGTCCTTGTAGCGCGCTTCGGGCAGGGTGGGCGTGCGCGCCATGATCCACACATAGTCGCGTGCGCTGCGCGCGATGATGGTTTCGGTGTACTGCGCATCCACATGCGACACCACGAACTCGGCCTTGATCGGCCACACGAACTGCATGCCCCAGACGGCCTGGTTGCTGCCCTCCACCACAAAGCCGCGCGGCTGCATCCGTTTGGCGGGGCCGTCAAAGCCCCCCTTGTTGAAGGTGAAGGTGGTCTTCACGGTGCCGTCAGGCGCCAGTTCATAGGACTCCACCGCGTTGTAGATGTCGCGTTCCAAGAACGTGGGGATCACCCCAATGACATACCAAGCCCCCATGAACCGTTGGAGGTCCAGCGAGGGCACCACCGGCACCGTGACCTTCTGCGGCGTGATGGCGCAGCCCGTCAACCAAGCGGTCAGGGCAGCGGCCAGCAGCCATCGTGTTGCGCGGGCGGGTTTCCGTGTGTTCATGCGTGACAGTCCTTGTGCGCTGGTGGCGGAGTCAAAGCGTCAGCCATTGTCCTGTTCCCAGAAAAAGATGTCTTCCAGGGGCTTGCCAAGGGCCTCGGCAATCAGCAGGGCTGCCTCCAGGGAGGGTGAATAGCGCCCAGACTCGATGGCGGCAATGGTCTGGCGTGTCACGCCCACACGCTCGCCCAACTCCGCTTGGGTCATCTCATGAGCCAAGAAGCGGTGCAGGCGCACGGCGTTGCCCAGCCGCCGCTCAGCCATGCCAACCCCTGCGGTACAGCACCACGATGACACCGTTGCGCACGATTTCAGCGATGGCAATGGCCGCCACGGCGGCGTGGAACAAGGCCCAGCCGTTGTGGCTGAAGGGCATGATGCAGCCCGACAAGATCACGCCCACCATCAACACGTGATACGCCACGCTGGTGGCCCGCTGTTCGATGGCGCGGTCGCGCTCATCCCGCCGCGGCCCGCCGCGGTGGCGCAGTTCCATCCAGGCGCTGGCCACCGCAACGATGACCGCCTGAACGACCGCTGTTGCGCCGAAGGCCAAGAGTTGGCTCCACATGGAGCCTGTGTCCACCCTGGGGACCAGGGCGAAGTAGATGCCGTAGGTGATCAGCAGGGTGGCCAGCCACACACGGGCGAATTGCTCAGGGATGGGCATGTTTTTTTGAAATGGAAGCGAAGAGTAGAATGTTAACAATGTTTAACATTAAGTCAACTAATGCGTACATCGCCCTGGGCGTTGGCGCCATCTCGCACAGCGGGTAAGTGGAGGCATTTGAGATGGGTTGATCTGAGAGAGTGATATCATTTTGATTGCAAACCGGAGGCCTTACTCAATGGAACAACACGTGCAGGAACGCGCCTTTGACTCGGCTCAGGGCTACCTTGTGGCCATCGTGTCCACGGCCGTGATCGTGGCCGCCTGCTTGAGTTTTCCGCTGGCTGCCTCGACCAACACCCCGCTGGGTATGGCCATCAAGGTCATCGCGCTGGTGGTGGCTACCCTCCTGTTGTGCGGCCTGTACATGCTGCAGCCCAATGAGGCGGCCATCCTCACCCTGTTTGGTTCTTACCGCGGCACCGATCGAAGCGAAGGCCTGCGTTGGGCCAACCCTTTCATCAGCAAACGCAAAATTTCCCTGCGGGCTCGTAACCTCAACGTGCCCACTTTGAAGGTCAATGACAAACGCGGGAACCCGGTCGAGATCAGTGCGGTGGTGGTGTGGCGGGTGCGCAATACGGCACAGGCGGTGTTCGAGGTCGACCAGTTCGAGACGTATGTCAGCCTTCAGGCCGAGGCCGCCTTGCGCTACCTGGCCTCACAGTACGCCTATGACTTCGGTGAAGACTTGCGTGCGGAGGAACCCACCTTGTTGCAAGGAGGGGCCGTCTTGACGACCTTGAGCACCGAACTGCAAGACCGCTTTCGCGAAGCGGGTGTGGAGGTGCTGGAGGCCAAGCTGTCCCACCTGGCTTATGCGCCCGAAATTGCGCAAGTGATGCTCAGACGCCAGCAAGCAGAGGCTGTTGTGAGTGCGCGCAGCAAGATTGTGCAGGGTGCCGTCAGCATGGTAGAGGAAGCACTCCAGGGCTTGAGCGAACGTGGAATCGTTCAACTCGACGATGAGCGCCGGGCCGCCATGGTCAGCAACCTCTTGGTGGTTCTGTGTTCAGACAAAGACACACAGCCCATTGTGAACACGGGCACGCTGTACAACTGACCGGCACCAGGCCCTGGTGACCAACGAAGCCCGTGGCCAGCCCCGACAAGAAATCGTTCCTGCTGCGCATCAACCCCGAAGTGTGGGTTGAGATTGAACGCTTGGCCGCCCAAGAACTCCGAAGCAGCAATGCCCAGGTAGAAGTGCTGCTGCGCGAAGCGCTGGCGCGAAGGGGTCGTGCACCCCAGAACAAGGCAGCCCCCGACCGCAGTCAGCCGCGGGCTGCCAGGCCCAAGGGCTAGGCACCGCACGAAAGCCCAAGGGCACAAGCGCCCCAGCGCTGAAATGCTCTTGGCACCGTGCTCGCAGCCAAGGGCTGCGCTCAAGGCAGGCGCATCAATGGCCCGCGCTCAGGTGAGCGCTGGCGCAACGGTGGGCTGTTGCCCGCTCTTGCGGCGCTTGCCTGCAGCGCCCAGGAAGGCCAAGCCAGCCAAGGAAAGCGCCAAACTGGCAGGCTCGGGAACCGGCTGCGCCATGACGTTCAGGTCGTAGTGGCCCTTCAAGCCGGGCTGGAAGGTCGACAAGCCGTCACCGACAGCATGGCCCTTGATCACGATCGAGAACGTGGTGTCATCCACGGGCAAGTCCTCAACGAAGAAGGATCCGGTGGAAGCCAGTGGTGCGCTGAAAGACACCAACTCCGTTCCCATGCCACCGAAGTCGGAGTAGATGGCGAAGGCCTTGGTCGCATCCCACTGAATGTCGACGTAGCGGCCAAGCTTGATCTCAATGGCCGAGCTCGAAACCGTGCCGCCGGCCGGGCTTGTGAAGACAAAGTCGAAGACGTCGGTGAACGGTGCGTTGGAGAACTTGTTGACGGATGTCTCAAACGGGCCGGTGCTCAGATCAACCGGCGCGGCAAAAGCCAGTAGGGGACTGAGCAGCGCGGCCGCGCCAGCGAGCTTGAGTTGTTTGAACAGCGAGCTTGCGGGGCCTCGCGCGGATAGCGTGTGTGTCATGAGTGGCTCCAGTTGGTTAAGGGGGTCAACAGCGTTGAGTGCGACAGGCTTTGCTTGCTCAGCAGCCCCGCACACAGCGCTGAAGTCCACTGTGGCCCGCCGGATCAGCGACGACTTGCCGATTGACAGTAACGGCGGTAACGGCCTGTGTAGAGCCCCACAGGACTTGCGACTGCTCACAGCGGCCTTGGTGCGCCACCCGAACATGGGGGCGTACGGGCCGTCCCCTCCTTCGCTTCGTGTTCTTGGACGACATCCGTACGACAACAAAACGGAGGAATCGTGAATACAACGCTGTTATCAAACCAGGGCATCGCGCGCAGCGCAGTGCCCAAGCTGGGCTTTGCCCGCCGACTCAAGAACCTGCTCCTCAGGCAAGGCGTTATCCGCCCCACACACCTGGCTGCAGCCGCTGCAATCGCACTGGGTGCGCAGGCCGCGCATGCTGCCGTGGGTGATCAGGCCACTTGGCAATTCAACCTACCGGCCACGGGCAACCCCTCCATCGTGGGGCTGTTTGACCTTGCGGCCACCTTGGTGGGTACCGAAACAGCCTCGGGCGTGAGCTTCGTGCTCACACCCAATCCGCTTTCGTCGGGAATCTCGGATTGGCCGACGCGCACGTTCGTGGAGCGTCTGTCCATGGTGTACGGAGGCCCTACGGCTGGGGGCATTCCCACCCTGGTCAACGCCAATCCATCGCTGACCTTGGACATGAAGGTCAACGACGGGACGCCGCCACAGTTGTCCCTGGATGCGGGCTACAAGACCAGCTTTAACGTTCTCAATTTGGACTGGGGGGCGCACCAGTTCTTGGGCAACGAAACGGCCCAGTGGGAGCTCAACGGAGCGGGGGTGGACCTGCAGGACTTCCTCTACCCCGTGCTGGGAGAGGCCAACAACAAGCCGTCGCCCATCTTCGGCGTCATCTCCTTGACCGCCTATGACTTGGAGACGGGCCGTAAAGCCAACCCCACGCCCTCGAACTGGGTGGCCTTGCAGGTTCCCGAGCCGGGGAGTACGGCGCTGCTCATGGCGGGCCTGAGCGTCCTGGGCTTTGTGGGGCGCCGACGCCGCATCTAGTGGCCTAAGCGAAATCGCCTTCCCATCGGATCCCCACTGTTCTGGGGATTCGTCATTTCGACTCACGAAAGCCCATTCATGTTCAAACTTCATCTTGAACCATGGTGCAGACAGGCCGCCTGTGTGCTGGCCATGGTTTTCGCCGGCCTGTTGGTACAGGGATGTGCCGAAGGCGACAGCTCGGCTGCTGCGGTTGCAGGCGGCCAAAACGCCGGGCAAGAAACGCCATCGGCCAAGGCCACCCAGGTGGCCGCGCGTGTCAATTCTGAGGAACTGACGGTGCATCAGCTCAATGAGCGATTGGCCGCGTGGACGGGTGCAGCAGGAATCTCAGGTGCAGAGGATCCCACGGTGGGCCGCAGCCTCAATCGCCTCATTGAGTTGACCCTCTTGCGTCAAGAGGCAGAGGCCCAGGGATTGGCCAGCAAGCCGGAGGTGATGCGCCAGTTGTTGGCGGCGCGTTCAGAGGTGTTGGCGCGCGCCATGGCGCAGCAGCTGGGGGACGAAGGCCCATCGCCGGCACCGCAGGAGGTGCGGCGCTACTTTGATGAGCATCCTGAGGCGTTCTCTCGCCGACAGGTCTTTCTGGTGCAGGAGGTCCGGTCCGCAGCCGAGGGCTCAGCGCTTGACAAGGCGCTGCCGCGCCTGAATGAGTTTCGAAATGCGCAAGCCTTTGCCCGGGCGCTGGAACGGGAAGGGGCCCGCGCCGAGGTGGTCCACCTGCAGGTCAGCAGTGACCAATTGCCGCTCAAGCATGTGGCGCGTCTGAAGGGTTTGCCGCCTGAGCAGCCCATCCGGATGGACGAAGGCCCGGTGT
>JACCEC011965210.1_pt1 | contig 12071 bp, 6 predicted proteins | sample 7450121 | NCBI WGS metagenome assembly JACCEC01 (sample SAMN15323455, study PRJNA562643) | freshwater metagenome | isolation source: river surface water | place: USA:Blue River Watershed | collected 2017-08-18 | reverse complement strand
CCAATAAAAATTAAACGAGGAAATAAAATCCGATGGTTATTATGAAGTTCAAATAAATCTTTAAAAGCTAAGGTTCCTGTGGCTGTCTTTTCAAATAAAGCAGGTAAAACCCACTGATCGTAAAACGGAACATTCACCCCAAAACGAATAATAAATCCAGTCACACCCACAATTGGGATTAAATACAACAACCCTAAAATAACAGCCGGAAAAGGAACCAAATCTGGAGATTTTTTAGCCATTCGTTCTATAAAATCTGAAGAAACATCATGCTACAGAATTGCCCCTTTGTCCAGTTATCAGGAATCAGTTAAGGGTTGAGCGCTTGTCGTCAATTGTAAAAATTGATAACTGATTAAGGGCGGGGTATTTCCGCCCCTACGGATAACTGAAAAGCCGATTATTTCAAGTTGGTAATCCGGTTTATACTACCCGTAAAGCGGTTCAAGAAGATATCTAAGACTCTGCGTTTACCGACATTAATTTTTGTATTTACAGCCATCCCCGACTGTAAACCAATCTTAATATCTTTCTGCTCATCTAAGGTAAAGTTTTGCTGATCCAATTTCACTGATCCTTTAAAACTAAAATATTGACGACCTTTTTCGGGATCAGGTGGAATTGCATCTTGACTTAGCCATTTTAACTGCCCTGGAACCATACCATATTGATCATTTGGAAAAGCATCAATCGAAACTTCCACGGGAATACAATCTTCATCACTAATGCCAATTTCTTGTCGAGCTTCAGGAGAACTGGGACAAATACAATCTTTTTCAGCTTTACAGTCAATCACTTCTCCAGCCACCGTTTTTCCATCATAGGGTTGTAAGAATTTGCGCTTAACTCGCAACGCATTTAAAACTAAAGCCAAATCTGTATTTTTAATATAAATTGTGGCTTCCACACCTTCATCATCAGATAAAATTTGCATCAGTTTTTCGGTCTGTTGAGCTTCATAAAACGCTTCTTTACAGCGTTTCATTCTGGCATCACCCGATTTTAACACCTGCTCATTCACATAATTGCAAATCTCATCCTTATTCATATCCAGTTCAGCATCCTTTTTGGCTAAGGGCTGTAAGTCATAAACGACCCCAGCAACAGGGGAACGTAATACTTGAGTATCGCGCTGTTCCTCCACTTTTTCGAGTTGAGAAGTAACCTCGTTTAACCGTTTTTCATTATCTAGTTTATAGCGACTCAGTTGAGAATCAATACTAGCAATTTGTTTTTTGTTTTCTTCAACGCGGAAATACAGTTCTTTAGCCCAAGCATCTTTTGTATTTTGCAATTCTTTTTGAGTCCGAGCGATGGATGCTAAAATTTTCTGTTTCTCATCTTCTAATCGTTTAATTTCAGCTTGTTGTTTTTCGACTTCACTTTTACGGGCATTAATTTCACTTTGACGAGTCGTGATTTGATCTTGTTGGCGTAAAAATTCATTTTGGCTTCTTAAAACTTCTTGTTCCTGACGCTTTTTATTTAAGTCAGACATCGCCCCTTCCTCAACTAAGGGAGAAATTTGACCTAAAATCGATTCGTTTAAATCCAAAGATTCTTGAGACTTATCAAGTTGATCTTTTGCTAACCCTAATTGTTCTTCAGAATAGCGAATTTGATTAGTCGCATATTGAACTTGCTCTTGAGTTGCTCGAATCGAATTATCCGTTTGTTCTAATTGTTTTTCAAATTCAATAATCCGTCCTTCAATCGCCGAAATCCGCGATTGATATTCAGCCCGGTAATTCGCAACTAAACCAGACTGAGCAGAACTATAGTTCCGCAATCGACCTTGACTATTATAAAGTTCATCAATTAAACCGGTTAAAACTAAATTTTCTTGTAACCGAGCTTCCCGATCTTTAACCATGGTTTCCCACTCAGAGGGTAAATTTTCGGTTCCTTTTCCCCGAATAATATTGTTATAGAATTGGTTTTCTGTTTTGAGAGTCTCTTGTAATTTTGCTAAAGATTTAAGATCTGCACTGGGGCTTGTCGGACTAAAACTCAGAAGCGGTTGGTTTTTTTGAACGCGATCGCCATTTTCAACGTGCAGCCTTACAACGGCTCCGGTTGTTGGCGCTTGAATTTCACTCGCACCTGCTTTATACCCCAGTTCCCCAACAGCCGGGACAGTTTGTTCAATTCGAGAAAAATAAGCCCAAACAACGGCTGAAGTGGTCATCAACAGAATCATCCAGAGAAACAGATGAGACCACATCGCAGGTTTCTCAAGAATAACGGGTTGATCAACAAGTGATACAGATTTCATAAACAGCTTTTTCAGTAATCAGTAGGTAGAACAGGCATCTTTCCTGTTAACAAAATCAGTAGGGGCGGAGTCTCCCCACCCTAACAATGACTCGATTAATGGGCTTCTTGTTGCTGATACAAACAGTAATAACGTCCTTTCAGGGCAATTAACTCATCATGATTTCCTTGTTCAACAACTGACCCTTGATCCATCATAATAATTGCATCTGCATTTTTGACGGCACTCAGACGGTGAGTAATGAAAAACACAGTCCGATCATGAAATGCGTCCATTAAGTTATTAATTACAGAACGCTCTGATTGATAGTCTAAGGCACTGGTAGCTTCATCCAAAATTAACAGTTTAGGATTTTGTAAGACCGTGCGGGCAATGGCGACCCGTTGCCGTTGTCCTCCCGATAAACCAGTGCCTCTTTCTCCCACTGAAGTATTGTAACCATTGGGAAGACTCATAATAAAATCGTGAGCCGCTGCGATTTTAGCCGCCCGAATAATTTCGTCGGTGCTGGCTTCAGGGTTACTCAAAGAAATATTATCCTGTACCGTTCCGTTAAACAGGAGGGTATCTTGTAGCACAACCCCTAATTGACGCCGAACCGAATACAGTTCCACTTTATTAATATCGTAACCATCAATGAGAATTCGCCCAGCTAGGGGAGCATATAAACGTTGTAATAATTTCATCAGGGTACTTTTACCGGAGCCACTCAAGCCCACAATCGCCACAAAAGAACCTGCTGGGAAGTCTAAAGAAACATTGGTCAATTGCAGTGGCCCGGTGGGATTAAACCGGAAAGACACCTCTTCAAAGGTTACTGAGCCTTCAATTTCTGGTAGAGGAATATTATTGCGATCGGTTTCATCCGCTTCAGGATAGGTATCCACAATGTCCCGTAGCCGTTCCACCGAAATTGCCACTTCTTGGACGTTTTGATAAACACTGATAAACCGCAATAAGGAGCCTGTCACGTTTCCAGAGATAATCCGAAACGCAATTAATCCCCCAATGCTTAACTGCTCTTGAATCACCAGATAAGCCCCCACCCACAACAGAGCAATTCCCGCGATTTTGTTCAGGAAGTCACTCATGGTTCCGGCTGCGGTTTGGGTGAGGGTGGTATTTAAACTCGCACTCATATAGCGAGCATACATTCCCTGCCAACGCCAACGGGCTGTTAATTCAATGGTTTGGGATTTAATGGTTTGAATCCCGCCAATCACCTCCACAATATAAGCCATTGCTGTTCCCAACAAGTTGGCCCGTTTCCGAATCAGCCGCATAATAATCGGGGAGAACACAAGGATAATTCCAGCAAACAAGGGTAATGGAGCTAAAGCTACCATCGTTAACACTGGACTCAGGGCAAACATAACCGCCACATAAACCACCGAGAAGACCGCATCCAAGACAACCGTTAAGGCTGTTCCTGTCAGGAAGTTACGGATATTTCCCAATTCGTTAAAGCGGCTCATCAAATCCCCCACTTGTCGGGTATCGAAATACCCCAAGGGTAGCCGCAACATATGGTCAATAATTTCAGCCGTCAGCTTGATATCAACTCGGTTGGAGCTATCAACAAACAGATAGGTTCGCAACGCCGTCAGTAAACCTTCAAACAAAGCCACCCCTAACAGCAACAGCCCTAGAATATTTAAAGCATCCAGGTTGCGTTGCCCGATCACCGCATCGATAATCACCATACTGACTAAGGGGTTGACCAAGCCAAACAGTTGAATAAAGAACGAAGCCAACAACACCTCAATAAAGGTGGTACGATGCTCCATCAAGGCGGGTAAAAACCACCAAAAACTAAACTGTTCTTTCTGCTCAACTCGTGGAGCTTGTAACAGTAGTACCTGTCCTTCTTCCCCCCACATTTCAGTAAACTGCCCCGGACGCATTCGGGTGAGTCCCTTTTCCGGGGTTGCTAAGACCAGTTCCCGTTCTGTAATGCTATAGAGAATCGCAAAGCTATCTTTCCACACCACCATCGCCGGAGCCTTGAGTCGGCCAACGGCACGGGCGGGGACTTGGACTAACTGAGCATTGATGCCCAACATCTGAGCCACAGCCCCGCAAGCCTGTAAGCTAATATTGCCCACCGTTGCTAACTGATTCTCTAAAACTCGACGCACTATATCTTTTTTAAAGTTGATGCCGAAGAATTTAGCCAGCATATTAAAGCAAGCTAGAGGCGCTTCTATCTTGCCTCGACCCCTGACCACTGGAAACCGTGCGGCTGATTTCCCTAGGTTAGTTTCTGGAATTGGGGGAACATCTGGCGCGAGAGCAACGCTTGATAAGTCTATTTTGCGAGTCCCAATGCCGTCATCCTGAACCGTAGTCACACTGGCATCATCACTTTCGGCTGGGGGTTCTTCTTCATAAACGGGTTCTCGTAAACCAATTAATCGAACACCCTGTGGCCCTTCGGCTTTATAAGATGGATGAGTTTCTTCTAATACAACTCGATTTCCTGGGGTAATTGTTCCGAAGGTTCCACTACTAACTAACCAAATCCGATTGGGATCGAGTAAATTTTTCAGTTCTTTGGCTTTATTGTTGCCATTGAGCAAGTTCAGCACCACAGCATCTTGCCACAGATCTTGGGTTAAGGTCTTGATATTATTAACCGGAATCGCCTGTTGTTGAAAATATTGACTTAAGAGATCGAAGATTTCACTCTTGGAAGCATGATCTCGGAAGGCTTCCCCAAAGCTTTGTTCTTTGGTAACAAATTGCAGAAAATCCGTGGCTGATAAGGTAATACAAATGGTATCCGTTGACGCGATCGCTGTTTCACAGGGAACTCCCCGAATTAATCCAGCCCAACCGATGATTTCTCTAGCACCCAGTAAACCTAAACTGACATGGCGTTGCGCCCTGGGATCAAATCCGAGGAGTCGAGCCTGTCCTTGATAAATAATGATGATTTGAGTGGGTAATTTATCCCGTTCAAAGATGGGTTGTCCCGTGCGGTAGCCTAAGAGTTGGCATTTGGGCAACAAGCTTTGAATTGCTTTCTCCGACAGGCGATCAAAGGGGCTGGTTTCAGCCAGAAAGGTTTGGATTTGGGACTGAGAAACGGCGGATGTTGTCATGACACTGAAGACACTGAAGTGCGAAGAGGTTGTAGCGAGGTGACTTGAGCGATTTGCTCTCGTACCCAATTTTCAAACATTTCGTCAACCATCCGACGACGCATAGATTCGTCTAATTGAGCCGGAAGGAATTTTTCTAACCGAATAATCACGAACCATTCTGCTAGGGGACGAGGCGCCCACAGTTGACCGGGTTGGCTTACGGATAACAGTTTACTAATCGCTGGGTGCGGTTGAGACACGGGAACTGGCCCTAATAACCCTCCCGTTCGAGATTCTGGCCCTTCTGAATGGTCGCGGGCTACTTCAGCAAAGGAATTCTCTTCTTCCGCAATGCGAAAATACAGTTCTTGAGCTAACCCTGGATTTTTTGTCCGAATCAAAGAATATACAACTTGATCCAAATTACTTTTACGACTGAGAAAATAATTTTCGACGCGACCACTCCATGTTTCTTGTTTAAATTTTTCGACTTTCACAGGACGTTCTGCCATTTCCTCCAGTTGTTCTGGAGTCAGATCATAAGCAGCCAGCCAAGCTGCTTTCGCTTCTGGGGAAGTCAGTTGGTGTTGTGAATCAAATCTTTCGATGGCTGCTGCTCGTTCTTGATCTGTACAAGTGATCTGAGCGATCGCTTGATCCAAAATCACTTCTCGCAGAAACAATGGCATTAACTGATAACGTTTGAGCAGCGATGGTAGCTCCTCTGCTGTGATCATGGTTTCTCCGACTTTGAACGCTCCTGTCATTGAACTCTCCAACCGACTTTCACTACCCCTTTCCAATTTACCCTGAGTCGTCCTAGAGTGACGACTCGATAGAATTTACAATCTTTGTCCAAATAATAGCAGACCCTTTACCCCTTACCTGAATTGATCATCTCTAAATTACCTCAACTTCTGACAAACTACTAAAAAAATCGGTTCTGGATCTTCTCTGAACTGGCCCAATTCTAAAAGACCTGCAACCATCTCAACTCTTGAATTTCTAGTGTTCTCAACCGTCAACATCAGTCTTGACAGTTAATCCCACGACGATGCTAATGGGTTTCGGGTTCCCTATCAGCACTGAAATCCTGATAATCTAGCCGTTTTTGGGTTGAGTCTCCCAGGGTAGCTGATCAGAGAGTTGTGCTTGAAGTTCAGAGGTAGAGCTTTTTGCAGAATCAGCTAAAAAATTAATCATTTGATTTCTATAATTATTGATATTTTTAAGACTAATATTAGCTAAAAACTTAGAATCAAGTCGAGAATATTGGAAATAACATTGAACAACATAAATCCACAGTTCATGGGAAGATGGATGATCTGTTAAATTTTGAGTAATATAAGCTAATAACTCTTCCTGAAAATCTATATACTCTTGAATATCTTTTCGATTTTTAAATTGATTTATAGAATCAAAAAGCCAAGCAACAAAATCAGAGAAAAAATATTGAGGAATTACGGCATTTTTATAAATACCCGAAAACTTATAAGCTTTTTGATATAACATAAATCCTGTCAATATCGGAATTAAATCTATTGAATTTAAACCTTTATTAAGTTGTTTTCTGATATCTTTTATCCATTGTTTTTCATCTTCAGATAATTTCTCATCAACTAAATTGCTATTCAATAAAATCTGATAAATCGGACGAATTTCTTGAGTATATTTCATTTCAAAATCATGAGAGCTTAAAGTGATCCAATATTTTACTAGAGTCTGACGAATTAATTTGAGATTATCGATAATGGGTTGACTGGGATTGATTTGATATTGATTCATTAAAGCAGTGATTAATTTCAAATAAAAATCATAATTCAATAGAGCTTTCTGCAAAACTATATTTTTGAAGGATTGATTTAAAAAAGAATAGCAAGGATCTTGAAATATTTTTAAATATAATCTTTCATAATCTTTGTAATTTTCCTGCTGAGAAATGTTAATTTGAGTTTGTTGCTGTTTATGAATGACAAGGGAAGATAACGCTTGATCAATGAAAGCAATTTTATAATGACCCATAATTCTCCACCACATATCTACATCCAAAAGTTGCTGGAGATTGGGATCAAATTCTCCTAATTCTTTAAAAACTTCTTTGAGAATTAATACTGTTGTGGGTTCACCAATTTTATTTAACCCTGAAATTAAACAGTTAGGATCGGACAAAAGGTCTTGACCGAATTGAATTGATTTTAATTGAGACCATTTTTGATGTAAATTAATGGCACCATTATAAGCAGATTGACAAATGGGATCGGATTTTGAGTTAGGGTGAATGATGACTTGACGAGGAGAAAAAACTAAACCAATTTCTGGATCTTGTTCAGCTAAATCCACCATTTTCTCAATACAATTAGCTTCTAACCAATCATCCTGAAAAATAAATTTGATATATTTCCCTTGAGCTTCCTGAATGCAGAAATTGAGATTCTTCACTAATCCATAGTTAGAATGAGTTAGAATTCGATAAGGAATAGAAGATTGATGTTGAAAAGATTCTGCAATTTTTACAGTAGCATCGGTAGAACCATCATCAGAAATAATAATTTCTAAGTTTGGATAAGTCTGATTTAAAGCACTTTCAATCGCTTTAGCCAAAAATTCTTCCCCATTATACGTGGGAATTAATATACTCACTAAGGGGAAAACTTGATGCAATTGAGATTGATTTTTAGAAGGAATAACAACAGGATAAATTACCGATGTTTCCTCTTTATTTTGATTTTGTAATCTTTGAAGTTGCTTTTTATTTTTTTCAAGCTCATGCTTAAGTTTTCTGTTAGTTTTGATTTGGAAAATATCATGAATTCCAGCTAAATGAATTAACTCAGTATATTTAAAGGAATATTTCTCCGCAATATATTCAGCCGTTTGGGGATTTTTCATTAACTGGTATAGTGTAGAAAGACCAAAATACTGATGACTAGGACGCTGAACTGTTAACGCAAGTTTTGCAATTAAAAATTGAAGATCATCAAGCTCAATGGCAGTTTCAAACTGTTCTAATTCTGGAAAAATTTTATGAACAATGGGAATCAACTCTGGACTCAAATAATGCTCAAGCACTAGAGGAATTTCCCAAACATGGCGAATCATATTCTCAGGAGTTACCCCACTAATATTGCTCTCATGAAATCGGAATAAAACTAAAGGTTCAGGTAAAATATAAATTTCTGATTTTAAACACAAACGTATCCAAAAATCTAAGTCATGGACTTGCCGTAATCGCGGATCATATAATCCTATTTTAGAATAGCAGCTTTTCTTAATTAAAACACTGGTGTTACAAAGAGAATTATCTGTATAGAAAAAAGAATTTAACCATTGAAAACGATCTTTGTTATCTTGAGAAAACAGTTTTTGAAATAAAGCTTCTTTTCCTTGATGATAATTTCCATTTTTATCAATAATTTTGGCATGGGTAAAAACAGCATCAAATTCAGGATGATTGGTTAAAAAATTAACTTGTTTTTCCAGCTTATCTGGTAAAAAAATATTATCAGAGTCTAAAATAGCAATTAATTCTCCTGTCGCATGACAAATACAATGGTTTGCTGCTACACTCACACCTTGATTCTGTTCAAAAGAGAACCAACGAATTCTAGGATCAGTTTTTTCTTGAATACGTTGAAGGGTTTGATCTGAAGAACCATCATTGGTGATAATAATTTCAAAATCTTGATAGGTTTGGTTTAAAACACTATCAATAGCTTCTGAAATATATTGTTCTTGGTTGTAAGTTGGAATAATAACGCTAACTTTTGGCATAAAATCATGTTAAAAAGGGTCTCAAATCCTTGAAATACTAAAAATAACTTGCCAGTGTTGCCTAAAACCTGTTATTTATAAAATGGTTCTCATTTCACTCAAGGTTATGAATACAGATAGCACAGATGAGGTTAGTTATAATAATCAGCCATCGAGTCCATCTTGGAAATTCCTTGACCGACCCTCGGAATTACTTAATTTTTTACCTGCTGATGCTCAAATCTTGATCGATGTTGGCTGTTCAACAGGAACTACAGGTTATTATTATAAGCGAATTAATCCTCAAAGTTTGTATGGGGGAATTTTAATCAACTCGGAATTGAGTTCAGAAGTCATAAAAGGGCTAGATCAAATTATTTTAAGCTCAATTGATCAATTGGAAACAATTGAATTAGAACTACAACCGGGAACAGTTGATTGTTTGATCTATGATTCTATTTTACCCCAAATCAGAAATCCATTAAAGGTCTTACAGCATCAAACTCGATGGTTAAAAGAGGGAGGTCAAGTTTTAGCTTCTATTCCCAATAGTCAGTATTGGCGGAATATTATTAATATTATTCAAGGAAAAGCAGCTAGTTTAGGTCAGGAATATACTAATCAACCTGGATTAACTTTAGAAACCATTCAAACAATTTTTTGGGAAGCTGGATTATATATTTATGAAATTCAAACAAGAGGAAAAAAAGATCATGAATTTCAACAATTTATTCAATTAATACAACCCCTTCGAGAAGCCTTAGAATTAGATTTAAGTCATTTTATCACTCAAACTGCAGCCGAATATTATATTGTTCGTGCAATAAAATCGCCTCAATCTCCTCGTCGTTTGTTAATTCAAACTGCAATCATGGCTCCTACAGGATGCGATCGCGTTCGAGTGTTAGAACCTGATCAATTGACAGCGACAATACCCGGAACACGAACGCTGTCAGCCCCTAAATCGATTCCGACAGGTTCGATTTTACCCAATGAAGAAAAGGTTTTTATTTGGCAACGTACAATTTTATCTTATGATCATCACTTAGAAATATTAAAAAAATTGTTAAAAGAAGATTATTTAATTATTGCAGAAATTGATGATAATCCTTTACGAAGGAGAGAATATGCTGACAATCGTTATCTCAGTTATCGAGGATGTCATGGAGTCCAAACCTCAACTCAACCCTTAGCTGTATTTTTAAAACAATTTAATCCTAATGTTGCTATTTTTCAAAATCATTTGTTGACTTTACCTCCACCTCGAATTTATTCTAATTCAAAAATAACCTTATTTTTTGGGGCCTTAAATCGAGAATTGGATTGGCAACCGATCATGGAAACTTTAAATCAAGTTTTAATTCGTTACTCCACTCATATTCAAGTTAAGGTGATTCATGATCGCCATTTTTTTGATTGCTTAGAAATATCTGAGAAACAATTTGAACCTTTTTGCAGTTATGATAGATATCATCAGATTCTCCATGCTTGCGATATTGCGTTGTTACCTCTAATGCCAACATCTGTTAATCTGATGAAATCAGATTTAAAATTTTTAGAATGTGCAGGTCATGGTGTGGCTGTTTTAGCGAGTCCAACGGTTTATGAACAATCGATTATTCATGGAGAAACGGGTTTAATTTATCGAACGATCCAGCAATTTGAAATGTACTTAAATGACTTGATCATTAATACTTCATTGCGGCGTAAACTAGCCGGGAATGCCTATCAGTGGGTACGAGATCACCGTTTGCTTTGTCAATATTACCAACAACGACGAGAATGGTATTTAAAAATGCGAGATCACTTACCCCATTTGAATGAAGAATTGCGTCAACGAGTCCCCGAATTATTTCAATAGTTCTCAAATAATAGACTAAAAACCTTAAACAATTTTATTTAAAAATATGCGGATTTTATTGACTATTCCTCACTTTTTTAATCCCAATGGAGATGGAAAACACGCCTCTTTAAGTAAAGATCCTCGCCCTAGAATTACAGGGTTAATATTTGCATTAACGGCTTTACGAGAACTTTATAGTCAATCCCAGTGTATGATTGATATTGCTCAATGTGTAACAATTCCAGTTAACCTGGAACCAAGTTATCAAGTTGATATTGTGATTTGTACCACGCAAAATCATTATTTACTGGATAAAATTCCTCTACCTCCATCCTTTTGTCAACATTATCCTACCCAAGCTGAACCGATGTTATTAGGATTTGAATGTCATCGAGTTTTGCGTGAGCATTTGGGTCAGTATGATTATTATTGTTATTTAGAAGATGATTTAATCCTCCATGATCCCTGGTTTTTTGTTAAGTTAAACTGGTTTAATCATCATACGGGCAATAGCTGTGTTTTACAACCCAACCGTTACGAAGTTTCTCCCCACAGCAAAGTCATTAAAGGTTATATTGATGGAGATCTTTTACCCCATATCACCGCTAATTTTCAAAATATTCAAGATCACCCACAGTTTATTGGAAAAGTGATGGAGCAAGCTGTTTCTTTCAAGCGTCCTTTAAATCCCCATTCTGGGTGTTTCTTTTTAAATGCTGAACAAATGGAATTTTGGGCAAAACAACCTTATTTTTTAGATCGAGATTGTAGTTTTATTGGGCCGTTAGAAAGTGCTGCAACCCTCGGCATTATGAAAACATTTAAAATTTATAAACCTACTCCGTCCCACGCTAATTTCTTAGAAATTCAGCATTTTGGTTCAAGTTTTCTGAATTTAATTGGAGGACAAGTTAGATATTTTGATAATAATACCAATACAGAAACCAGTCCATCCCTATTCAATCCTGTCCCATCTGACAGTGAACTTCCTGATTCGACTCAGTAACTGTTTTGACACTCCCCGCGCTAAAGCGACGGGGATTCTAACTTCAACCTAGATACTTGCTGCTACCAGGGTTTCCCCAAGAAGAGTAGAGGTTTCTAGTCCATTAGCGTT
>JACCEC010963459.1_pt1 | contig 12072 bp, 10 predicted proteins | sample 7450121 | NCBI WGS metagenome assembly JACCEC01 (sample SAMN15323455, study PRJNA562643) | freshwater metagenome | isolation source: river surface water | place: USA:Blue River Watershed | collected 2017-08-18 | reverse complement strand
CTTTGCAAAATGCCATTCGTACGAATCATTTAGCACAGGCTTTTTTGTTTTGTGGCCCTCGTGGCGTAGGTAAAACAACATGTGCCAGAATTTTGGCAAAAACCATCAACTGCCAAAATCTTACCGAAGATATTTCGCCCTGCAATGAGTGTGAGTCGTGCAAGAGCTTCAATAATAATGCTTCGTTTAATATTCACGAACTCGATGCCGCCTCCAACAACTCGGTTGAAGATATTAGAAACTTGACCGACCAAGTGCGTTTTCCTCCGCAGTCGGGTAAGTATAAGATTTATATCATTGATGAGGTTCACATGCTTTCGCAGGCAGCCTTCAATGCGTTCTTAAAGACCCTCGAAGAGCCACCGAGCTATGCCATTTTTATCTTAGCAACCACCGAAAAACACAAAATCTTACCAACGATTCTGAGTCGTTGTCAGATTTTTGATTTCAATCGTATTCAGATAAAAGACATTGCCGACCATTTGGCCAATGTAGCTACGAAAGAGAATGTAAAAGCTGATTATCAGGCACTTGAACTCATTGCTCAGAAAGCTGATGGTGGTTTGCGTGATGCTCTTTCGATGTTTGATTTGAACGTTACGTTTTCGTCGGGTAATGGGCTTACGTATCAGGCAGTCTTAGAAAATTTACATATTCTTGATTATGATTATTACTTCCGCATGACCGATGCCTTATCAGCAGGGAATGTATCGGAAGCATTTTTGTTATATAATGAAATTTTGGAAAAAGGCTTCGATGGACATCAGTTTGTGGTGGGCTTAAATGAACATTTCCGAAACATTATGGTAAGCAAAGACCCACAAACAGTGAAACTTTTGCAGGTGGCTGATTCCATTCAACAACGATACGTTGAGCAGTCAGCAAAGTTATCGTTGGGTTATATATTTTCTTCGTTAAGCATTGGTAGTCAACTTGATATCAATTATAAATCGGCCAAAAATCAGCGTTTGCACGTTGAAATTGGTCTGATGAAACTCTCGCAGATTCAACAAGTTTTGAATTTGAGTGAGCTACCCAACAACGGGGACGAAAAAAAAAATAGTAATCCAGTAGTTTCACAAACACCTACAAGGGCAGAAAGCTCGGAACAAAAATTAACAGTAGGAGCAGCTACTCCAACCACCACTTCGCAGGCACAGCCAAGTTATGTACAGTCGGTTCCTGTGGTGCCTACAAGGCCAGTTACGCCAACTGTGCCACCTTCTACGCCGAGTATGCAGCCAGTGGCTCGCCCTTCGATGGCTTCTTCAAAATTACGTTCGACGGTTGATATTGAAACTTCGGTTTTTAATCCAAAATCAGAAGCACAAAGTGTTGATAATGAGCCAGCTTTACCAAATTATAATGATGCGTTTACCTACGAAGCTGCTCAACAAGCTTTATTTGCGTTTGCCAACGAAAGCGACCTCGAAACGCTAAGAGTAATGCTTAAGCGTGATTTTGTATTGGAAGGAGCTACATTCAAGTTGCAGTTAGACAATCAGATTCAGATGGATACGCTTACGCAAATGAAGCAAGATTTGGCTACGTTTTTGCGTCAGCGGTTGAGAAACGCTTCGATACAGATAGCTGCTGAAATTGTAGAAACAACAACCGAACGTAGGCCATATACAGCCCAAGAAAAATTTGAATATTTGGCCAATAAAAACCCTGCTTTGTTTGAATTGAGAGATAAATTAGGCTTGGAATTGGTGTTTTAGGTGAAAATTATGCGTGGTTAAAGGCATGAGTAGTCATTATTGTTATTTCATCCCTTCGGGATTCTGTTTGGTTTTAATTTGGATTGCTATAATCATAGTATCCCTTCGGGATTGTATTTGGTTTTAATTTGAATCGCTACAATCAAATATTCCTTCGGATTTATTTCACAGTTTTTATTGTAACCCCCTTCAGGATTCTGTTTGTTTTTACATTTGAATGGCTATAATCATAACATTCTTTCGGGATTAATTGTATGAGTTAAATTCCGAAGGAATGATATGATTATAAAAAACAAAATTGTCTATCTAAAATCCCTAAGGGATGATATACTGCTCAACGAGTTCAATCTAAAATTCAAAAAGTAATCTTCAAAATCAGTTTTTCTGCTCCACGTTTTACTTCGGCATCAATCGTTTGGCCTTTGTCAAACTTTCCGAGTGCTTTCATGTATTCCTGTACGTCAGTGGTTGAGTTTTCACCGAGTTTCATAATTATATCACCTGTTTGCAAGCCCGCTTTTTCGGCAGGGCGGCCTTTCGTTACACCATCTACTTTTACTCCGCCTTTATCGTAAGCATAATCTGGAATAATTCCCATCGTAACTTTAAAACTGCTGCGGGCATTTCCAGCGTGTGGGTTGGTGGCTACTTGTACAAAATCAAGTTTCGGGGCTTCTTCTATTTTTTCGATAATACTCTTGGCTAAGTTCAAAACCTTTACTTCTCCTTCGGCATTAATCAAGTTGGCATCATCGCTTGGTTTGTGGTATTCTTGATGAGCCCCCGTAAAGAAAAATAATACAGGGAGGTTTTTGAGGTAAAACGAAGTGTGGTCTGATGGACCTACACCTGCCGAGTCGACATTGTATTTAACTCCTTGATTCATAGCCAGTTGTGGAATGTTCTTTCCCCAAAAACTACTCGTTCCCCAACCGCCAATAGTTAAGCCCTTGTCTTCACGATAACGCCCAATCATATCCATATTTATCATACAATTGACTGATTTTAAGTCGATTGTGGCATTATCAGCGTAATATTTTGAGCCAATCAAACCCAATTCTTCACCCGAAAAGCCAATGAATAAGAAATTGTGTTTTTCTTTGATGCTATTCTTTGCGTAAAACTTCGCCATTTCAATCAGACCAGCTGTTCCCGAAGCATTATCATCAGCCCCATTGTGGATGCTTCCAACCGAATTTGCTTCGAGCGAACTCCCTTGGTCGCCTTTGCCGAGGTGGTCGTAATGAGCTCCAATAATGATGGTTTTATCGGAACCATTATCCAAAAATCCTACAACGTTGGTGGCTTGCACGTAACTAACGTTAGGCGGTAAGCCTTTTTTTGCAGGAAATTCTTGTAGGTATGTGCCTTTATCGCCGTAGGGTTTTAGTCCAAGTTTCTTGAATTGTTTTTCTAAATAGGTAGCCGCAGTTTTGCCTCCTTCTGTGCCAGTCCCACGTCCTTCGAGCTTATCCGATGCTAAATAATCAATGTGTTTTTGGATGTTTTTGGGTGTTTGAGCACAAAGCCCCCCAACAACTAAAAGAATGCAGAGAGCTGATGAATAAAATATTTTTTTCATTAGTTGAAATTTTGTTGATAAACTGAAAATCAAATATACTCACAAATTAGTTGTAATAATAAAAACTAAAAACTCATTTTCTTGCAATCAAACTTTTAGTAAATTAGTGGCTTAACCCATCAATAAACATGAAAAAATTTATCCTTCCTATTGCCTGTGTGTTATCGCTTGGCCTTGGTGCATTCGTCACAAAAGTTATCGAAAATCCACCTTTGACAGTCGAGGTTATCAATCAAGCCGAAAAAATCTTAGGTCTCGACTTTACTGATGCCGAAGCCGATTCAATGCTTAATGATTTGCGTGATAATCAAAAAGATTTTGAAGCCATGCGAAAAGTGCCGCTTGATAATAGCGTTTCGCCAGCGTTGTATTTCAATCCACTTCCTGTGGGTTTTGAGTTTGAAAAGAACTATTTACCATTTAAGGCTTCACAGATTTCGGCCGTAAAATTACCAGCTAATCGAGAAGATTTAGCATTTTATTCGGTACGAGAATTGGGCGAATTGCTCAAAACTAAACAAATTTCATCAGTCGAACTAACAAAGTTCTTTTTGGAAAGATTAAAAAAATACGATACACAACTGCATTGTGTTGTAACACTTACGGAAGAATTAGCTCTTAAACAAGCCGCTCAGGCTGATGCCGAGATTAAGGCAGGCAAATACCGCGGATTTCTACACGGAATACCGTACGGTGCGAAAGATTTATTAGCCGTGAAGGGTTATAAAACTACGTGGGGTTCGGTGCCATACAAAGACCAACTAATTGATAAAGATGCCACCGTAATTCAGCGTTTAGAGCAAGCTGGTGCGGTACTTTGTGCTAAATTGACATTGGGAGAACTGGCGATGGGCGATGTTTGGTTTGGCGGAAAAACGCTCAATCCTTGGGATTTGAAGCGTGGGTCGAGTGGCTCTTCTGCGGGGTCGGCATCTTCGGTTTCGGCTGGACTTTTGCCTTTTGCCATCGGTAGCGAAACGTTGGGTTCGATTGTATCTCCTTCGACGGAGTGCGGTACTACGGGTTTGCGTCCAACCTTCGGGCGTGTGCCTCGTACGGGTGCAATGGCTTTGAGTTGGAGTATGGATAAACTCGGGCCAATTTGCCGAACTGTTGAAGATTGTGCAATCGTTCAGAATGTAATTCAAGGGGTTGATAACCAGGATTTTACTTGTATGAAAGCACCATTTAATTATGATGGAACGCAAGGAATAAAAGGAATGAAGATAGCGTACGTGAAAAGTGATTTTGAGCGACGTTACCCTAATAAAACTACCGATTCGCTTACGTTGGTGACACTTAAAAAGTTAGGAGCCGAATTGATTCCGATTGAATTGCCTACGCTACCATCAAACGAAATTAGCTTCTTGTTGGGTGTAGAAGCAGCCGCTGCTTTTGATGAGTTGACTCGCTCGGGTAAAGATGATTTGATGGTTAGACAAAACAAAAATGCTTGGCCAAATGCTTTCCGTTCGGCCCGATTTGTACCGGCGGTTGAGTATCTGCAAGCTAATCGCCACCGTACGTTATTGATTCAAGAATTAGATAAAACATTGAAAGGGTTTGATGTGTATATCACGCCTTCTTTCAGTAAAAACCTAACAATGACTAATCTTACGGGGCATCCGTGTGTGGTTTTACCCAATGGTTTCCGCCCAGAAGGACGCCCTGTGAGCATTACTTTTATGGGCAGATTATTTGGTGAAGCGAAACTTTTACAAGTTGCAAAAGCGTATCAAGATGCTACGGATTTTCATAAAAAGCATCCGAAATTGTGATGAGTTGTTAGACACGAGAAATGAGACAAAAGATTTTTATTTTCTCATTTCTCGTGTCTCATTTCTTTTGTCTAAGTTAAAAAAATGGCAATAATCTATCCGTAATTTCTTTCGGACAAGTCGTGATTCGATTATTGGCAGTTTTTACAAAAACTAAAGTCGTCTCGCCCGTGTGCAAGAGCGTTTGTTGCTCATCATAAATTTCATAATGAAAAATAATTCTGACTTTAGGCATTTCTTTGATTATCACTCGAATCGTTACTAAATCATCGTATTTGGCTGGAGAAATAAAGCGAGATTTATTTTCGTAAACAGGCATGATAATCCCTGTTTCTTCCAATTCACGATAACGCAAACCCAACGAACGCAAAGCTTCAACACGACCGATTTCGTAGAGTTTGGCGTAGTTTCCGTAATACATATAGCCCATTTGGTCGATGTCGGCATAGCGGACTCGGTAGTTATAATCGAATGAATACATTTATTTTAATGGATAATGAATAATGCAAAATTGAGAATTTTATTTAAAAATTAACTAAGTGTTTCTAATTTCACTAAATTCTCTTCGTTTCTAATAACCTGTAAATCAATGTCTTTCAGATAATTGTTTAGTAAATCCAAAAGAGATTCGGTACCGAGAATACATTTCTCAAAATACCAATCAAGCGATTCTTCGGCTACTTCTTCACAAATATGCTTGTAATCTTGCATGGTGTAGCCTTTTAGTGGCGTGCCGTTTGCTGAAGCTCCGAAACGTTCCCACAACAACTTCATTACATTATCAATGGAGCGAGTTTTATGCGAGATTCGTTGAATGTGTAAATCTAAAATCTGAGCAGCAATGGCCCCTTTGTGATACACCGAAACTTTGCGGTCGGGAATACTTTGGGTGTAGCCATCGAGCCACAAATCCCACGAAGATTCTACGAGCGACTGCGAAGCACGGTCGGCGTGGTCGAAGTGGCGTTTATAATAGGCTTCTAACTCTTTAAAGTATTGTTTTTGGTCAAAAACGCCCGAACGATGAAGCATTAAATCTCCGTAATAAGTCGTTACGCCTTCGGCCACGAAGCAGGTCGGAAAGTAATTTTCTTTCGTATAGTCGTAGGGGAGAAGTTCGGCAGGGCGAAGTTTACATATATTCCATGTATGGAAAAGTTCATGCGAAGCCAAACCGAGTAAATCAATGTAAAGTTCATCAAAATTTTGGCTATCAGGCCCCAAAACTTGCATCGTGGAGCTGCGATGCTCAACCCCGTGGTAGTAGGCTACTGGTAAAATCCAAGTAATGAAATGATATTCTTTTTCGGGAAACTCTCCAAAAAGTTTGATTTGCTCTTCAGTAAATTTCTTAAAATCAGTTCTGATTCTGCCCAAGTGTTCTCGTGAAAGATTCCCTTCAAACCAAATATTGAATTTTACGTCTCCGACTTCATAAAAATCATGTTTTAGATTTGAACTGACAATAAAAGGAGAGTCGGCCAAATGATAAAAATCATGAAAAGGTATTTTTACAAGAGTATCAGTTAATTTTTGTTGGTTATTTAAGCCAGCAATTTCTTGATTTTCAGTTTTATGTAACTCCAAAAAGCATGGCTCGTTGATATGGCCTTCGGCATAAATGCACAAGTTTACGGGGTTTACGTACAAAATATTTTCATCCACAAAGCTGCTTCCTGCGTTGATTACATAGGCGTAGTAATTATATTTGGCAGTAATAGATTTCGCTCCATTGGTTTGTACTTTCCAGCGGTCTTTGGTTATTTTTGATGTCTGTAATTTTTGACCATTTTCATCGAAAACTTCAAAGACTTGAATGTTTTTAGCAAAATTTTGTAATTCATAACGGCCTGGTCGCCATGCGGGTAGTTGAAGCTCAATTTCATCAGTTTGTATGTTTTCGATGCTACATTCGATGTCAATGAAGTGAAAATTTTTGTTTTTTGAATATATTTTGTAGTTCATACAGTTTTTTTTCGTAAGGATTTTGTCTTTTTAAAAACATTTCGTACTTTTGCACTCCCGAATTAAGATTCCAAGAACAAAAATAACAAAAATATAATGAAAAGGACATTCCAACCATCAAATAGAAAGCGTCGTAACAAACACGGATTCCGTGAGCGTATGGAAACTGCTAATGGAAGAAGAGTATTGGCAGCACGCCGTGCAAGAGGCAGAAAAAGATTAACTGTATCTGACGAGAAAAAACATAAATAAGATTTTTTCTTGAAATAGAAATTTTATCAATCTATTTGATAATAAAGATATTTGAGCCGCCTTATTGGTGGCTTTTTTTATTTTGGAATGAAATTATGTTTCGTTAATTAATACAATTCAATGCGAACTGGAAGTTCGCTCCACATGAAGAAAACATTCAAAAAAGACGAGCGTCTTTGTAGCGTAAAGGTAATCGAAAACCTTTTTGACAGAAAGAATTCTGCCAACGGAGGTGTGTTTTCGTACCCAATGCGTGTGGTTTTTCAACCTCAGTCATCCAGCGAGAGTGATGGGGTTGTTTCTTCTCAAAATCCTACCCAAGTTTTATTCTCCGTACCTAAGCGTCAGTTTAAGCACGCCGTTGACCGTAACCTTATTCGTCGTCGAATGCGTGAGGCTTATCGACTCAATAAACAACTACTTACAGGAAATTTTACTATTGCATTTATTTATATCGGTAAAGGAATCGAAGATTATAAGGCCATTGAAAAAGGTATGAAAAGTGCCTTGAAGAAGATGAGTACCGTTGAGTAAAAATGTGCCAATTTATTATCGTATATTAAATTCTATGATTTATATTTAGAGTCTAATAGTCCCTTTTTACTATCCAATAAATTCCTTTAGATGATGACAAACTTTACAAAACTCCTTTTTGCTATATCGTTTATGATATATTCAACTTCATTTGCACAGTTAAGACCTGTAACGAAAGAGGATGACCCATTGGAAAGGATTAACTCTGAGATGGAGTTAATTAAAGACCCTATAACTGGTACTATACCAGTTGATGAACTTGTGAAAGCTCATATGCAAGTAAAGCAAAGATTTAATAAAGAACCCAAATTAGCAATTTCTGGTCTTACATGGATTGAGAGAGGTCCAAACAATATTGGTGGTCGAACAAGAGCTTTGATGATGGACCCAAATGATGCAACTAACAAAAGAGTATGGGCCGGAGGAGTAGCAGGTGGATTATGGTATAATAATGATATAACTTCGGCTGCTTCGGGCTGGACAAAAATTAATGATTTTTGGGATAACCTTGCTATTAGCTGTATTGCTTATTCTCCGGCAAATACAAATATCTTTTATGCGGGTACAGGAGAAGGTTGGTTTAATTTGGATGCTGTGCAAGGTGGAGGTATTTGGAAAACAACCGATGGAGGTACAACTTGGAATGTTTTAAGTGCTACTATTCCGAATTATTCTGCACCAACTAATCAACAATTTGCCTTTCAGACTATCCAAAAAATCGTGGTTAATCCTGCGGGAAAGATTTTTGCCGCTACACTATATGGCGTTTGGCAATCATCAGATAATGGTACGACATGGACATTGAGCCATGCACCATCTGCTACGGTTTCAGATGCGGCCAACTTTTGCTCAGATTTAGAGTATGTTGGAGGTATTTTGTATGCAGGTTTTGGGCGTGGAACTGGTAGTTCTGTGCGTAAATCAATAGATAATGGGGCTACTTGGACGAATATAACTCCACCTTCAATTACAGGTGGAAGAACAGAATTGGCTGTCGGCAATGCAGGAACCATTTATGCTGTTAGTGATAACAACTTTTTCACAATAAGCTATTTTAGAAAATCAGTAGATGGCGGTACAACTTGGACGAATGTAACCATTCCAACCGACGCTACACTAACAACTGATGTTACGAACGGACAGGCATGGTATGATTTGATTTTGGCAGTTCATCCTTCAGATGATAATGTCTTATTTATTGGAGGGGCTTCTCACGCCAGAACCGTTAACGGGGGCACTTCATGGTTTTGTTTTCCTTATAGTAATCCTGTTCATCCCGACCATCATAACATGATTTTCAGAACTGGTAGCACGAATCAAATGATAATGGCAAATGATGGTGGTGTTTATTATTCGACAAATTATGGTGATGCCTCTATCACTGCTACAACTTCGGCATTTTCATTTTCGACACGTAATAAAGATTATAATGTGATGCAACCTTATGCAGTGGCCATGAAAAATGTTAATAATGATGGGTATATTTTACAAGGGAATCAGGATAATGGTACTACTTACATGACGGCTGCTTATAATACCTTGGGTGGAGCGACACAGGCTGGTGGAGGAGATGGGATGTTGTGTATAATAGACCAAGATAATCCAAATATTTTGATTGGGTCGTTTCAGTATAAACAGCATTATACTATAAACCCAACAACTAATGTTGCTTCAGCCTATTTGGCTCCTACCGATGCAGATGCTGACGGTAATACTGATGGACAATTCTTAAACCCTTGTGATTACGACCATACCAACAATATATTTTACTCAAATGTAAAACGTAGAAATGCAACGGGAAACCCCGCATTTTCTCGGACAGTGGTTACAGCCTATAATAGTGTAGTAGCAAATTTAGTAAATGTAACTACCTCAGTAACAGGTATGAATCTTACAGTTATAAAAGCGTCGCCCTATACAGCACATACCATTTATTTTGGAACTACTTCAGGTAGGCTTTGGAAGGTAACTGGTATGAATACAGCTACGCCAGTTGCCACTCAGTTGGTGCAGAAAAGCGGTGCGGTATCTTGTATTGAGATTGGAGCAACAGATAATGAACTTATATTAACTTATTCAAGCTATAGTGTAACTTCGGTTTGGTATTCAAATGATGGAGGGGTAACTTGGGTTGACAAAGATGCTTCAGGACATGGTTTGCCTAATATTCCTATTAGGTTTGCCTTATTTAATCCGCTTAATCGCAAGCAGGTTTTATTAGCCACAGAGTTAGGTGTTTGGAGTACAACTGATGTTACGGCGACTAATCCAGATTGGCAACCAACTAATGCTAATTTAGCTAATGTTAGATGTGATATGCTCAGATACCGCTCTGCTGATAATACTGTAGCAGTTGCTACACATGGCCGAGGAATCTTTACCACTAAATTGCCAGTTTGTCCAACTGATGTTGTCAAAACAGGCAATATGTCAGGTACTGAGACTGTTTTGTCGGGTACGTATATCAATGGCAAAACTGCTAACGTTATTCAGACAGGAGCTAATACAACTTATAGTGCAAAGAGTTATGTATTGCTCGAACCTAAGTTTGAAACCCAGAGTGGAGCCATTTTCCAAGCTTTGATTGGAGGATGTAATTAGAGACTTTCTAAATACAATAATGATTCCAACCATTTCGTAGGTATTCGAATCATTGTTGTATAGGAAAGCTTTTAAAACTAATTACTAAAATGAAAAATATAATGTTAATATTGGTTGCATTCTTATTCTTGTTTAGTTGCGAAAACGTAGCTATTGATGCAGGAGTTGTAGAAGGTAAAGTGACGATTGGTCCACTTTGTGGTAATATACCAGTAGGAACGACAGGAACTAATCCATGTGGATTTACGGATGAACAAATGGACCAAGTTTATTCAAAATATAAAGTGGCTATTTACAGTGAAAGTAATCCTAAAACTGCCATTAAAGAAGTCGTATTGAATCGAACTGGTGCTTTTTCTTTTGAAGTTCCGACGGGTGGATACTCAGTTGAAGTTGTGTTACCTCAAGGTAGTACTGCTTCTACTCAAATAGGTAGTGAATTGAAAAAGACGGTTAGCGTTACAAAAAGCATGGTGACAACCATTAGTCTGAATGTTAATACGGGAATTCAATAATACAAACATGAAAAACCTCATAATATTGTCGATGATGTTAGTGACATTGTTTGCTTGCTCATCGCAAACAATTACTCCCGATATTGGTTCGCTTGATTTGAAAGTAACCATTGGGCCACTTTGCCCGATTGAGCCTTGCAATAGAACTGTCGAAGATATTAGAAAAGTGTATGAAGCGTATACTTTTACGGTAAAAGATACCAAAACTGGAAAGCTCGTTTTAGAAAAAAGTTTGAGCTACAATGGTACGAACGGGGTTCTAAAAAGTACTGATATATTGGTTGGGGAATATGAATTAGATGTAACTCCGAGTTCATTCTTTACAAAAAGAAATTTTCCTCAAACTTTTATTATCGAAAAAGGTAAAACAACCCAACTGGAGGTTTTGATAGATACGGGTATTCGCTAAGATTTTTTTATTTTTTTTAAACGCCAATCATAACGATTGGCGTTTTTGTTTAGCTTTATATATACTTTTATCAACTCAAACAAAAACCGGTATTAATGACTGCTCTCGAAAAATATATTCAGTCTTATTTTGGAATTCCGATTAATGATTTGCAGAAAATTAGCTCATTTTTTGAATTGGTAAAACTTAAAAAGGGCGATTTTTTTCTGAAATCTGGCAGAATCTCTGACCGACTTGGCTTCGTGCAATCGGGTATTTTGCGAGAGTTTGTCAATTCTGATGGTAAAGAAATCACGAAGTGGATTTCGACCGAAGGCTATTTTACGGTTGACTTATCAAGTTTTGTTTTCCAGCAACCCGCTCGATGGCATATTCATGCGTTGACTGATGCTGATGTTTATGTCATTAAATATGCTGATTATAAGCAAATTGGAGAAATAATTCCTCGTTGGCAAGAGTTAGAAAAGCTTTTTATTACTCGTTGCTTTAGTATTCTCGAAGAACGAATCATGACACACCTTTCGATGACAGCTGAAGAGCGGTATCAACATTTTCATAATTTTAATTCCGCACTTTTCAATCAGGTACCACTACAATATTTAGCTTCAATGCTGGGAATGACTCCCGAAACTTTTAGTCGAATCAGAAAAAAGACGATGCACTGAAATTCTTGATTTTTATCAAGAGAACCCTGCTTTTTTTGCTTGACCTTTGT
>JACCEC011284141.1_pt1 | contig 12074 bp, 26 predicted proteins | sample 7450121 | NCBI WGS metagenome assembly JACCEC01 (sample SAMN15323455, study PRJNA562643) | freshwater metagenome | isolation source: river surface water | place: USA:Blue River Watershed | collected 2017-08-18 | reverse complement strand
TGATTATACACTATATGACTATCTCTTATATGACGATGTCCGATAATTTTCACCCGTACCATCGTATATTTAAGATGGATATTGGCAATCCGATGTGGTCTGGCACGCGCATAAAATACACCTTTAAGGCTTATTACGAGGGTTTAACGATATGTTTCGAACACGACGGTGCCAAATTACTATTTTATGCTAGTGCTCGATATGCTACTATTCCAATGGGAATTCAGAAAGCATTACTCGATCGATTCAAAAAATACACGCGCAAATAGTATCAGAGAATGTGGCATCGATATGCCGCTCGCTGTCTTTCAAGAGATTCATACAGTGCTTTTGCCATCTGATGTAGATTACATACACGAAAATGAACACTACCTTTGACGCCAAATAGGACATGCGGCTTCGTTAATATGAACTGAACGCAGCCCTCCATCATGTGCACGATATAGATTCCCGGCCATACATAAAGGTAAAGTTGGCCACGTTTATATATGCGAATATCGATTGGCGCGTCGACATTCAGCTCGATGAATAGTTCGTCGCATATAGACAGCTTTTCATTTTGCTGCACAACAGAATATTTACGGAGAGACCGCATTTGTCGCGTCAAAGATTAGAAATCAGGGGCGGCGCCCCTTTAAAGAACATAACAATGGCTCTTCTGTTTCAGTTTTTGATTTGCGAGAAAAGGTCGCACGCTTACTAGTTCATATATGTTCCTGCATACAAATGTCCTTGCCTTAGTGTCTACACGAAGAAAACCCTGCCGTGTATATAGGGTGGCACGAGGCCACGGTCGCGTTTTCTGTGTGGTACGAAGTTCTTGGATATCTCCATGGGAGGTATAGTCGACATGCACACATCTTTTTTTGTACATATGGATATCAAATAACGATGGGCTAGTGTCCCGAAACGGTTTGCTACACATGTTCAGCTGGCGCGGCGTTGATTTCACGATGTAATTGCGGAGAAAACGCATCTGCGTTTTCTATTACTGCAGAATATACGCATTCAAAATTGAATTTTGTGGATCTTGTTATACACATTGTTCACTCTTTTGTAAGCAGAGAATGTCCGTGCAAATTTCCAAAGCCGATGCCGCAGACTTGTCTGCATTGATGGCAACGATTAATTTGACTTCGGCGCTCAAAGGAACCGAGCCGTATTTCCATGAACTGGATGTTAAAATCAGCGACCTCAAGATTCCGCAGGACGAAAAAACACAATCCGAAATCATAGAAAAGGCCTACGCGACATATAGATCGAGCAGCACGGTCAGAGGCACCATTGATATCGCCTATAAGCAATACGGCCAGATCCTCTTCAAGAAGCTAATAAGCGGCGAGACGAGAATTCCGAACGGCTGTTGCACAATGAAAAATTGTTACATTAACAAGTTTTTCGATATCATCGTGGGAATGCTGGCGCTATGAGCTGGAAGCACATAACCATCGCTAGATGTAAAAGCATTTTTTTGAATAATGCATGGTCATATATACAATATGAGAAGTCTACGCAAATACGTGTCGCGTGTTCAGTTCTCTGATCAGTCTTACGGTTACGACGGACTTTACATATGTGAATATTTTGCGGGCATACGCAAATTTACCGAATGTCCACTTCCATTCTTGGCGGTCATTCAGAAAGGCAGATTACGTTTTGACATGGACCTGGACGGAAGATTGTTCATTTATCATTCAATGCCAGATACTTTCGTCCTAAGAACACGTTTTGATCTGTGGTTTGATTTTGCGATTCCCAGTGTGAGATTTGATCATCTCGACATTATATCAGAACCTTGTCTTCGCAGTCTTGAAACAGATACAATCGGAGACTTGTTGGCGGTGTTAATACGTCTATGCCGCGGCTTTTGAAAAATTGATTTGTTCATCACTCCTGTACCAAAATGCGACACTTACGTCACTACATCGCATTAGTCAGCTATGAATCTGTTCGTGTCTGCAAACACACTGTCGCGTACAAACTCGGCACTGGGTTGAATGTGTATAACCGCACATACCACATATATCTCGACGCGTTTTACACAACGAGTTTTGAGATCGGCAAGCTATATCTTTCATTCGAATTCTACTACGACAGAAGGACCTTGTATATTCGTGCATACTCGATAGAGTATGTGCCGCCGGGTGTCAGGCAGCTCAATTGCAGAAAATCATACGATTTTCGCGACGAATTTTGAAAAGGCGTTTCTTTTTGTAATGAGGCAGCTCAAAAAGTACACGAATACGAACATCAAACGCAAGCGGTATGATATCATCGAGCGATGGGAACCGTATGTATATATCAATCTTGGCCTTTCCATAAAGCTGGCACGCAGGTATAATATGCCCAGGGCGTATTTCGTACTGCTCGACGGCAAATTTCAGTCGTATACAGTCGCGCTCAAGTATGATTGCACGCATATGAGCTTTCAGTTCAGTGATGCCGTGTGGCTGTGCATCACAGCGCCTTCAATGGACTACATACCCGCGACCGCTATGTCGCTGCGATGCGACCGTTCATATGGGTTTTTATAAGGAAATTTGAATTCCGTGTGTATTTATCAAGCTGCGATGCGGCACCTCCGTCGCTATGTGTATTACAATAATCAGGGCGCTCTGTGTATTCGCCGTGGATTACCCGCAAATGCGATCGGGCAGACTTTCCTTAGCTTCAATCGTCGCAAATACAAAATATCTTGTATGGTTATGCTATTGTCTACATGCATCGACATAAATTATGTTGTTGGAAAAGCGAATATTAGATTCCAAATCACACAAGATGAACCGTATAGTATCGTTGTTGATGCGTACACGCGCGAGCAAGTGCCGCCGGGCATCGAGTATCTCCCGTGCAAAAAAACATATAAAATTCTGCAAGATATGCGTCGGAAGCAAATGTTCGAGGTTATGTATCGTGCACATGCAGCGCACGAAAGAGAATCCTCGCAAATGCTATTGGGAATTGTAAAAATGCGCGCCAACAAATTTTGAATACAGACAACATGTTAGTCATAAGAATCGGGGGTTTACAAAGAGCATAGCTCTTTAGAAGCATTAGGGGTTTTACAAAGAGCATAGCTCTTCAGAAGCATAAGAATCGGGGGTTTTAAAGGGGCGGAACCCCTTTAAGCATAAGAATCGGGCAGGGTTTTACAAAGAGCATAGCTCTTCAGAAGCATAAATTGAGCGGGGTTTTAAAGGGGCGGAGCCCCTTTATTAATGAGAAATCTTCGGCGCTATTCGGTGAAGATTCGCGAAGAGTCGGTGAGAGTCAATGCGCGCATAGTCACGGATACCATTCGAGGCATATATATGTCCAAGCATCGCGACCCATTCAGGGCACGCCCTAGGGATATATCTTTTGTAATCTCAGGGATATGTGTCGAGTATTACATCTATGCTCCGTACTTTGACGTAGACATGAACTTTTGGGCAGACGGGCGCGTAACTGTGCACGCAGATTGGCCGCATAAACATCTGCTGCCCGGTGTACGCTACGTGCAAAACTTGTTTAACTTGTAATCGCCACTATATAAATGAAGCGCGTCTATAGGCTTGACGCCGTTGATGCGCCGCCGGCCATGCCCGTATCGAAATTACCGGCCGCACAAGAGCGCGGAGGGCACGCTATTTTTCTGATTTATCTTATATACATGGGGTTCGCGTGGTATTGTATTTTGAATTCGCGCACAAAATAGTGTCACGATGCGGCGTCTCGGCGTATATATCACAGAAAAAAGATTTCAATTGAACGACTTCGGCACAGAAGCGGCGTCGCAACTTCGCACGACTCATGCGCTCGATATATGTGCATACATGACTCTATGCAACATAGACAGCGTGGATCCACCCGGTCCATCGGAGGTAAACATATGTCGAAGAGAATATTACCTCTGTGATGGTGACACCATCGCAATCGCGCGTGTTTTCGGCGGTATTCAAATGTCATTTGAATACCGCAAGCCAATAACCACAATCACGATACGTTTTATGCCATCTGCTTCGGTACGTGTCGCATATAGTTTCGAGTGCATTATCTACGCAATGCTGCTGGGTCGATCGCGCAGTCGCGACGCTTAATATCTGTTTACCCGATAGTGCGAACGTGCCAACATGCCGGTATAAAGGTCCGCGTATGATCTACACACGATGACACTGTAGTAACACGAGCTTGGCATATACAAACACAAAACAACACACGTTCCTTCTGAGAAAAATCTGAAATCTTCATTGGCGATTTCAATATCCTCTTCAAACATATTAAGAATGATGCTGCGATTACGCGCGTATTCTATCTCAAATTCATATTCCTTTGCGGTTCTTTTCGCCGCGGCATTCACATAAAGATCTCCGCCGCATCGCTTGGTTGTGTATTTCCGCAGCCGACGCATCTGTGCTTATATGGTTGTAATTTCATTTTTTGCTCGTCAGAAACAACGCAAGACATAGCCATCCTCGCGGAGATATATGCTTTTTTCAGCATAGAATCTCCGTATCACGATGAGCAAATATCGCATATCACTGGTGCAATAATGCACTTGCGGATCAATCGAGACCGTTACATATGTCGGATAGATCCTGATATCGCCATGCGACCAGTTAAATACGCGTCGGACAATATGAAGTTTTGTTGTATACTCCAGATAAAGCGACCGCTTGTTGTATATATAGATGATTTCAGGGAACTTCACATCGACACTCGCAAATAAGTCACCGCATACACATATGGAATATCGCGACAATCCCACGATGTACTTCTTGCAGCTGCGCATCAGAGTATAGAATCTCGCTTTTTGAATCGGAGCAGGGTTTTAAAGGGGCGCAGCCCCTTTAGAGTATATAGCAACGGGACTTTGGTTTCACTTTTTCACGTTCAAGCGCCAATAATTCGCGTAACAAGCCGCATATGCTATAGCAGTAATAGTTTTCCACATACTGCGTATACATGGTAAGCATCACCGTCTCGTCTTGCATGTAAAATGTGACAGAACGATATCGCAACATATGTGAAATAACAAGTTCTTTATCCGCGACAACTGTCCAACTCATATATCGCTGATTCATAGATATAGAACCTTTGATATATGCATCGGTAAAGATACGCTTACAGACGGTAACACGATACGGCGACAATGTTGTTGTATATTTGGCAAGATTACGCATCAGAGTATATAGCAATGTGGTTCCTGTTTCACTTTTCCTCTTTCGAACGATAACAATAAACCCAACAAGCCGCTCAAGTCGCGACAATAAAGCCTATCGTTGTGTCCTGGATGCGCAAAGATAATGAGAGTCTGATCCGCTATATGAAATACGATATGTAAACGCACATGTATTCTGCGCGTGACACCGAGTACATTGATGTCTTCATAGAGCCTACAAACAACGCCTCTCTGTGCAATACAAACAGCGTCTTCATATATGCCAGTAAAGATACGGTTGGCGATGCATATCTGAAGCGGCACCGATGATGCCGCTATGTATTTGGCGAGATTACGCATGGTAACAATAACTTTTGATTTTTTCAAATCTTATTTGTATAAGCAATGGATCACAAGAACGAATCGGGCATCCGCATATACGATGAGAAGCAATTGTATTCGGAGTTTCCCGTGGTCTATAATCATGTGATGCCACTACACGACATCTCAACTGTTATTGTCTTCAAACAGTTTTTTATTGTCGGTGGAAGACTTAAGGGCAATACCGAACCACGCGCTTACATGTATTCTTACCATCCAGGCAGTGCTTTACACTCATACGGCACAGAAGAGATCTCTATTTTCGAAACAGATTTGAGAGTTAACTTCAACGAAAGAGTGTCTGCACTATGTGCGCAAACAGTATGCACATCGCAATATTTGATCGACGCAACAAAAGATTTGTTCATTCAATGCAATGAACGCATTGAACAATGCATAAACATTCTGAAAAGTCACGGTATTGTGTGCGCTATTACACGAGCGTATTCATTTGCAGATTACATAAATGCATATTTCTCTGAGGCAAATCCAATTCATCACAGCATATTCAACAAACCACTCAATGTTTACTTTGCGCTTCCTTGCAGAATTGATCCGATATATCTGCGGCGACATGTGGCAGACTATCTCCGCAGAGTATCAAGAAATATTTCTGCTGTTTGTGATATTCACACAAGTAACATATTGACTGCGGCGGGTACAGTTCGGGGTAATGTACTGGACAACGCTACCTTTATTGAGTATCACTGTGTATATGATCATCGAAATTATGGATATCTTATCGAGTATCTCTTATATCCAACGGATGGTGAGTCTAATCTTGAACGACTTCTTTCGAGAATCACAACAGAGCGATATTTGTTTTGCCGCACTGAACTGTCTCTGATTACAAAAATCTTCCGTAAAAGCGGTATCGCCGGGCTTGAACGGCTGCGATACGCTCTTCTTTGGAAGATGATGTTGATGGGATTTTTGCTCGCCGGTCTTGGCATTAGTTACATCTTCAAAAAATCTATCGATACATCCGATGTTATTCTGTTTGTATTTGCGTATGCCGCCATTGTCTTTGTAATTTTGTATGATCTTTACCATTACGCAAAGACAAGATTAAGTATGTACCCGGGGAAAAGACCATTTATGTATTGTGAATGGCTGTTTACATGCATGCGTGATTTTATGTTCGCGCCGCAAGACAGTGATGAATGTGTTGACTGCAATTTTGGATACGCCGAGATACAGGCATAATCGCCGCGTAGCCTCTTTAAATATTAGAATGCATCTATTTTTTGTAGCGTTTAAAAAAATGAAAAGTGCGAGCGATGTAAAGATGCGCTCATTATGTCGATATGTCATATTTCGCCAACATGAATATCTCGATAGATCCGCGTATATGCTCGTCGGCAACAAAAAACAAGGCAACTTTATTTACGATGGCAGAGGCATCATTGTAGTTATCAGGATTATGTACGATAAAATTGTTGGTCTACAGGGGGATTTTTATTCGTGTAACTGTGGCGTGCCTTTCATTCAACCGTACCCTTACGCAATTACAATTGGTCGCTACAGACCGGTCGATGTGAAACATGAAACGATGTGGATAGAAAAGGCCACTTCGTTTAGCCGCGACTTTTACTATTACAATTTTTGCGTGATACGAAACGACATGCAAGAAAAAACAAGAGTGCTGTTTCGCTGTAACGTGCCATTCTGGGCGTGGGACAATGATACGGTAGTGTATAGTCGCACCATAACATCAGTAAAAAAGTGAAAAAACATTGCCACACAAACGATGCGGCGCTTTCACAAATATGTAAATCTGCTGAAGAATGGAAACTTGGGTGATCCATTCAATCCGAATGCCTTATGTGATTGTGCTCGTGCAAAAAATCATATCGAAGCGATCTATGTCTACAACCGCGGAATATACCAGTACAACATGGCAACACACAATCTCCGCGCGAACGTATTGACAATCCACGAGAACGGCTGCAGAACTGATATTGTGATGCGCAGGGACTACAAAGATTTCGGCAACGATTTGTACCTTTTTATCGGCCGATACGAAAATAACCGAACTCAAGAGACGCGTGTGTTATGGATTTATAAACCCACCTGGCCTTTGTTGCGCATGTGCAACCAGCGTCTTCTCGCGTACACCACCAGCGTATGGATCACGAGATAGGCCCGAATAGATGTCGTGCCATCGACCTCAGCATCCCTCCCAAGGAATCGTAAATACAAACCTCGTTTTTGCCGCGCTCGTCGCCGAATGATACAATAAAACTTACATTCAAAAATTTGTAATAAGTATCGCAGCTTGATATGCGAAAGGTTTTTTTGTTGTTTTCACGAAAGTAGGTTCTTCTGTGTGTGGTGTAATTGAACCTTGGATCATCCAGGTTATCGTACAAAATATGTTCGTGCGGCGTAGCCATGTAATAAAAGCCTTCACGATATGAAATTATGTATAGGTTTTCCGCAATTTTCATACTGGTATGGTATTCCGTCGGACGACGGACGACATTTGTTTTGACGATGTACGCACGAAGACGACGCATTTTCCGATGTTATTAGAAGAAAAATCAGGCCCGCCTCGACTCTGAAGAAAAAATCAGTTTTTCCAAAGAACGTAGTTCTTTGCGGGGGCTGCGCCCCTTTAAAACCCCCTAATCAAAGATTAGCAGAAAGAACGTAGTTCTTTGCGGGGGGTTGCGCCCCTTTAAAACCCCCTAATCAAAGATTAGCGGAGAGCCGCACTATATGTCGCGAAAATGCTTGAACATTTCATATAAAAACTTACCGGGAGAATCGAGATAAAGAAACTTGGAGTCATTCGCACCATTAAAATTTCCATATGTCGCCACAAAGACCACAGACGGGCCATCGTAGTAAGTCGCGTATTCCTTGATGTAGAAGTACTTTTCGTTCGGTATCGCGCAGTAGCATAATCTTCCCTTGAATTCAATGTCAAATGTATCGGTGTCATGCAACATCACGACGTGCGGCATGGCGATGCCGACCATATCATCGCGTATGCTGAGCGCATAATTTTCCCCCGCGATGTGCATGTCCGAAGTGTATTTGAAGTATCCTCTCGGGAATCCATCGGCGCCATACACGATTTCCTTTCGCACAATGTAGGTGCGGAGACGGCGCATCTCACGTTGACGACAAAGCAAATTTACGTTTATAATTTTTCAATCTTTGAAGAATTCCGTCAATAAGCGCCAAAACATCGTCACAGTGCATGTTATCCATCCGCCATACAACAGAGATACTCTTATAGTACCCGCTTAAATCTATTGCGATATCACTACGCGGGAAATGTGTAATGACAATTTCTTCAGTATTTCTGTGTTCCAACCAGAGATTCATATGATTACGCACATAGAACTTATCCGCGTAATAGCCTGGAAAATGAAGAGATTGACCGCATAATTTCACCTTGTCTTGCGTCGATACCTTTACATACTTGAACAAACGTCGCATCTGCGCATATATATGGATAGCACGGAATCATTTTTTGCTCTTCAACACGGCCCCTTTAAAAAAACAAGGGGTCCCACGAAGAGCATTGCTCTTCAGAAAGAAACTTCAGAGCAGCGGCGCCCCCTTTAAAAATTTGATTTTTTGGCACCTATATAACAATGGCTGAACACAAACAGGAGATCGAGATCGTTGGCACAGATGGAAGTCCGTATCGTCTCATCGACGAAGACAAGGTCGCGGACTATCCGGTGATGCCCCGGTACTACGTCGCGGACTGGTTTCTTCGTACGATTGAGGACATCATCATCACCAAACTCATGAAGATTCGCGGCGTCCCCTACGCTGATGTGCCTGCGGCGGACGTCGACGCGGTTCTGCTGCGGGTTCCCTACCGTCACATCGATGGCAAAGTCTACCGATTCGACGCCAGCTACATCAAGACCATGCGCGACTTGGCACCGGCGTTCGTGGACTTTCTCGGAAAAGCGGCGAAAACGTACGACCGTCAGCTGAAAGCCGTCGAGAACTTCTACGTGGTGAACACGCTCAGCCTGCACGACTGTGCCCTCACTTCGCCGATTTGAACCCCTAGTTTCTTTTTTCTAAAGGGGCGCTGCCCCTTTAGAACCCCTTGTTTCTTTTTTTTAAAGGGACGCGATCGTCGCAAACTCCGCCGCTGACAATTTTTGAATTTCATTTTAAAGATAAGGAGGTGCCTTTATACATCATGAGAAGCCTCTGCAAGTACGTAACCGAGTCGAAAACCATAAGCGAGGAAAGCGTTTCTTTCGATGAGTTCTGTGTGAACGACATGGTTTTCAGGCATTCGAAAAAATGTGCGAGAGTAGATATGTTGATCAAGCCCAGTTTACGAAAGTACAGTATCGTGATCGCATTTGAGTGCAATGTCGCATTTTTGATTAACAACGATATGATTTTTGAAGTGTCTCCGTCTGACATCTGCATCATTGACGACGTCGAACAAGACGCGACCAGCATTGAAGATTTTGAAGCACTTATTTGGTTTCTCACAAGTGAATTTGAGAGAATTCATATCCCACAATGAGGAGTATCCGCAAGTATATTCTTTCATCCGTTAATACCACAGGGTATGTTCTCACGCAGTCTGTCAATGGACGCTGGTTCATATTTATGGGCACGATGGTCGCGGAGTTTATAACAATCATTACACGACGAATACATGCTTTGTACGCTAACTGGGATGGTGGTTTCACTCACTATTTTCGCAAGAACAACGACATTCAATGGCGATTTAGTAACAAACATATGATCGTATATCGCGACCCAGCAGAAAAATGCGAGGAGTATATCGTGTACACCGTTAGCGAATTGTACAAAATACTTTTTGAATTACGTAAAGATATGTAGAGCACAATGCGCCGCCTGGGTGTATACAAGTACGGGAAGCCTAATCGCGAAGACGACGAAGTCATCGGGATGCTCGATGCACACACGGTATATATGAATTATGCATTTGTCGGTAGCTGTCTATGGTCGTATACCTTTGATGAACGCGGTGAATGTACCGCAAAAACATCGTTGACAAACGATTTAAGCGTGTTCTTTGCGGAAGATAACACCTGCATTAATGACCGACCAAATAAGGTCTCATACGAGTTTTATGATCTTCATACGCTCGCGCGTGTGCTGTATGTGATTTATAGCTGCGAATAATGCCCAAAGGGGCTGCGCCCTTTTTAAACCCTGCTTCGATTCTTATGCTTTTTGAATTTGTATTATATATCACTTATGGTCTGTTCATCGCAGACACGATTTGTCTACCGTAAACACGATGTGTTTACAGCAGTTATACGTCGCGAAATTTCTGTTGAACAGCTGCTGCACATATGGAATTGCTAACGTTGGCATGCTGTACGACGAATACATGCGCGAGTATCAAGAATACAGTGAGCTCAACGAAGAACAATTTATCGCGATGGTGATCAAGTTATGCCCTCATGTAAGCCGCGACGTAAACACACTCGAAGGAATTTCTTTGAGAAAAAAGGCGCTGTATGAAAATTGAAAAGAGTGTTGTTGACTATATGCAATTGCCGATGCCTGGAAGTGTTTTGCTTTCTGGTTGGGGTGTTAACGGCACAGCCCCTTTAGGATATAGAAACTAGGGGGTATTAACGGCGTAGCCCCTTTAGTGAATAGATACTAGGGGTTTTAAAGGGGCGTAGCCCCTTTAGTGAATAGAAACTAGGGGGTTTTAAAGGGGTGCAACCCCTTTAGTGATGAGAAACCTCAAAAGATACGCGGCTATAATTCAGAATAATAGCTCCAAATACGGCCACAGCAGCTACGCAGAGATATGTGGATTTGCTGCGCGCATATGTGAATGGTCCGACATATACAAACGCATACTAATAGCGACACAAAACAAGAAAACTCGCCTTGACATAGCGACGGATCGGTTCCAATCTGGGTATAAAAACTCGGAAAATTACTTCGCAACATTCGACTTCGGTAAGAATAGTTCCGTTAATATTTTCGGAAATACGCCGTCGCTGTCCAGATGGACGAGAGCATCAAGGCTGTGCGATCTCATATCGGTGCTTTTGGCGCTGCGAAGCAAACCCTCCTAAAGATCTGTTTCTCTTCAGAAGTGACCGCGAAGAAATATGTCCTTTGGAAAGTTTGATTTTTTTATAATACGTCAACATAAGAATCGAGGGGTTCACAAAGAGCGCAGCTCTTTAGAAACATAAAGAATCTTTCTTTTCCGAGTGGGGGTTCTAAAGGGGTGCAACCCCTTTCGACATGAGAAGCCTCAAGAGATACGTCTCTGACTGCCGCAAGATGGGTTATCCATATGATATTTCGGAAGTTATGTGGGTTTGTAGACATACGGTGTCGTATATTCATAACACTATATTCTCCGAAACAGCTCCCTTCATACGTGTAACGACCAAAGGTATAAACTTCCGTTTGTTTCTTGATGGAGTAGTATATGTCGAGTACATGACGCCGGATGATGCGCCGGCGGCGCTCGCTTATTATATTGCGGATTTCCATTTCCGCAATTATGCAGTGCTGGAGTTGTCCAGCTGTCGTGAATACGTGATACGTAGCGATG
>JACCEC011007330.1_pt1 | contig 12077 bp, 9 predicted proteins | sample 7450121 | NCBI WGS metagenome assembly JACCEC01 (sample SAMN15323455, study PRJNA562643) | freshwater metagenome | isolation source: river surface water | place: USA:Blue River Watershed | collected 2017-08-18 | reverse complement strand
TGGCACTTTCTGTCGTGTTATCTGCTCAACCACGCGCTTTGATCCTGGATGAGCCAACTCGTGGGTTGGACTATCAATCAAAATCTCTGTTAATCCAAATTCTTAAAAGCTTTGCAAGCCAATCCGGAAAATCTGTGATCATCGCTACCCATGATGTTGAACTCGTTGCAGAACTTGCCGATCGGGTTATCTTCTTATCTGAAGGCGAAATCGTCGCTGACGGACCAACGCTCGACATCCTCCTGGCATCGCCTGCTTTTGCTCCGCAAGTTTCTAAAGTAATGTCCCCCCGCAGGTGGATAACCGTCCAAAATGTAATTGATGGAATCAGTTAGAGCTCGAGCCAAAATGAAATATTTAACAAGTGATATCTACCGATTCAGTGGCCATTCCAAGATTGCTCTTTCCTTAGTATCGGTCTTTGCATTTGCCGGTTTCACTTGGCCATTCTTTGCTCCCACACAATCGGTAGCGCACTTTGCGCAATATTTCTTCTGGGCTGCAATACCAGCAGCGGCGTTCCTTTTGATTGCTCAGTTGAGCGATTCAGGCCTAGATGCAAAATCTGTTGCACTATTGGGAACTCTCGCTGCACTGATTGCCGCCCTGCGCCCGCTCGGTGCTGGAGCCGTAGGAATTGAACCAATGTGGTTTCTCTTAATTCTTGCAGCCCGGGTATTCGGATCTGCCTTTGGTTTCTTGTTGGGATTTCTTGGAATGCTCACTTCCGCCTTACTGACTGGAGGATTTGGACCTTGGCTTTCTTATCAGCTTTTTGCAGCCGCCTTGGTTGGACTTTTTGCTGGAGCTTTTTTTAAAAAGATACGGGGTCGCAAAGAAATAATCTTTTTAATTATTCTGGCAATCGCGTCATCGCTAGCCTTTGGGTTATTGATGGATTTGCAGTTCTGGCCTTGGGCTTTGGGAGGCGATACCCAACTTTCATATCAGGCAGGTGATGCGATTGCAGAAAATCTCCGTCGCTTCATTGCTTTTCACTTTTTATCATCGATGGCTTGGGATGTTCCTCGAGCGGTATTGACTTCAGCTTTGATTATGATCACCGGGCCAGCAGTGTTATCCGCACTTCGCAGAACTCAGATCAAGGCCTCATTTCTGACGCCAGTTGAATTTACCGAACGTTCGAAGTAACCAAAGGCAACTTGGCAATTACGGCCACGCTATCTCGACCACGGACGTCAACGATTAATTCATCTCCGATTTTATAATCCGGCTTGATTAACGCCAACGCGATTCCCTTTTTAAGTGATGGCGAGAAAGTGCCGCTGGTTATCTCTCCAACGATTTCGCCGGCAGAGTCCTTCACCTGCATACCCGCGCGCGGAATGCCACGGTCCTGACTGATCAGCGCCCGCAGCTTTGTGTGTTGACCAGCTTCGCGTTGCTTTACCAATTCTGCGTAGCCACTAAAAGTTGGTTTTTCCCAACCGATTGCCCACGATGCCGATGCCTGAACCGGCGTGATTTCCAAAGTTAGCTCGTGGCCATGTAGCGGATAGCCCATTTCAGTTCTTAAAGTATCTCGCGCGCCGAGTCCACAAACTAAGCCGTCAAACGGTGCGATCGCACTTACAAGTGAATCCCATACAGCTGGTGCATCTTCCCAGCTTGGCAGAATCTCATACCCATGTTCGCCGGTATATCCAGTGCGGCAGAGAATTGCTGGACGCCCTGAAATTTCTACGTGTTCAAAGGCCATGTAATCCATTGCAGGATTTAACCCAAGAGATTCAATAACCGCCTTGGACTTTGGTCCTTGAACTGCGAGGACTCCAAACTTTTCGTGGAGATTGGTGATGGCAATTTCCTGTGGCGCTGTCGCCGCAAGGGCTGCGACAACGGCTGAAGTATTTGAAGCGTTCGGAATCAAGAAGAGATCCGTTGAACTATTGCGATAAACGATCAGATCATCGATTACTCCACCAGCTGAGTTGCAATGAAGGGTGTATTGAGCCTGACCGTCTGCGATTCGATTTAAATCGTTGGTGAAGATTGAGTTAAGAAATTCGAGCGCTCCCTGGCCTTTGACGCTGACTTTGCCGAGATGAGATACATCGAAAATTCCAACTCGTTCACGGACCGCTGCGTGTTCGGCCAGAACACCTGCACCTGGGTACTCGATCGGCATTAACCAGCCACCGAAATCGGCCATCTTTGCGTTCAGAGCGTGATGTTTATCGGCCAGTGGTGAATTTTTCATATATACAACTTACACTTACCCGAGCAACGCCACGACTTTTAAAACAACCTAACTTTGATGTTCGATACTTAAGGAGCAAGAGATGACAACGATCCACCTTTCCGACGGGATCATCAAAGACGAGATTTTAGTTGTAGGTCTTTCGCATAAGAAGGGCAAGAGCTCTCTCACCATCGAAAGTGGTGATATCGCCCTAGATTCAAAGAAGATTCTGCCGTTGCTTGCAGATTTGAACGCAACAGGTAAGGCCGATGAAGTTATCAAGATTGCCGGAACTACCACTCGGCTCTTGGTCTTTACCGGACTGGGCGAGCACAAGGCTAACTATGAAGATGAAACTTTGCGACGTGCAGCCGGTGCGGCCGCGCGCGCACTCGCTGGAAGTTCAAGTGCAACAATTTCGCTTCCAACTAAGAAAAGTTCTGCCGTTGGAGCGATCGCTGAAGGCGCCCTGCTTGGCGCATATGTATTCAATAAATTCCGCGTTGATTCATTGAGCGATCGCCGCCCCAGCCTTAAGTCCGTCACCGTTCACTCATCGCTGGCACAGGATTTCAAAGCTAAAGCTTTCGTAAAACGCGCTTCAATCATCGCTGAGCAGACGGCGATTGTCAGAGATTTAATCAACACTCCCCCAAGCCACCTAACCCCAGATTCATTCTGTAAATTCTTTACAGATCTAGTTAAGAAAGTTGGCGGCGCTGGAAGTGGACTAAAGGTTTCAGTCATGACTGATGCGCAGTTAAAGAGCAAGGGTTACGGTGGAATAACCGCAGTTGGCCAAGGTTCTGCCAACCCTCCTCGCTTACTTCAGATTTCCTATCGACCTGTAAAAGCAAAGGCATTAAAGAATTACGCATACGTTGGAAAGGGAATCACTTTCGATACTGGTGGCCTTGCACTTAAGCCGGCTGCCGGAATGGAAGCGATGAAGTCCGATATGTCAGGCGCTGCGGCAGTTTGTGCTGCGACCTTGGCGATTGCACTCTTGAAGTTGCCGGTGGCAATTGATTGCTATGCACCGTTGGCCGAGAATATGGTCAGCGACAATGCAACGCGCCCAAGTGACATCATCACCATGTACGGTGGCAAGACAATTGAAGTTTTAAATCCAGATGCTGAAGGGCGTTTGGTTCTCGGAGATGCTCTAGTAAAGGCGCAGGAGAATAAAGATCTCGACGGTATCGTCGATGTGGCAACGCTTACTGGTGCGCAAGTTGTCGCACTCGGAACGCGCACTAGTGCGATCATGACCAATAACCAAGAATTTAGCGATGACTTCTTTGCAATTACCAAAGAAGTTGGCGAAGCTTTTTGGCCAATGCCGCTTCCAGTAGAACTTCGCGCATCTCTTGATTCACCAGTTGCTGATATGGCAAATATTGGAGAGCGAATGGGCGGAATGATGGTCGCCGGCCTCTTCCTCAAGGAGTTCATCTCCCCTGAATTGCCTTGGTTACACCTCGATATTGCAGGACCCGCCTATAACGAAGGTGAGCCTTACGGATATACGCCAGTAGGTGGCACGGGCGTTGCGCTTCGCTCATTGGTCGCGTTGGCCGAATCTGCCTCCATTTCGTAATCAGAGGCTAAAACTGGCAAGATAGGCACCAATCAAGCCTCAATGTGGCGCTCGTTGGTGAAGGAGTCGGTACACGTGTCTAATTTTGATCTCGTAGTTTTAGGTGGCGGCAGCGGCGGTTACGCAGCAGCCCTACGCGGCGCACAGCTTGGACTCTCAGTTGCGCTCATCGAGGCAGATAAATTAGGCGGAACTTGTCTTCACCGCGGATGTATTCCAACCAAGGCCCTTCTACATGCTGGTGAAATCGCTGACGGCGCTCGCGAGGCGAGCCACTTCGGAGTCAATGCAACTTTTAACTCAATAGATATGTCTGGCGTCAACGCGTATAAAGATGGCGTAATCGCAAAACTTCATAAAGGTCTACAGGGGCTTGTTAAATCTAGAAATATCACATTCATCGAAGGCCATGGAAAGTTAGTCGCTAAAGATACGATCGAAGTCAACGGTGCGCGTTACACCGGTAAAAATGTTTTACTTGCTACTGGATCATATGCGCGCACACTTCCTGGTCTTGATATCGACGGAAAGCGCGTCATCACATCCGATCAAGCGATGAAGATGGAATATGTGCCAAAGAGCGTCATCGTTCTTGGTGGCGGAGTTATTGGCTGCGAATTTGCGTCTGTCTGGAAATCATTTGGCGCAGAAGTAACAATCATTGAAGGCCTGCCTCACCTAGTCGCGCTAGAAGATGAGTCATCAAGTAAGCAGCTCGAGCGCGCCTACCGCAAGCGCGGCATCAACTTCGAACTCGGAGTTCGCTTCAAATCTCACGCCGTGACTGCAGATGGCGTAACCGTGACACTTGAAGATGGCAAGACATTCTCTGCCGAGGTTCTACTAGTTGCGGTCGGACGCGGTCCTGTTTCAGCCAACCTAGGTTATGAAGAACAAGGTCTAACCATGGATCGTGGCTATTTGATCGTAGATAACAAGTGCCGCACGAATGTTCCGGGTATCTGGGCGGTCGGCGATCTCATCCCTACTCTGCAATTGGCCCACGTTGGCTTTGCTGAAGGAATCTTGGTTGCTGAAGAAATCGCAGGACTTAACCCTCGTCCAATTAACTATGACGGTGTTCCTCGCGTTACTTATTCCGAGCCAGAAGTTGCCTCTGTTGGCCTAACAACTGCTCAGGCGAAAGAACGCGGCTACGATGTTGTTGAACTTAATTACGATTTAGCTGGAAACGGTAAGGCCCAAATCTTGCGCACTGCCGGCTCGGTAAAACTCGTTTCTCAAAAGGGCGGACCTGTACTCGGAATCCACATGGTCGGTGCGCGCGTAGGCGAACTTCTTGCCGAAGCGCAATTAATCTTTAACTGGGAAGCATCAGCAGATGATGTTGCTCCACTTATTCACGCACACCCAACGCTCTCTGAAGCAATGGGTGAAGCGCATATGGCACTTGCAGGCAAACCACTTCACGCTCACGGATAGAGAATAGGAAAACGATCATGACTTTCTCAGTAACTATGCCAGCACTTGGCGAAAGTGTCAGCGAAGGTACAGTCACGCGTTGGCTTAAATCCGAAGGCGACCATGTTGCAATGGATGAGCCGCTCCTAGAAGTATCAACCGACAAAGTTGATACTGAAATTCCGTCACCAGTTGCCGGTGTTCTACAAAAAATTGTTGTTGGAATCGATCAAACAGTTCCTGTTGGCGCAGAACTTGCAATCATCGCCGATGGCGCTGCCACAAGTTCAACGCCGGCACCAGCCGCACCAGTTGCAACTCCAGCACCAGTTGCTGTAACTCCCCCACCTGCCGCGCCGGTTGCGGCTGCTCCAGTAGCAGCACCTGCAACTTCAGCCGGAACGATTATTACGATGCCCGCACTTGGTGAAAGCGTTAGCGAAGGAACAGTTACTCGCTGGCTTAAAGGCGTTGGCGATTCAATTGCTGTTGATGAAGCGCTGCTTGAAGTTTCAACTGACAAAGTTGATACCGAAATTCCTTCACCAGTTGCTGGAACAATTATTTCAATTGATGTTCCCGTTGATTCAACTGTTCCAGTTGGCGCACGTCTTGCTGTTATTGGCGGAGCGGGTGCAGCTGCGCCTGCGGCTCCTGCAGCAGCGCCAACGCCTGCACCTGCAGCGCCAGTTGTTACAGCCCCCGTAGTAACAACACCAGCACCCGTTGCTGCACCAGTTGTTCCTGCCCCAGCACCTACTCCAGTTGCAGCTGCTGCTCCGGTTTCACAACCTGCCGATGCGTATGTCACTCCAATTGTTCGCAAACTCGCCAATGAAATGGGAGTCAACTTAGCCAACGTTAAGGGCACCGGAATTGGCGGAAGAATTCGTAAGGAAGATGTTGAAGCAGCCGCTCCACAAAAGAGCGCACCAGTAACATCTGCGACTTCTGCACCGGCACAACGTGCCGCCGTTGCCCCAGTTGTTGCCGCTTCCCCACTACGTGGAACTACCGTCACCATGTCTCGCCTGCGCAAAGTTATTGCAGCGCGCATGGTCGAATCACTTCAAGTAAGTGCACAGCTAACAACAGTTATTGAAGTAGATGTAACCAAGATTGCACGTCTACGTGATCGCTCAAAGGCTACTTTCGAAGCGCGTGAAGGCGTAAAGCTTTCATTCCTGCCATTCTTTGCAGTTGCCGTATGCGAAGCCCTAAAGCAGCATCCAGTATTGAACTCATCAGTTGAGGGCGATCAAATTATTTACCACGGTGCAGAACACCTTGGCGTCGCAGTCGATACGGAACGCGGCCTCTTAGTTCCAGTCATTCATAACGCTGGTGATTTGAATATGGGTGGAATCGCTCGCAAGATCGCTGACCTTGCTGCACGCACACGCGATAACAAGGTGACGCCAGATGAATTAGGTGGCGGAACATTTACGCTAACTAACACTGGAAGTCGCGGAGCGCTCTTTGATACTCCGATCATCAATCAGCCACAGGTTGCAATTTTGGGTCTTGGCGCAGTTGTTAAGCGACCAATGGTCGTAAAGGGTGAAGATGGTGGCGAAACAATTGCGATTCGTTCCATGGTTTATCTTGGACTTTCTTACGACCATCGCGTTGTCGATGGCGCAGATGCTGCTCGCTTCCTAGTTACGCTTAAAGAGCGTCTCGAAGGTGGAGCATTTGAATCCGATCTAGGTCTTTAAGGGTCTCTAGATCTCATGTCAGTTCCACAACGCATCGCCATCACCGGCGCTTCAGGTTTAATCGGAAGCGCGCTAGTTGGACATTTGAAATCCGAAGGTCATACAGTCCAGCGTTTAGTGCGTCGCGCAACTGTTGCCCCTGATGAAATCCAGTGGGATCCGAAGACTGGTTATGTAGATATCGAAGCGTTGCGCGGCGTTGATGCGGTAATCCATCTCGCCGGAGTTGGCGTTGGAGATAAGCGCTGGAGTAAGCGATACAAATCTGAAATTTTGAATTCTCGCTTACTTGGCACCACTGCGATCGCCAACGCCGTTGCTGAAGTAAAACCTCAGGTATTTATCTCAGCTAGCGCGATTGGTTGGTATGGAGATTCCGGAAACCGCGCAGTTGTAGAAACCGATTCTGTCGGTAATGACTTCCTAGCCGCTGTCTGTCGCGAATGGGAAGGTGCCGCCGATCTTGCTGGCGATGTTCGCACGGTAAAGCTGCGCACCGGTTTAGTTCTTGATCCAACAGGTGGTGCACTTGGTCGCATGCTGCCACTCTTTAGATTCGGGCTTGGCGGAAAGCTTGGTTCAGGTAAGCAGTGGTGGTCATGGATCACTTTGCACGATGTTGTGCGCGCAATTATCTTCGCCCTTGAACATCCAATTTCTGGTCCAATAAATCTTACGACTCCTAACCCAGTCACTAATCAAGAATTTACTGCAGCTCTTGCTCAAGCGATGAAGCGACCTGCGCTCTTTCCAGCTCCTGCTATCGCTCTAAAGATTGCACTTGGTGGTTTTTCGAGTGAGATTTTAGGATCGAAAAAAGTTCTTCCAAACGCACTTTCTGATACAGGATTTGTTTGGGATTATCCGCACATCACCAACGCGTTAACAGCGCTGATCGAGCAGTAATTGCTCAGCGGCCTTGCGGCCAGATAACAAAGCACCATTCTGTGAAGGCGCTTCTAAGTAATCGCCGGCGCGATAAAGATTTGGAATCTTTTCAGCGGCAATACTCTTTTTGTAGCCTGGTTCAAATAATGGAAGCGCAGAATTAATCTCGTACTTTGCAAGGAAGCGCCAATCCTCCGTTGAACTCCCCCACATCTTTGCCAAATGGCGCCTTACTTCAGATTCTGAAGAATGCTTGATTGTGGTTGAAGAAATCAAATGCTGGCCAGATGGCGCATATCGCCTCGAAAGGTTTGAGATAACTATCGAGTTAACTACTGGACCACGATCTTCAGAATCGAGAATCAACTCAGCGCTAATTGATGGCGGCGTTTGCGTTGCGTGATACCAAGTAGTCGAACTTGCCAAGCGACCTACTTCTTGCGCACCTGTTAATTGCCCTGCGGTAGTTAGATCCGTTGCCAGAATGATCTGACTTGCCGTTATCTTGCCAAAGTTTGTCACAACTCCATCGCTCAGGATTTCTTCCACCTGAACATTGAGTCGAAGATCCTTTACTTGCTCTGACATTTTCTCAACGAGTTGACCTACTCCGCCGATCGGGATACCTGATTTACCACCTATAAATGAGGCGATGATTTCTCGTCCAATAACCGCGCTAACTTGAGCCGGGTCAGCGAGAAAGACACCCTGCAAGAAAGGCTTGAGTACCTTCTGATAAAGGTCTCCCGTGCCGGTGCGAAGCAGATGTGCTTCCACGCTCTCATCTACCTTCGGTGAACTCACCAAATATCTGAGAAATGCCGCCTTAGCAAAGATGCTGCCGGAAGCTTTGGAAAATATCGAGAAGGGTGCGCTGCGGGGATCTCCTAAGCGAACCAATCCGCTCGAACTCGAGATTCCTACAGTTCTTGGCGCAACCTTGAAATCAACTCCATCCAGATAGCCACCGCGTTTAATCTCTGAATAGTTGGCATTGATTAATTGAAATCCGCGATCAAGAATGAAGCCATCGATTTCATCCGTTGCAACGCGGCCACCAGCCCGATCGGTTGCCTCGAGCACTGTGACTTCACAGCCGTTCTTTTGCAGAGTAAGCGCAGCGCTTAGCCCAGCAAGACCTGCTCCAATAACTAGAACCATTTAGCGTCTAACGTCCTGCACCTTTTTCGAAAGCTACTCGTTTTGTAGTTTCGAAGGCCACCAGATCTTTGGGCCGATCTCATGAACTAGGGCTGGTACCAAAATCGAACGAACGATGATGGTGTCTAGTAGAACGCCAAATGCGACTGCGAAACCAAGTTGCGCAAGCGGCACAAGTGGCAACAAGCCGAGCACTGCGAAAGTTGCCGCAAGAACGATGCCGGCAGATGTAATCACAGCGCCTGTAACTGTTACACCCTTGATTACTCCCGCGCGAGTTCCGATCTTGGCGCTTTCTTCGCGAACGCGCGTCATTAAGAAGATGTTGTAGTCGATGCCGAGTGCAACCAAGAAGATGAAGGCAAAGAGTGGGAACGAGTTATCTCCCCCTGCAAAGCCAAAGATGTGGTTGAAGACGAGCGCACAAACGCCAAGCGTTGCAAAGTAGCTCAGAACAACGGTTCCGAGAAGCAATACTGCGCTGAGAATGCTGCGAAGTAGTAAGCCAAGAATGATAGTGATGGCGAGCAAGATGATCGGGATGATTACCTTGTTATCTCGGTTATTTGCAGTGCGCACATCGAAGTAAACGGCGCTTGTTCCACCAACGAGTGATGTTTCATCCGCAGCATGGGCCAACTCGCGAATTTTGGGAATATCGTTTCCAGCTTCGACGCTATCTGGCGCCTTGTCCAGAGTCACATTCAATATCGCACGACCGTTAACAATCTTAATTTCTGGAGCCGGTCCGCCTGCCACTGGCATTCCATCAAACATTGGAACGACTTCAGTAACGCCCGGAGCGTTTCTAACAGCCTCTGTGACAGCGCCAATCTTCGTAGCGTCAACGACTATCTGGGTTGGATCTCCTTCACCACCAGGGAAATGTTTGACCAGTAAACGTTGGCCAACAACCGACTCGGGATTGCCGGTGAAGGTATCGACCGTTCCGATTCCATCTGCCTTGAGAGTTGTTGAAGCGCCAGCAAAACCAAGCAAAATTACGCCAGTAACAATCCATGCTTTCCGTGGATTACGTCCGATTGAGTTAGCAATTTTTGACCAATAACCGCTCATCACATGGTCATCGCCATCGTTGGCAGGAATTCGTGGCCAGAAGATCCAGCGACCGAAGATGAGAAGTAGCGCAGGTAGCAAAGTCAGAATCGTAATCATGGATACAACGATTCCGATTGCACCAATTGGTCCAAGACCTGCAGTGTTTGTTAATTGGCTAAAGAGTAGAACAAGTAAAGAAATGGAAACGGTAGAACCGGAAGCCAAGATTGGCTCCCAAACACCTTTATAGGCAGCGCGCATCGCATCGAAACGATTTTCGAAGAAGTGAAGTTCTTCGCGGTATCGAGCGATCAATAGCAGTGCGTAATCAGTGGCCGCGCCAATTACCAATACCGAAAGAATTCCTTGCGATTGGCCGTCGACATCAATAATGTCATTTTTTGCCAAGAGGTACACGATTCCGCCTGCTGTTGAAAGCGCAAAGAGCGCAGACAGCAACGGAATTATCCAAAGAACTGGAGATCGATAAACGACGATCAAAATGACTGCAACCACGGCTAGCGTTGTAAGCAATAACGTTGAATCGATAGAGCCAAATGCCCCAAAGAGATCTCCGAGTAATCCGGCAGGTCCGGTTACGTAAGGTTCAAATCCATTTGCCTTTGCGACTGGGCCGAGATCTTCGCGTAGCGCTTCGACTACAGCCGGAAGAACTGGCTCGTCATTTGGAAGAAGTTTTGAGATGGAATTTCCATCGAGCGGAATATTTGCAAGAAGTGCTTTTCCATCTTCAGATGGGAAAACAGAGATCTTCTGATTTGGTGCGAGGTAGTCAGAGATCTTTGCCGTAGTTCCTGCAAGCGTCAGATCTCCAACTTGGACTACTCGTTCATTAACTGCAGCAAAAGTAGCAGGCGTTGAACTTCCTTCGAAGAGAACTAGTGCTGGGAAGTTAAATGAGTCCTGCGATGAAAAGAGCGCGATTTGATCGGCGGCAAGGGTTGCTTCAGCGCCCTTTGGCAAGAAAGATGAATTGTTATTTTCTTGAACCGAAGTTAGCTTTCCGAAAAGCGGACCGAAGATTCCGGTGATAACGAACCACAGGACTACGACCAACATGGCTAGTGCGTAGGGTTTGCGATTCTTCTGGACTCTATCGATGTTGAGGTTCTGCGACAATTTTCTAGCCTTTCGGTGCGAGATCGAGCTGATTTCACTAGGTGCACAGCCTACCTTTAGGCTGTACATGTGGCTCTACAACAAAGGCAGGATTCCCCAATTATCGCGATCGAATATGCGGGATTGGTTGAATACCAAGCAGCTTTAGCCATGCAGCGCCAATATCACCAAGAAGTAGTTGCAGGCGATCGAGTTAATTCATTAATTTTATTAGAACATCCATCTGTATTCACTGCCGGGAAAAGAACTCAGGATTTTGAAAGACCAACTGATGGAACTCCGGTCATCGACGTCGATCGCGGCGGAAGAATTACCTGGCATGGACCTGGTCAACTCGTCGGATACCCAATTGTTAAATTGAAGAAGCCCACCGAACTCGTCGGCTTTGTTAGAACTCTCGAATCCGCACTTATTGAAGTCTGCGCGGAATTTGGAGTAACCGCGCAGCGCGTTGATGGTCGCTCAGGAGTCTGGATCTGCGATGAAAAAGGTGAACGTAAGATCGCCGCGATTGGGATTCGTGTAGCTTCAGGGGTCACGATGCACGGCTTTGCTCTAAATGTTTCACCTAACTTAGATTCCTTTGGCCAGATCGTTCCATGCGGTATTGATGACGCCTCGGTCACATCAATGGCCCTTGAATTGCAGCGTGACATCGCGGTTACCGAGGTCCTCCCGGCTGTTGAGAAACATTTAGTCGAGGCACTAGGTAAGGTAAGCCTATGAGCATCGCTCCCGACGGTCGTAAACTTCTGCGAATTGAAGCCCGCAATACCGAGACTCCAATCGAGCGAAAGCCGGAATGGATTAAGACTCGCGCCAACATGGGTCCCGAATACACCAGATTGCGTTCTCTAGTTAAGAGCGAAGGGCTGCACACCGTCTG
>JACCEC011702692.1_pt1 | contig 12081 bp, 10 predicted proteins | sample 7450121 | NCBI WGS metagenome assembly JACCEC01 (sample SAMN15323455, study PRJNA562643) | freshwater metagenome | isolation source: river surface water | place: USA:Blue River Watershed | collected 2017-08-18 | reverse complement strand
TTGGTGATTTCGGCTTCACAATGAAATGCCGGATGGAAGGTCTGCGTACCTTTGGACCGGCGCTCTCCCCAATGAATGCCTTCCTGCTGCTGCAAGGCGTCGAAACCCTGCACCTGCGGATGGAACGCCACTGCAGCAATACACTGAAGATCGCTGAACATCTTTCGTCACATCCCAAGGTGTCGTGGGTAAATTATCCGGGGCTGAAGAACAACAAGTACTATGATCTCGCGAAAAAGTATCTGCCCAAAGGTGCTGGTGCAGTACTCTCTTTCGGAGTGAAAGGCGGTGCCGAGGCGGGGCAAAAATTTATCGAGAATGTGGAATTTCTATCGCACCTTGCCAATATTGGCGATGCCAAGACGCTGGTGATTCACCCTGCATCGACCACGCACCGTCAGCTGTCGGAAGAGCAGCAGATCGCGGCGGGAGTACCACCGGATCTGATTCGGCTGGCAGTGGGTATTGAATCGGTTGACGATATTTTGTGGGATATTGATCAGGCGCTGTCGAAGACCTGAGTCCATCGCCAGACACTAAACTGGCAATAAATTTGCCGCTGCTAGGCCAGCAGGCGCTGTATCAGCCAGATGGTCGCAATGGCCAAGACCGCGAGTGATCCCCAACGTAGCGTGCGCTGCCGGCCTTCCTCGCTGCGCACCAGAAGCACGACGGGGATTCCGACCGCCAGCACGGTCGATAGCTGACCCAGCTCGACACCCACATTAAAAGCAATCAGCGTTTCAAGAAAATACGCTGACGACAGCCCCAATTCCTTCAGGCCATTGGCGAAACCCATGCCATGAATCAGGCCAAACAGGAAGGCGAGCTGCCAGTGATTGAATCGGAAATGATGCTGAAGATTCAGGAGCGCTGAGGCAATGATTGAAAAAGCGATCAGGGATTCGATTAATTTTTCAGGCAAGGTGATCAGGCCAAACGTGGCCATGGCAAGCGTAATCGAATGCGCGACCGTAAAAGCTGTAATCACTTTGAATGCGAACAGTTGCGCCTGACGACTAGCGCCCAGCACTGGAACATCATCACCCGGCGTGTCATCCGTACGCGCCCTCCACAGCAAGAGTCCTGGCAATAGCAGTGTCAGCAAGAACAACAAGTGGTCAGGGCCATTCCAGATATGTTTGGCGCCCTCTTTCGAAAATAACCACCAGGTCGATGACCGCTTGGCATCACCCAACGCGAAACGTTGTATTGCATTGGGTTGATCAAAGACGGATGAAATCTCCTCGCCATTCAGTGCAAGCCGCATGAATGCTCTGCCCAGCTGATCATTTTGCGTGAAGAATTCGTAGCGGATAACGATAAAGCGCGGAATGGGCTGCGCGGGTGTACCCGAAAATTGCTGCCGCACGTACAGCCCGTCATTATGCAGCACGATGGACTGGCGACTGAATGCGAGCTCGACCGGCCTGTCGTCGATCTCTATCTTCAGCGAACGTTGAATCACTTCAGTGATATCCGGCTGCAGTGACTGAATTTTATCCGGGGGTGGAGCCGGCTCGGGCTTGGCATTAGGTCTCTGCAGCAGATTGCCCAGGTCCCGCACGTAGAAATCAAGATCGACTGCGAGCTGACCATCGACCTGCCGAATGTAGAGATAGCTGTTGCCTGTCTGATGCGCCGCCACCGGGTACGCCGCGAAGAGGAGCATCAGGATCGGCAACAACTGTCGAGCGGTCCGAAGCACATGACCAGCGCAGCTCAGCATGCGGACATACTCGTTTAGTCGCCTGCGCATCATGTCATTGCATCAGCGATTCGAGCGTGAGCAGCTTCAGGCTCTGCGGATAATCCTTGTGGAGTTCCTGAACTAATTTTTTGAGCTTTTTCTGGCGCTCTTCATTCCCTGAAGTTTGCTGACTCATCGCCTGCAGGTAGTGAATACCGAGAATAAACCGAACCTCTTCACCACTCACCTGTGGATGCCTGGATTTGAGCAAACCCTCAGCTAGAGAGATCATTTCTGCCAATTCCTCTTTGGACTGAGAAAACGGCTTCAGAGGATTGTCACTGAAGCTGTCATAAAAATGACTCTTGAGCAGCATGAAACGCGCATGTTCTATAAAAGGTGCTCGCGGATCGAGCCTTATCGCTTCTCGGTATTTCTGCAGATGGGAGAGATACAGGCCTGTCTTGGGCGAGGTTTCCAGCTTGTCGCTGCGATTGAGTTCATTAAGCAGCAGCGAAGTTTCCAGACCTTTGACGACGCCATGACTGATGATGTCCTGATTGAACAGCTCCCTGATTTCATCCAGCGTCACCGCAATCTGGTAAAGACTGTTCGCGCGCGCACTCGGCGCGGAAGAACCGTTCAGTACCGCATGCATCTCCTGTAGCCGGGTCAGATAGTTCTTGCGCGCCTCACCATTGATGGAATCATGCGCGAATGCTGACGCAGAGATAAACGCAGCCAGACAGAGACTGGCGCACAGTCGCAAGGTGAGTGTCATGACTCGGCGGGTGGCGCTTCCAGCTTTTCACCATTGAAGAAGGCCTGCGCTCCCGCATGAACGCGCATACCAAACTTCCCCTTGCCAGGATTGAGCAAGTGCAGCTTTTCGGCCTCCCCCATCAGGGTTGCGGCAATCAGGAAGCCATGATGCAGTGGCAGGTCGGGACGTGTCACAAGCAGATACTTGCCATCATCGACCAGCACTTCCAGTGGCATTGGTGCGTATTCTTCGAAGGGCGCTGAGCCTGTGAACATCAGCCTCGCGTGCATATACGACATCACAGCAAGCTTGCTCTGATTGGTTTTTAGCAGCGCGGCCACGCGTGGCATATCGTGTGCGCGGCTGACCATGGCTCTGCTCAGCGGAAGTTTGTCGCGCAGTACAGCCACCCATTCATCACCCGTCTCGTCGCCGGGCAAATCGGCGTGAGAGGTCAGGATCTGCAGATGACGCTTGCGGAACACATCCCACTGCGCATACGGCGTATGGGCAAAGGCAGGAAAGGCTGGAAAAGCGAAGGCTGCCAGCGCACCGGCGGTGCGCAAAATGAATTGTCGTCTGTGCATGATTTATTCGTTTGAAGAACTTATGCCGCCAGGTCAGTGAGCGCCGGGTGGAAACACCATCGGCCTGCCGGGATAAGCTCTAAAAAAGAGCGAGGCACAGTGCATGCCTCGCTCTGTCAGATACTCGATAAGTTCGATATTACTTCTTATCGAAGATTTCCATCGGGCAGATCGTGGTCACTGCATAGTTCGGCACGTCGACCACGTTGCTGATGCGCAGATCGCAAGCCACGCTGGTGACGACAAAAGCTTGCTCTTTCGAGAGGCCTTTGGTCGTTTTCAGCCAGTCGATCATGTTGATCAGCGAGTTACGGGCAGCCAGCGTAACGTCATTCGACAGATTGGTCAGCGGCTTGATCTTCGCGCTGTCGAGATAAGTCCACTGCGGAGGCACTTCACCAGCGCCCTTCAGCGGATAGCCAACCACTGCGTGGAAACGATCTGGCTCCAGCGCTTTGATCTGCGAACCACCCTCAAACATCGGCTGCTTGACCACGGACGCCATACCCTTGCGGATCTCGGTCTGAACGGTCACTACAGCGCCCATCTCGATCGCGGTACCTGCAACTTCACCGTCGCCCTGTGCAAAGTGCACGTCGCCGATGAACAGACCGCAACCATCGATGAAGCAAGGCAGCAGCAATGTGGTGCCTTCTACCATCTGCTTGACGTCCATGTTGCCGCCATTCTCACGAGGAGGAATGGTGCGCAGACATTTGTTCTTGTGGCTGCCGTTCGGGCCGCACACTTCGGCAGGACGTGCGCTGGTTGGCTCAGGAGGCAGTGCTACGCCACCGGCAGCGGCCAGCTGGCTTTCACGAGCCAGCCAGGTCTCGACCTCAGCTTCGCCCGGCATGACGCCGACCGAACCCATGAAAGCACGCATCGGGATGCGGACACCCGGAAGCTGCTCAGAAACTGCTTCAGTGCGGTTGAGCTTCCAGTTAGCGACAAACGGCTCGGTGTACAGATCAGGCAGGAAGCCAAAACCCGGAATGATGGTCGTGTAACCATATTCATTGGGCGTGATGTCGATCAGTTTGATCGCCAGCACATCGCCCCGCTTTGCGCCCTCAATGTAGATCGGGCCCGTCATCGGGTGGATCAGATTGACGTCAATCGCGGTAACGTCCTTGGGCTTGGAATTGATATTCAGGTTCGAATCCAACGCATCGCGCGTGTGAACCTTGATCAAATCGCCCGGCTTGGCCTTGGCTACCGGCTTGATTGCAGGGTGGTAACGGTTAAAGCAGTTAGGATCTTGCTCGCAATGAGCGCCCTTTTTCTTTACTTCAACAGTAGTTTGAGTCTTCACATCGGTCGTGTCAGCGAACGCAACCGAACTGACACCCGCTGCCAGTAAAGCAGCAAGCAAAGCTGGGATAAAACGCATTGCAATTCTCCGGTGATGGGTAAATTAGATCAAATTTTTATACCGCCGTGACCTTATTTGATACCGGGCCATCTTTTTATGAACTTTACAGTCCACTGACATTTTTGCCGTATGGCATCATTTTGTCCAGAGAAACTTTGCGGAATTTTTAGTCGTTGAGAAGTCAAAAGCCTTTGTTTTTTCAAGGTTTTTTATGCGAAATTGAATATCTTGCTATAACGCGATCGCGCATGAACCGATGATTTATTTAGCATTTTTATAGTTTATTGTTTTATATTTTGTTTTTCTCTATAATATCCAGGAACTCACCTGCTTTTGCACCAGATATGACCGATTCCTTCGCCCCTGTCATCGACCTGCCCAAAATGCGCGAAGCTGCTGGTCGCGCCTGCTCGCTCATGCGCGCCATGTCCAATCCGGACCGTCTGATGCTGCTTTGCCAGCTCGCTCAGGGAGAGCGCCGGGTCGGAGAGCTGGAAGAACTGCTGGACATCCAGCAACCTACTTTGTCACAGCAACTCGCCGTACTCAGAGAGGAAGCGCTGGTCGAAACCAGGCGCGACGGCAAACAGATTTACTACCGCATTGCCAGCCACGCCGCTCTGGCAGTGATCGAGGTGCTTTACGCGGCATACTGCGGCCAGAACGAAGGAGATATTCCAACATGAGCATAGACTGGACACATTTCACCCCCGCCGCCTCACTGGCCGGCGGTTTGCTGATTGGCCTCGCCTCTGCGTTGTTCATTCTGGCGAACGGCCGTATTGCAGGCATCAGCGGCATACTCGGCGGACTGCTGCGGCCCCATGGGAATGATGTCGTCTGGCGCATGGCCTTTCTGCTCGGACTAATCGTTGCGCCAGCGGTAGCCAGTGTTTTCATGACTCCAGTTGCGCCCACCATCGATGCCAATGCCGAAGTACTGGTCGTTGCCGGACTGTTGGTCGGCATCGGCACGCGCTATGGCGGGGGCTGTACCAGTGGCCACGGCATTTGCGGGCTGTCGCGCTTGTCACCTCGCTCGCTGATCGCGACGCTGGCCTTCATGGGCAGCGGCATGGCGATTGTTTTCGTGATGCGCCACTGGCTGGCCTGAGCGTCGCACTAAGAGAAACGGACACAGGAGATTCTGATGCAACAGCATGTAGACACAGTCGCTTCCTTCATCATCGGGCTGATCTTTGGCCTGGGACTGATCGTTGGTGGTATGACCGATCCCTCAAAAGTGATCGGCTTTCTCGACATTGGCGGTGTCTGGGACCCCTCACTCGCCTTTGTAATGGGCGGTGCGCTGATCGTCGGTGTGATCGCATTTCGCTTTGCACGTCATCGCACCGCGAATTTTTTCGGCGGCGCCATCCGCATGCCTGCCAAGAGCGATATCGACAAGCGCATGGTAATAGGCAGTCTACTGTTCGGCATCGGCTGGGGTATGGCTGGTTTCTGCCCGGGCCCGGCAATCACGTCTATCGGCACCGGTAATTCCAAAGCGCTGTTGTTCGTGCTGGCGATGATCGCCGGCATGGCGCTATTTGAAGGTATTGAACGCTACCGGCATCCGTTGCACGGTGATGCCTCATCACATTGAAAAATTCTTAAACAGTTTGACCACCAGTTTTTCACCCGCCACCGAAAGGAGCACCTCATGAGAAACGTCGGAAACACTGATCGCGCACTGCGCGTATTCGCCGGAAGCCTGCTGATACTGCTGGCCCTGCTCAATGTCATCGGTCCCTGGGGGTGGATAGGCCTGATCCCCATCGCCACGGGCGTGCTGCGCTTCTGCCCCGCCTACACCGTACTTGGTTTGCGCTCCTGCCCGGTAGAGCAAAAGGAAGAGCATGCCTAAGGTCCGCTCAAAAGGATTTTCGAATCCTGCGCAGACTTGGGATACTCGCTTCTCGACGGACAGCTACATCTTCGGTACCGAGCCGAATGTGTGGCTGTCGCAGCACCTGGCTCTGTTGTCACCCGGCTCGCGAGTACTGGCAGTGGCCGATGGCGAGGGACGCAACAGCGTCTGGATGGCGCAGCAAGGACTACAGGTCGATGCGTTCGACATCTCCCCGGTAGGCGTTGGCAAGGCGATCAAGCTTGCTCAGCAAGCGGGCGTAGAGGTCAATTTTCAGGTCTGCAGCGCTGAAAATTTTGACTGGAAAGTCGGCGAATATGACGCCGTCGTCGCCATCTTCATCCAGTTCGCTGATCCGGATACGCGCGCAACACTGTTCGCGCGCATGAAATCAGCACTGAAACCCGACGGCGTACTGCTGCTGCAAGGATACACACCCAAGCAACTCGAGTACAAAACCGGCGGGCCGCCGCTGGTCGATCACTTGTACACCGAGGAATTACTTAATAACGCCTTCGGCGACATGAATATCGTCGAATTGAAATCTTATGAAGACGTCCTCACAGAGGGCACACAGCATGCTGGCCAATCTGCACTGATAGGCATGGTGGCGCGCAAGCCGTTTGGCTACAATTTCAAATAACCTCTAGGCACCCTTACAAAAACAGACCGATGCTTTGAACTGCGTTCAAATGCATCGGCCCTGTCGCTTTATTCCTCTAAGTCGTTCTTCTACAGCCCTCGCCTCATTTCTTAGCACCTTGTACTCGCCCTTCCCTAGGCGCTGAGTGCGAAATATTCATTGCTGAACTTCAACTGAAATAACGTTACCAATCGGCAGCTTTGCTCTCGTGCGACTGATTCAGTCATTTTCTCATCGCCTGAAAGGCTAGAGTACGTCAAGCGCCTCGAATGCGCCGAATAGGTTCGGGCAACAGCAGGCCTGCTATACGGCAAGTTCAATCAAATCTACTCACTACTGCCAACAAGGAATACGCATGGACGCGACCGCCTACTCCCCCCAGCAGCAAACATTAAATACCTCAATACACTCAAACAAAAATCAAGCACCAAAATCAAACTCGAAAGACAGCACACAGAAACCTAAGCCACCCACAATCAAAAACAGACCAAAGGCAGAAATCACCATCACCCCAGAAGGTAAGCGGTTCAGGAACGGCAGGGAATTAGGCTACGACACTGAAGACGACAGCGACAACTCTACTGTTAGCCATGAAAAACAACGCAAAATAACGTCAACCAACAACAGCTCTTCCGCTAATGACTCAAATCAAAAAAAACTGAAATTGCCAGAGAAACAAAAAGCCTTAGCTATCAGCAAACACGCAACCGCTGAATCATCCAGTCAACGATGCCTTGCCTTGATAGCCGCAATCAACTGCGACGATACCGATACGATACAACGACTGGTTGAACAGGACCGAGGGCTGGTGACCACGGCAAATAGGCTTGGAATACCCTTCGTCTTGAATGCGGTAAAAAACAAGCAAGAACAGACTGCAGAAATTCTCATAAAAAATGGCTTTTATTTGAATGACGAGGACGCCGATGGTAATACGGCATTAATGCTCGCAGCCAAGAACGGGAACAGCGCACTTTTGAAAAGCTTGATCCAGGCCGGCGCTGATATCAATCATCAAAACAGTAATTTAGATACCGCATTACATCTGGCCATCGATAAAATGCAACAAGAAAGTGTGAAATTACTACTTGGCAAGAAAATAGAAATTAACACAACGAATAAAAATGATTTCACGCCTCTTATGACCGCAATCCACAAGGGCCACACCGAAATAGTCCATCTTCTGATCACAAATGGCGCAGCAGTCAACCACACAAACAGCGCCGGGGAAACCGCATTAATGCGAGCTGCCATAAGCGCCCACACTAAAAATGCGAAGCTTCTCATTGAAAACGGTGCATTACTGAATACACAAAACCATCGTGGCTTCAGCGCAATCGAATATGCTGCTGAATTTGGTCAGATCGACATGGTCAAACTATTGATTGAACATGGAGCTACATTCGCTCAATTACTTAATCCCGGTTGGTCTGCTGTGAAAATTGCAGTTAAATATGATCGCACTGAAATTGCCAAATTTCTTGTTGAAAAAGAAGCGAGCATTGATCCACGTGGAGAATCTTGCTCTTGCAGAATGGTAGACGCGATTCAGGAAAAGAATGCCAAGTATCTTAAATTTTTAGTTAACAACGACAATAGGTTTTTAAGATTTAATAGTCATCGTAATTTTCAGAAATTTATGAGTGCGCATTCTGAAAAGGTTGACATGCTAAAAATCCTTCTGCAGGGTAGCGTACAAGTCAACCACTGCGATGTCGCTGATCCCCTTCTGATCATTGAGGCCGTTAAACTTGGGAATATCGATATCATCAAGCTTCTAATAGAACACGGCGCTCTGATTGATCAAAAAAATATACACGGAGAGACCGCTTTGATGCATGCGGTAAAAGAAGGTCGTGCCGAGATTGTCAAGCTTCTTATTGACAGCGGATCCTATCCTGATCAAGTCACAAAAGATAACAAAACGCTCTTGCAGGTTGCCATTGAAAAAAATGACCCGAAATTAATCGTCGCATTGCTTTCATCTGAGGATCAGAATATAGGAATATTCTGCGACACCAACTTCAAAGAACTTGGCATCGCACTTAAGCAACCTGACTGCAACCCATTCATCATAGATTTACTACTGGATTTTCAGTCGCGCTCAAATGGCAGAAAGGGGAAGTACACTTTCAACCAGTTACTTGACGGATTGAGCAAGAAAATTTCTGATGAATTTGCGCATCAAGCCAATACGACGAAATCCCATATCAGAAAGAGAAATCTAGTCAGGTACTTATGCAAAACCTTAGGCTGGTCATATGGCATGGCGTTGGCAATGAGTAATTCTGTTTTTAATGTAAGAAAAATTTATGCAAACACATTCGATGGAAATACACCCACTCCAGCACAAATAAAAATTGCTATTGCAGACTTATTCGCACGCGCAGAGCCGCTTCAGCAGCTTGTGCAAGGGAATGCTGATACGTTGTTGCAAACCGGTATCCAAGCAGGATTATCCCAAGCCAAAGCGAAAGAAATGGCGCGGTCAGTTGTGGTTCAGGCGGATTTGATAACTATTGCTGCAGAAACTACGGTAACGGAGCAAAAGGCAGCGATAAAAAGATTTTTTCTATCTATAAATCAGGGAACCACTTCGGTGCAAATTAAAAATGTCATGCGCGATGCTGGCTGGCATCCAGTTGTCATTAAACTCGTAAACGAATCCTGGGAAAGCATTAACCACCAAAAGACGGCTGTCACATTGAACCGCGAAATTAAAAAAAGAATGGAGACAGAGGAATTTATTACGGAAATTGAGGGGTTAGCTTCAGATGAAGAGCGGCTATTAATTCATGCTCAGTTAAAACGTATTTCAGAAATTTTCAAAATGTAAATTAATGAATGAAGTGCACGCCATCAATCAATTGATGAAATGGCGTGCATTGCTATTTTTAAAAATTACTATCGAAAAATTCGATCCCCATAAAAGTTCATCGTAAAGCCTTCAACATGGAGAACGATACATACCGATCTGGCTGGCAGCGCGCAACGCATTAAGCTTCAGTATATGAATTCGAATGAAAAATCTTTTCATATCATCTCACTGAAACCTGCCCGCCCCCCTTCTGACAGAGCTGACTGCAGCATCAACAGCGAACTGCATACAGTCAAAAATATGAACCAATACTGCATTGCAGTAACTTACCCTGAAACCATCGGCCATAACAATCTGCAGGAAGACATTGTGTACTTCTACAGATGCCGGATCTTCAGGGACATGTCATGCAGAATAACGTTACGGGTACGCCAACCCAGCAGAACATATCATCAACCACCACCCCACCACCTGCCACTACTGCCCAAACCGATAAAAAAAAGCCGCGCCTTCAATCACGTGCGCGAGCAGAAATCATCGTCGATGCAGAGGGACGGCGGTTCAAAAATGGCGTTGAATTGTTTTACGACACTGAAAGCGACAGCGATACCGAGGAGGGTTATACCAAACAGCCAAAGAACAAAAAAAACGATTTCAGTCAGTCCTCATTACAAACAAAATTAAAAGGCAATACTGAATCGATCGAATCCCGATGCGCCCGCCTGCGATCAGCCATCATGGCAGGAGACGTTCAGACAGTTGAACAACTGATGAAAGAAACTCCTGACATCATAAAGCGCGCAGAACAGTCCGGTGCCGCCCTCATCTGTCAGGCCATCGCAGCCAATCAACCAACAATCGCTGAGATTCTAGTCAATAGCGGCGCTGCAGTGAACGCGCAGGATGAATTCGGCAATACCTCTCTGATACTTGCTGTTGGTCAGAACTATGCGTCATTGGCTAAAGCACTGATCAGAAAGAGAGTACCTATCGACCAATCCAATAGTAACGGTTGTACTCCACTGATACTTGCGGCAAGACATGGGCACACCGAGATTGCCCAGCTACTTATTGACAGTACAGCCGACATTAATCAGGCAGATAACGCGGGGTGGACTTCGATGATATTTGCGGTGAGATGCGGACATACGGAAATGGTGCGACTGCTTATTGACAATAAGGCTAACATAACTCACGCAAGTAACCTAGGGTGGACTCCGCTGATTTTTGCAGCGAGAAACGGGCACACAGAAATAGCGCGACTGCTTATTGACAATAAGGCCAACATAACTCACGCAAGTAACGGAGGGTGGACTCCTCTGATTTTTGCAGCGAGAAACGGTCACACGGAGATCGTCCAACTACTCATCGACAGCAAGGCCGACATTGATCAGGCAGAAAACCAGGGCTGGACTGCTCTGAATTTTGCGGCGAGATACGGTCACACGGAGATCGCCCGACTACTCGTTAACAGCAAAGCCAACATCAATGCGGAAACTAACAACGGTTGGACTCCGCTGATGTTTGCGGTGAAATACGGTCATCTGAAGATTGTTGAACTGCTATTAAGTAAGTCTAACTATTCATATGATCAACTTAAAAGAGCGATACTCATCGCCGCGAACAGAAAACAGGCAAATGTGCTGGAGCTTCTGTGTCAAAAATTAAAGGCCTCGCTACCATTCTTAATGACATGGATACGACCCTTGAATGACAATCTCGCGGAAATTGCGATTGAAAAGGGCCATTCCGCCGCCCTGAAGGTCCTCCTAGCAAACGGAATACTTCCCGACCTCTCTTCTGAGGTAGTCTGGCAAAACCTCATGAATGCGGCAGACAAGGGGGATGCCGAGCTCCTGACTCTGATCACCGAGAAATTCTCCTCATCACTGCCCTTGCCAGCAACATCCTGGCTAAGCAAAGATATCTCACCGATATACCTGCGGATTCAGCAATCCCTGATTCGTGCCGTCATGAAGAATCGCCGGAAAATCGTCAGATTGCTGATCAAGGCAGGTGCCAAACCTGACTTCATCGATCAAAAAGCACGAACCGCAGTGCAAGTAGCTATTCGACGGAGAAACCTTCCCATGCTGGAGCTTCTGCTGAGGCCGGAGGTAAAACTCACCCGAGAAACACCTAGTCAAAAATTACCTGAAGAGATTCTTCTGGCGATCGGCAGTGATTCGCCCGATCCGCTACTGATTGATGCATTGATTGATTTTGACAATGAAGCCTCTGTAAAGACAAGCGGCTTTTCTTTTGCTTTGGATTTTACGCAGCTGTCTGACAAGGTGCTCAGTCTGCTGACTGCGTCCAAGCTGGACAAGCGGAG